>Ga0314774_1001250_pt1 | contig 16739 bp, 25 predicted proteins | sample MetaGCBIA2018_FD_204515 | JGI IMG/M metagenome (GOLD analysis project Ga0314774, IMG submission 204515) | Cryopeg brine microbial communities from Beaufort Sea near Barrow, Alaska, United States - CBIA 2018 | ecosystem: Environmental > Aquatic > Marine > Coastal | place: USA: Alaska | collected... | reverse complement strand
CAAGTGCGACAAGAAGTCGCTTAATATATTGTCGAAAGACTACCCTATCCATTCGGGGTAACTCTATTGTGACTAGCGTGAATGGTAATGTTTGGGTTAGAAAGCTCACAAGAGAATGTGGAAGTTCGAGAAGCCTAAAACTGGAACAACTGCTAGAGTAAGAATGCTATGGAGAACGTAAAGTGAATCACTGTAAGAATCGTTACGCTGGAGAAAGCGAAATAGGCTGAAACGCTTTGACCAAAAGGTATGGAGTCGAGCAAAGGCGCTTTGGTAAACCAATGCGAATGGATACTGAACTCCCGGTTTAAAGGTGGCTCCTAAGGCATTCATAATTATATATTGAGTGGAACTTGGTAAACCCTATATGTTCCTGTAAATAAGGTATCTATCCGCAAGGTGAAGAAATGACATAGAGGGCAGAAGAAAAGGATAAAAAGCGAATGCTGATTTTGTAATGAAAACAGATAAGGGTTCAAACTTTGCCCTGACCTGAAAAGGCGCAGACTTATCCTATGGTATTTCTTAGCAGGAAAGGATAGTAAACTTATGAATTTTAGTAACTCAACTACGGATAAAACCGAGAGGCTAGAAGACACAAATGACGTTAATAGGCTACAATCCCGAATTGCTAAGGCAACGGTGAAAGGTGATAAAACAAAAACCCAATCACTAAATGCTGCCTGAAAAGGTGAAGAAATGCTTGAGCCGTATGAGCGGGAAACTCTCACGTACGGTTCTTAGACGAGGGAAAGGGAGAAATCCCTTTTCTTTAGTCGATTTCACAAGTAACAAATATACCGAATATTTAAAAGAGCATGGCGTCAAAATAAGTATGGATGGTAAAAACCGTTGGGCTGATAACATCATGATTGAAAGATGGTTTCGGACACTAAAGTATGAAGAAGTATATCTGAACGACTATGCAAATATCCGTGATGCCAGAAATAAAATTGGGAACTTCATCAATACTTATAACTGGGTGAGACATCATTCTGCAATTGGCTACAAATCACCAGCAAGCCTGTACTATAATGCTTTGCAGCAAGCTGCATAAATACTATAGAATCGTCAAAGTCAGATTCATTAAGAAAATCGAATTTCATGTCTTGACAATTAGACCACTATAAACACATACTGATAAACAAAGTAACACGCATGAAACACGTGATGATATGCAAAGAAATGAAGATAATTTAAGTAAAGATAAGTTAATAGAAGTTTTGGAAAGAGAGCTTAAACATTCTAAAGAAAAATTAGAAAAAGCAGAATTAGAAAAAGAAAATTTAATGAGATTATTAGATCAGCAACAAAGATTATCATTAAAAAATAATCAAAAAATAGAATTGTTAGAGTATAAAGATCAAGAAGAAAAAATAAAAAAAGAAAAAAGAAAGTGGTATGAAATATTTATAAAATAAAAAAAGGATAATTCAGAATTAAAAAAGAACTTTAATATATTTTAACAAGGAGTGAAGGTATGGAAAATAAAAAAATAACATGCGCAATTAGAAATAAAGATATAGAAAATACTAAAGAAGAAATAGTAAGACAAAATTATATTAAAATTTTAATAGAAGATTATGGTTATAAAAAAGAAAATATAAAGCTAGAATATGGTATAAAAAGAAGTCCTTCAGATACTAGAAGATCATTACCTGTAGATATAGCTATATTTGAAGATAACAAGGCTAAAATATTTGTTGAGACAAAGTCTGGAGAAATAGAAACTGGATTAAGTCAATTAAATAATTATATGGATTTTAATGAGGATGTAAAGTATGGTGTTTGGACAAATGGTAACAATGAACCTGATGAAATAGGGATACAATATATTGAAAAAATAGTTGATAAAAAAACTATAAAATATAAAGAGCGTTTCAATATTCCTAGAAAAGGATATGGAGATGTTGTAGAAGAAATTCAAAAGAAAGATTTAACTCCTACAAATAATTTGAAAGATATATTTAAAAAAATGAGAGGTTTTATTTCAGCTAATGCAACAGGAACTACAAGAGATGAAAAAATTCTAAGCGAGCTTATGTCTATTTTGATATGTAAAATATATGATGAAAGATATAAAAATGATAATGATTATATGGAATTTAGAATTGTAAATGATAATGAAAAAGAGACAGCTGATAATTTAAAGAAAATATTTAATGAAAAAGTTAAAATAAAATATAATGAAGTTTTTAAAAAAGAAGATAAAATTGGTTTAGAAGATAGTATTGTAACTTATATAGTAGGACAGTTACATATGTATTCTATAACAAAAAGCTCTCATCAAGCTATATCTGATGCTTTTGAAAGTATTATTGGATATGCTTCAAAGGGTTCTCAAGGACAATTTTTTACTCCTAAAAATGTAGTTGAACTTATGGTAACTATATTAGATCCTCAAGAATATAAAAGTTTATTAGACCCAGCAAGTGGAACCGCTGGGTTTTTAACAAGCTCTATGAGCTATGTTTGGAATAAAATAGATGAAAAGAATTTAGAAGAATTAGCAAAAGCAGAAGAAAAAAAAGAGTATGCAATGAAATATTTATATGGAATTGAGAAAGATGATTTTCTTGCTAAAATATCAAAAGGATATATGGCAGTTTTAGGAGATGGGAAATCAGGAATTTATATAGAAAATAGCTTAAATGAAAAGCACTGGGGAAATGGTGCTAAGGGAGCAATAAAAGAAAATTATTTTGACTATATACTTACAAATCCTCCTTTTGGGAAAGACGTTAAGTTAGATAAGCAAACAAAAGAGCTTTATGAATATGAAGCTGTAGATTTAGCTTTTGTAGAAAGAGCTTTAAATCTTTTAAAAGAAGGTGGAACTTTAGGAATTATATTACCTGAAACAGTATTTCATTCTCCAAATAATAAAAAAGTTAGAGAATTTTTATTTTATAAACATAATATAAAGTGCATTATTGATATACCTCATGATACTTTTAGACCTTATAACAATGCAAAATGTGATGTTATTTTTATAGAAAAAGGAGTAGCACAGCAAAAAAAAGTTCTTGCTATAAAAATAAAAAATATAGGACATAATCATCAAGGTGAAGTTAATTATGTTTATGATTTAGCAACAAATACTTTTGATAAATCTAAAATTAATGATGACACTATAGAAGTAATCCCTGCGTTGAAAAATAAAGACTTAGTTAGTTTAATAGAAAATGATTATAAACCTAGAAATCAAAAAGAAAAAAACTTTTTGGAAGAAAAATCTTCATTAAAAAACATGATAAAATATGTTAATTACAAAGAAATAGTAAAAGAAGATGTTTTAGTGGCAAGAAATTATTTTGAAGAAGAATTAAACACAGAGAATAAAATAAAAATATCAAGTTTAATAGATCAGGGAATATTAAAACATTTTGATGGACATGGATCGCCACAAGGACACTTAAAAGGTCAAGGTTCATATCCTTATATTAGAGTTAAAGATATAGTAAATCTTGAAGTTTATGTAAATCCGCAAGATTTAATACCTAAATTTGAATATGATAGATTATTTAGAACTGAAAAAGAATTAAAAGCAAAAGATATAGTTTTTGTAAGAAGAGGTAGTTATAGAATTGGAGATGTTGGAATTTTATATGATAAAGATATAAACTCAATATTTACAAGAGAATTATTAATTTTAAGAATGGTAAAGAATGATAATAAATATAATTTAACTCCATACAACTTGTTGTTTTTAATGAATTCAGATGAAGTTAGAAGTCAATTACAAAATAAGATAATGCTAGATACTACGTTGCCAAATATAGCAGATAGATGGAAAAGGTTGTATTTACCAATATATGATAAAGCAACAATGGAAGATATACACAATAGAATGAAGATTAATTATGAAAACAGGGAAAAATTTTGGAACGATTTAAATAAATTAGAAAAAGATTTTAAAAAATTAAATTTATAAAAAATCTAAAATAATAGTAAGACTAGAGAATGCTTTTTATTTTATTGGGAAAAAACAATTAAAACTTAGAATATATATTTAGATAACGTATAATTAAGTGCACAAAAGTAAATAAAGGAAAAGCCATTGGAAACTCCGAATAAGGTAAGTGACTAAGCAAACCAAAAAAGGAGTGAAAAAACCAATGGCCTACCAAAATTCTAACTTATCATTCGAAAAAAGGCTACTGAAATTCATAACTGACGAAGATCCAATGCTCTCGATGCTCAAATGGTTAACTGAGCAACTCCTGGAAGCAGAACTCAGCAACAAACTTGGAGCAGATAAATCTGAGCGAACTGATGAGCGAAACGGTTATCGATCAGGTTATCGAGCAAGACGCTTCGATACTCGTATGGGCACTATGTATTTAATGGTTCCTAGACCTCGTAAAGGAGGCTATATCCCATTCTTTGTCACTGAAAGAAAACGTTCAGAAACTGCTCTGATGAGCGTCATTCAAGAAGCTTATATCAACGGTGTTTCTACTAGAAAGATTGAACGACTAGCAAAAAGCTTAGGTATAGATTCAATCTCTAAAGGTCAAGTCTCAAACATCACGAAAGAACTTAATGAGCAAGTTGAAGCCTTCAGAAACAGACCTCTTGAAAAAGAGTATCCAGTACTATGGGTTGATGCACTGTATGAAAACATACGAGATAATCATCAAATTATAAAGATGGCAGTTCATGTTGTCTGCGGCGTCAAATTGGATGGGACAAGGGATATACTTGCAATAGAGCCAATGTACCAAGAATCCAAGGACTCATACATGACGTTGTTTGATAGCCTGAAGAGCCGTGGTTTAGAGAGCACTTGGCTCGTTGTATCAGATTCGCATAAGGGGATAATTGCTGCAGTGCAACAATCATTCATTGGTGCGAGTTGGCAGCGATGTAAAGTCCATTTTATGAGAAATATCTTGGCCCATATACCTGCTAAGCAAAACCAAATATTGATTGCCCAGTTATCAAAGCCAGAAAAAAAGAGTACATCATTGTTTGCGAAAATATTTAAGGTATAAAAATAACACCCTCAATTCTTATGTTGAAGGTGTTATTTTTATACCTAGTTCATTGTGAAAATTTTGAAGCGAAGACATTCGACCAATTCTTCTTTTGAAATTAGGGTCTTCCTTTGCTGTATACTTAATATATTCATCTACGTAGTTGTGAAATTTCCTCAAGATAACTGTAGAATGCTGCTTAATTTTATTATGCTGATATTGAGGAATGTTTTTTTGGGATTCGAGTGTGTATTTAGGGAGATCATTAATAATCAATGCTTTGGAAAAATCCAATCCCTTTTTACTTTTAGGATCATGCGGCATAAACCTATACCCAAATTTATGGGTCATATTGGATCTGAATGGGATTAAAAAGGTATTATCTCTGTATTGAGCAATGATATGTAGATACTGTCGATTGTCATCATTCATTATTTCAATTAATTTTGGATGATCAGTAAAATAAATAGGATTGATGTGTAGGTAAGTAAAAGGGAATGTATCTATATTCTCCGTAGGTTCTGTAGTAGACATTACTTAAATTCTCCCCTCATAAAAAAATGACGCTTATGATAAGCGTCATTTACAATCGTTCATTCGACTCTCTTATTTAAGGTGGGATGTCGGTATCGCCACAATCATTCATTCGACTCTCCTATTTAAGGTGGGATGTCGGTATCGCCACTTGTGCATCTTTAGTATAACCTAAAAAGTTAATAAAATCAACATTTCAGAGGATTTTAATTTCCCATTCAATCTTTGATGTATTTTGGAAAGAGTGTCAAGTATTTATAAACCGTTGTTCGGCTCATGCCTAAAACTTTTGCAATTTGTGTTGGATTATCCATTGGATGATCCATCACAAAATTACAGTGTATTTCCTTTATTGGAAATATTTTTCTTCATTGTATTATTATTTGTTTTCAAATTGTTATAGTTTGCATAAATTTTTAGGAAAACAGAAAAATTATGCACTGCCTAAATGTAAGCACTTAGATCCTCTAACGTTTTCATTATTTTACCCCCTTTTTAAAATTTGTTTTTCAAGCAGATCCATACGTTCGCTCATATCCTCAACCTCAAGCGATTTAATCAAAACAGATCCAAGATAGCCTATACAACGTGCTTTGTCTACTTGAATTTCATCATTTAAAAGCTGATTTATTGTGCGATTTAATAATGTCTTTATACTCCTTGCATTATTTAATCTAACCATGACACCCCCCTATATACTGTAACCATTGATATAACCTCATTTAAAGCCTCTGTACCATAACAAAACATTACTATTATCTTGTTATTTTCGCAATTCATGAAGTCTGTCCTTTATGGCAATACGCTGGACAACTGACGTTGTTGTTTTAAGTTGTTCTTCAAGTCCGTCCATCTCTTCTTTATTGACTGATCGTTTAAGAATTCCTATAAGTGTTATTCTTTCCTCACGATCAAGATCCTCTACCATCTTATCTAATAATCCCATTATAAAACTCCTTTCTTAAATGCTGCTTCAACTTCTGGTGTCTGCAAAAATATGCTTCCCGTTTTTCTTAATGGGTTTACATCTGTTTCTATACCAACAAAGAAAGAATGCTCTAAACCTTTTAAATATTTACACACTTTGTTTTTCTCTTTACTGTAAATTTCTGAAGCATTTCTTATTTCTCCCATTTCGGCTACGATCTTCAAATATTCTTGCTTTATTTCCTGAAGCTGCTGAACCTTATCATCATATTCATTTTGCATTTCTTCAATACATTTAGTGTTATCATCAAATATAATTTGTGCCTGTGAAAGTATAGTTTTGTCATTCTTGATAAAATTGATGATTGTTTTAGGATCGCTTGTTAATATTTTAAGTTTACGATCTAAATCTTTCAGCTGATTTTCTATTTCTTCAATGTTATCTTTTATATTTTTTGTTGGTTGCCCTGATAACTCTGCGATATTATAAAGTTCATTTTGTTCTATAAGTAATTTCTTGAATCTGTTTTCTTCGGCTTCTGCTGTCTGCTTCCTCATTTCGATTTCATTAATCTGTTTTGTGAAAGCGGTAAATTTTATTGTCATATTAATTTCTCCTTTTCAATATTTTTGTTCTGCAATTGTTTAGTAAGACTTATTACGTTTTCCGTTATCTTTTGGAGCCTTGCCTCAATTTTATAAACGGCAGTTATAAAGGCATTATATTTTTTGATCATATTGTTTTCTCCTTTTTTTTTAAATAGTGTCTAAATATTATTTCACATATATAGTTTTAAGCCTGTTTTTAAGTGAAAACATTTATCTTTTATTGTGGAGTTCCGTCTTATTGTAAACAATAAAACGGCTATATTAGGGAAAGTTCTTTTTGCCTATATTATAAGTGGAATTGTAGAGTTCTACAAAATGTTTTGTAGAACTTTTCATTTTGTAGAACTTTTGTAGAGGCTAGAAACGTTGCAATAACTATTGTATAGCGATAGTTCTACAGTTCTACAAAACACACGTCGTACTATAGGGGATATACACAGATATTTATATATATCTATCTTATTAATATTCTATTAGTTTTTATATATATTGTAGAATTGTAGAATAAATCAATATAACGTTCTAATTTCAACGGATATTTGTTCTACAATCGTTCTACAAAAGTTCTACAAAACCCGAAATTCTACAAAATATTGCCGTTTTTATGACTGTTGTGTGCCTGTAATATCATAAAAATCATCAACTTGGTATTCATTAAACACTTTTTTATCTTCCGTTTTCTCATATTCTTCAATTAAAGTTGTCATTCTTACATTAATGAACACATCTGTTTTTTCTCCATGACACATTAAATTTCTTTTATATCTTTCTTCCCCTATAAACTTTTTCATATTTACATTAAAAACATAACGTGTAATTTTGAATTTACTTATGTTCGGCTTATGGGTATATGAATCATTTTCCAGATGACCTTCCTTTACCATAAATAAAAGATAATCATCATACATCGTTTCAGTAGATATTCGGCTTTTGGAACCATCCACTATGACTAATCTTTTTTTGAAATATTTATAAATACTGTCTGATTCCATTTGCATAAATTCTCTGTTATATGCAGCTTCTTCTGGTTCTTCAAATCGTTGGTTGTTTTTCACGAATATTTCTAATTGCTTTACAGCTTTCTGAATAATATATTCCATGTCTAATTTTAAATGTACCGATTTTATTTGTTGTTCTAATGGCACGGCATTTTTGAACTTATATATCATGATACGTTCTCCAATGCTGCCCTTATCACTTGTGAAGAATTGCGGGATGTCATTCCCTGCGAACATAAGCATTGCCTTATTAACAAAAGGAATTGCTTCCATAAATTTACGTTCTGCCCTTATTCTATCTCCGCCCGTCATTGCTTTCAGTAAAACATCATTCTTGATATGTAACTGAGAAGGTGTTTCGGCTGATATGTTTGCTCTTTTTCCTATTATCCCAACAAATTCCTTTGACGTTTCATCTGTTAAAGTCTTTAACGGAATACTTGAATAATCAAGGCTACCATCTGAACTTTTTAATAAACTTTCGGCCAAATGTAAATATTGAGATTTGCCTGTGTCTTTAAGTCCTGTAAAATAAAAGAAGTTCTTAAAATCCCTATATCCTGACATTGCTACACCCAATACTTGATATAAAAAATCAATGTCTTTTTGATTTCCATCACATGTAGTATTGAAAAATTTATCCGTCATCTTGTCTGTTTTGGCTGAAGTATTCCAATTATAATCAACTTGGTTTATGAATATTAATTTACTATCATTGCTATGTTCAGAAAATTTCATGGTGGCTACATCCAATACACCATTTTTAAATGATATAAAGTTCTCTGCTGCCAGATCCTTTTCATTCAGAATGAGCTGCTTGTCAACTTCTAATAGATTTGCAGTTTCCTCAATGTTGGCAAATTTCCGCAAGTTTTCTGGTATTTCATGGCTTACAAGTAATTTTATATTAGATATTTCTGAATAGTAATGATTTTTCTTTACTCTAAATTGACCATTAAATAATTTAATATCATATTTACGTTTTAAATACATGACCAATAATGCAGGAATAACCCTTGATCCCTTTTCGGTTGTTACAATAAAGTTTTTTTCATCCTTTGATTGTTTCAAATTTATACGTCTCCTTTCTGCTGTACTAATTTTGTTCTAATCTGTTATTAAAGGCTTGAAATTGACCTGTGACGTTGTTTTAATAACATATTGAAGCAATGCTATGAATGTATTGATTTTGCATGTTCAATCATTCCTTTTTCTTTTTTATATACCTTTTGATTTATATATATTGTTACTATCAGTATATGACATAAAATTGCATTCTGTATATATTTTTTTTACCGTCCTTTTTTTCTTTTAATTTAATCCATAAAAGAATGAGTTCATTTAATATATCTTATCTCTTTTTTCTATGTCCGCTAATAGTACTTAGTTAACATGGAAATGTTATTTCCCTTCTATAAACGCTTTCAGATTCTCTTCTGATATTCTCCATTTGCCCCCTATTTTTTGGGCTGGTAATTTCTTATCAGTAATGTATCTCATTATAGCCCTATCAGATACGTTCAATATTTCCGAGACTTCTGTTATTTTGTATGTAGTGATCCCCATTATTACTTCCATTGTTTTTTCTCCTTCTTTTAAACTTTAAAATATAACTTCTGAAATACGTTTTTCGCTTTGGTTCTTGGCTCTTTCCAAATTATGGACATAAATTAAGGTTGTATTGACATTTTGATGTCTTAATAATTGTTGGGTATCTTGCAGGCTTCCCCCGTTCAAAAGATTTAATGTTGCTGCGGTGTGACGTAACGAGTGAGCACTTAAACGATCATCATTATATCCAGCATCTATAAAACGGGTTTTAATCAGTCTGCTTATGCTTCTTGTGGTTAGCCTTTTACCCTCGTTTCTGTCGCTGTGGCTGACAAAAAGCGGTTCTCCTGGGTTTATATCCCCTCGGCTTTTTATGTAGCTTATTAAGGCTTTTTCTACGGGCTGGGATAATTTGATATATTCGGTTTTCTCGTCTCTGCCCTTACCTTGTATATATAAAACCTTGTTGTTTTCCGCTATCCTTATATCTTCAATGTTTGCCCGTTGTAGCTCAATTGTTCTAGTCCCACCTGTGACAGATATCCCTATAATTGCATAATCTCGCTTACCTTGTGTGGTGGTGGTGTCAATGGCTGCTAATATGTTTTTAATTTGTATTACTGTCAAAGGATCCTTTTTGTGTTCCTGATCTATCTTTGCCCCTTTTACATTATCGGCTATGTCTGGATAAAATCCCTCTTGGGCTGTCCATCTAAAAAATTGATGTAATGCAATTATATAATTTTGCGTGGTGTTTGGTTTATGGGTAGTTCTTAAATGATCCCTATAAACTAATATATCGGCTCTGGTTGGCTGTGTAATGTCCTTGTCTTGGATCCATTTATAAAACTGTTTTATTGCTTGGGTATAACTCTCAACTGTGCGAGGTTTCCCATCAATATATTGGCTGAATTTTTCTAGTAAATGGCTTGATATAAATGGCTTTTCTTGAATATTACTAGGTATAACTGTTAATGTTCCCATATCTCCACCCCTTTCATATGTTTATAATACAATTATATTCCTAATATATACATTAGTAAACAATTATTATCATACTTTTATAATTAAGCATAAAAAAAGCCCCCGTATCTAATACAAGGGTTTCATTTTTATAGTTGTTGCTTTGTTAATTGTCTTTATTGATTAAACAACCTTCCCCAAATACTTTTTTTCACAGGTTCGGTTGTGTCCTCTGAAAGTTGCTTTTGTTCTTGCTGCTTCAATAATAATACTTGGTTGTTTTCATTTAAACGTTGGCTCTGTTCAAGGTGCTGATCTAGTTTAGCTATATGCTTATCCTTTTCAGCTATCTGCTTATCTTTTTCTACTAATTGTTTTGATAACAATGTTATGGTATCAGTTAAAACCGCCTTTAAATCGTCATCTTTTGGTTGTGCAACTTGCTCGGTTGGTTGTGCAACTGGTTGCATTTCTTCTGGTTGTTTGGCTGGTTGCATTTCTTCTGGTTGTGCGGTTGGGTTGTAGAGTTCCAACGCTTTACGGCTTATAACTTTTTTACCATCTGCAACCACTATAAAATTTTGCAACTTGCTTTGTTGGTTGCGTATTTGTTTATAGATTCCTTGGTGCGAGATTTTTGCTAATTTTGAAAATTCACTCACTGACAAATAATCTTTTTTCATTCTTCCCCCTATCTTATTATATTAAAACACTTTGATATTGGGTTTTGTGTTTCTATTGATATCGGCAACCGTACGAGGGACAGACACCCCTATAATATTTGTATAGGTGGTTATATGCTATTACATTTCCATATAAGCATCCCTTGGCCTTTGACCTTTTACTTATATGTTCCCGTTCCGTCACGAATCAAGCGAATTACTTCATCATGACTAACACGATAAAACCTTCCTATTTTGGCGGCTCTGATTTCTTTTCTCTTGATGAATAACCGCAACTGTCTTTGTGATACGTTCAGCATTTCAGATAGTTCATTTAAGGAATACGTTCTTACATCATCATCCATCTTTTCGCTTAAAGTTCTATTGTCGTTTTCCATTTTCATATCCCCCTTTATTGCGCAACTGTGATATTAATAATAAATAGTTCATCTTCTTTATTAAGGTTTTCAGCTTCCCATATTTTCAGCTCGTCCAGGTTCCCCGTAAACTTTAAATTATCATCATAATTTATATTACAAATTCCGGCTGTCACTGTTCCTATAATAAGTCTGCTGTCTTTTTTTATCTTTACATTAATCTGTTTTTCGGCTGTGTTTAGCCTTGAATTGATACTATCCATTTATAATTCCTTCGCCTTTTTTATCCTTATTTTAATTTAACATTACCGAATGCGTTATACTCTGCCAGCTCCAAACCGCTTGTTGAATACAACCTGATATTCCCACCAACTAAATCACCCTTTGTATTAGCTGCATTTGATATAAAATAATTTATGTCCTTACCTAAATTGTTCATAAACTCTTTCTGGACGGTTTCGTTGCTATTACCCCAAATGTTTACATCTGAAATTATCACTTTTACCATTGCAATTGAACCGTCTACATCAGCGGAATAATTCAGTGTAAATCCATTATCGCCATTATTGAAATCCTCAATATACTAATCCATTTCCCTATTAAAGAATTCTCCATCTATTCCACTTGGTGTTTCTTCAATCACTTCCACTTTTGCTTTTTCTGGTACTGGTGCAGGTGCTTCCTCGTCAGATGGTATCAAACTACCTACTAAACCTATAACGAATACACTTGCTATGATAATAACTGTTTTCTTACTGATCTTTTTCATTTCATTTCTCCTTCTCTAAATCATTACCACTTGATACCACCATGTGGAAACTCCAATAAATATCAGTGCTGTGAATATAATCCTAAATTCAATCATTTCTTCTCCTTCTCTCATTTAGCTTGGTTATAATCTATCTACTTTCTTGTACTCTTTTGGATTAGTACCACAAATAGCCAAATTGCCATTATGAATATCCAAAACCCACCAGTTAATCCAATCATGAATATGTTTGCTATTATTAATAAAAATGTTTTCATTTCATTTCTCCTTTTCTATTCTTCCCTTGTATTAACATTTGGCATATTTCTGCTAAAAGTTAAATCATAAGCTATACTATTAATTTCTTCACTTACACCCTTTATACCTCCTTGCCTATCTTTTTACTTATAATATCAAGTTTTTTCTCTATTCGTTCCTTGGCTCCCGTATCTTCTGGCACTGGATATATTAATTCATATTGGTAGTTTGTTCGCATACATTATTTATCTAGTGTTGTGCCCTCTTTGATAAAGCGGTCAAGCTCTACATAAGGCACGCGCCAATATCTTCCCATCTTTACGGCCTTTAACTGCCCGTCTTTAATGTAGTTGTATAGCGTTCTCTGCGTTACTTTTAGTATTTCTTTAACTTCGTGCAGCGTATAGGTCTTTAACTCTTCCACTTTACTTTACCCCCTTTAGTATCTGACTGGCTTTCTCTATCTCTCCCGCTCTTTCTTCCCTCTCTTTTGAAATAAGGCGGTTTACATGCTCTGTAATGCTTGTGCCGTCTATCCTGCTTATGAGCTGCATAAACTCTAAATTTTCGTCTGTAAATGCCATGTTAATGCGAGAAAGTTTTTTCCTTTTCTCGTCTTGTTTGTGCTGTACTTCTTGTGTGTCTTGTACATCATGCGTACTAATAAACTGCATAGCTGGATTATCCTTAAAACTCTTTTTAGCCATTGTGTTTTTCCTCACTTTCCAATATTTCATTTACAAGGGCTTCATAGTCTAATGCTACGTTGCTCTTGGGCGCATAGTGGTATATGTCCTGCCTGCTAGCCTGGGCTTCCTTTATTGCTATTGCTTCCCTTATGGTGGTGTTAAATAACTTCGTATCCAGCTTAAGCGCGGTTTCCTTGATGCTCTCCTGCAGATCTCGGCCTAATATTGTTCTGGTGCTGTGTCTGGTTAGCAATATGCCTTTAATAATTAATGCGGGGTTACAATAGGTCTTTATGGCTTCAATTGTGCTATAGAGCTGCCTTATGCTTTGCAGGCTGTATATGTCGGCCTGTGCTGTTATTATTAGGCTGTCGCTGGCTGTTAGCGCGTTTATTGTTAGTATTCCTAGTGCTGGCGGCGTGTCAATGATAATAAAGTCATACTTTTTCTTTATAGGCTGCAGGGCTTCTTTTAGCCGGTATTCTTTGCCGGTTTTGTTTAGTTCAATATCTGCCCCGCTCAACAGCTGGGACGCTGCTATAATATCCCCACTCGGTGTGTGCTGTATTGCGCTGCTTGCTGCCGATCTGCCCGTCAATACTTCATATGCTGTGGGCTTGCCCTCTTCTGCCTGCGTGGTATAGGATAAGTTGCCCTGCGGGTCTAAATCTATTAATAACACTTTATAGTCTTTAAGAGTAAAGCCTGCCCCTAGTGCGTACGCTGTGGTGCTTTTCCCTACTCCCCCTTTTTGGTTAGCTATTGATATAATTTTCATATTCTCAACTCCTTTTATGGGTTTTGAGCGGGAAAGGCTTTTGCCCCCCCGCCTACAGAGAGCAAGGCGCCTCAATCTGCCTTGAGAGGACTGTGCGGTTATGTCTCGTATCCAAGCGCTAATGTTAGTTTGTTTGTTATGTGTCGGAGTAATTCAAAAACGTCATTCCAAACCGTCTTACGCTCTCAGATACAAAAACTCTGTTTTGAAGTTCTCCCAGCTCTCTCATTTGTTTAAGTAATTGCTCATATTTTTTATAGTGCATACCCTTCGGCTTCGGCGCGTAATAAGTGTTGTTGTTGTCTTGCTCTGTCTTTAATTTCTTTTGGATCTTATATATGCGCTCTCTGATACTGTTCATTTTTTGATCGCCGTTACTTTGTTGTTGACTATAATAATTTAACCGTTGGCAATACCGGCAATAGAAATAATCATTTTTCAAGTATAGTTTTATTGCTCTTCGCCCACACTTACAAACAAACCATGCTCTTTGCCCTCCATAATTACAAGGTGTCCAGGATAAAGGAATTTTATAATCAATATCTCTTTTATTATCGTTCCACCTGTCTGTTACCGTATAAATTAACCTTGCATAATCAGGTGTTGTCTCTACGGATATATCCCCTCTGCTTTCTCCTGTGGTGGTTGTCCATATCCAATTAAAAGAATGTGAACCGTTTAAATATCCTTCACGCTGCCAATTTATAATATCTATAACTTTACAATCATGCGTGTTGTCCTTTATCCTGTTGTGCCCACCTTTACTCACTTGTTACCCACCTTTTCTGTATGCCTAAATCATTAATCAAATTATCCTTATCGGTTTCCCTTTGTAACAAGGCGCATTGCTTCGCATGCCAGACATATATTGGTTTTTTATATGCTCAGTATTTACCGCATTAAGCGGTATTTTTTATGTTCAATTCATTATTGCGTCTGATATACGTTCCTCGCTTTTGTTGTTTGCCCGCTCTAAATGGTGCAAGTAAATCATTGTGGTATTAATATTGCTGTGTCTTAAAAGCTGTTGTGTTTCTTCCAGCGTACCCCCGTTCATAAGATTTAATGTTCCGGCTGTGTGCCTTAGGCTGTGAGCTGTTAGCCTGTCGCTGTTGTACCCCGCTTTAATGAAAGCATTTTTTACAAGTCTGCTTATGCTCTTTGTGGTTAATCTCCCCCCGCTGTTTCTGTCGCTATGGCTTATAAATAAAGGTTCTGTAGCCGGTACAATCCCCCTCGTGTCTAGATATGCTCGAATTGCTTTTTCTACGGGCTGTGGCATCTTGACATATTCCGTCTTTTCTTCTCTGCCTTTGCCTTGAATATATAAAACTGTGTTGTCCCCTACAGTTCGAATATCCTCAATGTTTGCTCGCTGCAATTCTATTGTTCTGGTTCCCCCCGTAACTGCCAGGGCTATAATTGCATAGTCTCTTAAGCCCTGCTTGTCCCCTGTGTTTATGCTGTGCAATATGTCTTTTATTTGCCCTGTGGTTAAAGCATCTTTTTTATGCTCTCTGTCAAGTTTTGCCCCTTTGATATTTTCCGCTACGTTCTTATAAATCCCCTCTTGCTCGGCCCACTTAAAAAACTGTCTTACTGCAATGATATAATTTTGCGTGGTGGTAGGTTTGCAGGTGGCTTTTAAATGATCTCGATATGCGAGTATATCCTCTCTAACGGGTTGGGTTATGCCCTTATCTTTTAACCAATTCATAAACTGCTTTAATGCTCGGCTATATGTTTTAATGGAGCTTGGGCTTGCATCAATATAATTTATAAAGCGAGAAAATAGATCCGTTGTAATGCCCGCCTGTAAAGAATAACTTTGATTTAATTGTAAAGCGTTCATTCTGTTTTTCCCTCCTGTGTACTTTGTGTATGTTGTGTGCATTGTTCCACTTAAGCACATTATACACCTTTTTTTCATGTTGTCAAATACTTCATTCATATTGCGGGTGCTTATTTCATATTAAAGCATATAATAAATCAAATATACTACAAGGGCTTGTTTATAGTTCTACCGGGGTTCCTTGCACCTGTTGTCAAGCGTCCATTATACAAAAGAAAAAGCCCCGCAGGTGAGCCTGGTTCGACTCTGCCTACGGGGCCTTGACTTGCTCCCTGCACGTTGCGTACGGACAATCCTGCCTGGGGCTCAAGGCAGCTAAGGTCTCAGTTAAATGATATGGGCTACAAAATAGGGCGTTACAAAGTAAAACGGTTCATGAAAGAAATGGGCATCATAGCAATTTACCCAAAACCCAACTTATCAAAAACAATGCCTGGGCACAAAATATATCCGTATTTGCTAAGAAATAAAGCAATTACAGGCCCTAATCAGGCTTGGGGAATCGATATTACCTACATAAGGCTAGAGCATGGGTTCGTCTATTTAACCGCCATTATTGACTGGTACAGCCGCTGTATTGTAGCTTGGGACCTTGATGATACACTTGATACTACATCAGCATTAAACGCTGTTAAAAAAGCTTTCGAAATAGCGAAGCCCGATATCCTAAATTCAGACCAAGGCAGCCAAGTGCGACAAGAAGTCGCTTAATATATTGTCGAAAGACTACCCTATCCATTCGGGGTAACTCTATTGTGACTAGCGTGAATGGTAATGTTTGGGTTAGAAAGCTCACAAGAGAATGTGGAAGTTC
>Ga0314774_1001245_pt1 | contig 16755 bp, 18 predicted proteins | sample MetaGCBIA2018_FD_204515 | JGI IMG/M metagenome (GOLD analysis project Ga0314774, IMG submission 204515) | Cryopeg brine microbial communities from Beaufort Sea near Barrow, Alaska, United States - CBIA 2018 | ecosystem: Environmental > Aquatic > Marine > Coastal | place: USA: Alaska | collected... | reverse complement strand
TTGCCAAAGTGTGCGCCAGTAACGACCTGATGGCGTTGCGCCAGAGCCTGGTGCCCAGGGCCAAAGGTGTTGTGCTGGAAGTGGGAATGGGTTCGGGCATCAACCTGGCGCTTTATAAGCCCGGCGACGTTACACAAGTATACGGGCTGGAGCCGTCGGCGGGTATGCGTCACAAAGCCATCGAAAATGCCAACCGGTCACCAGTGCCCCTAGAGTGGCTGGATTTGCCGGGCGAGGAAATTCCGCTTGCAGACGCCAGCGTAGACACAGTGGTGCTGACGTTTACTCTGTGCAGCATCGCCGGCTGGGAAAAAGCACTGATCCAGATGAAAAGAGTACTGCGAGCCGATGGCAAGCTGCTGTTTCTTGAGCACGGCGAATCACCGGATGCCAGGGTTCAGCGCTGGCAACACCGAATAACGCCGGCCTGGAAGCGCATTGGCGGCGGCTGCCACCTGAACCGACCCATTGCCGACCTGATCCGCAGCGCAGACTTTGAAATCGTTGAGCTAGACACCTTCTATCTAGCAAATGCGCCGCGCATTGCCGGCTACATTTATCGGGGTGTTGCGGTGCACTCAAAACAGATCGTTGAAAATAGAGGACAATCCGAATTGCGTTAGCGAACGCGGCCTTATACAATTCCTCGCTCAAAAACATCCCCTCGAAATGCTCCGATGGTGGAATAGGTAGACACAAGAGACTTAAAATCTCTCGACCTCACGGTCGTACCGGTTCGATTCCGGTTCGGAGCACCATTAGAATCAATAAGTTACGAAATTTCTCTCCAGCTCTCTCCATTACCGCCTTTCTCATGTAGACGTTATGTAGACAGTTGAATGTACGGCATTCCTCCAAAAATCTGCATTCTCGATACGTAAGGGGCTTGGTCAGAAAACCACGCCGCCGTATAGATAGCCTCACACGAAAACCGTCCAGTAGTGATCCTGCGGTCGCGTCCATGATAGTTCGAATTTCCCAAAGCTGTAACTAAATACAGTCTTATTATGCGAGCGAAAAAGAGAGGTCAGGCGATGACTTGGCGACACTGGGTGGAATGAGCTAAGCTCCTGTTAACGTGCGGATTTGAGGCCTTGGGAGAAAAGAGGGATGCGGATTCATGTGGAACGCCCTTTTCTGCAATATCGCGGAACGGGGTCTAATCACTGTTAAGCACCATAAGGGGGCTATATTGAAATTTTCACAGAGAATGGGAATTACCTCGGCAGAGAAAATCATTCAAATAGAGTCGATCGATGTAGACCTCAGAAACTCCCTTTGGAGCGTCCTCTCAGAAATTTACTGGAAAAGATTTAATCTGCCTAAATACCATATGGGTGATCGTTGTGATCGTGTGTCCAACAGCAACCTTGGCAGCCTGTTTACATCTTTGTGGCTTCACTACTTCAAACTGCCGATTGACACCATTCCAATTTTCTTTTACGACGAAAAAAATGCGCTTAACAGGATAAGGGAAAACTTTTTTTCTGCAAAATGGTTTGAAATTTACGACTTTATTGAGTTCGTAGCTGTCCATGGCCCGAAAGCGATGAATGGTGCCTTTATAGCAACTTGTAATGACTTTTTAGAGCGGGAAAATTCGGGCTACAGATTTGTATGTGGAAAAATTGTTGAAATCAGTTCTTCAGACGAAATTTCAGAGATAGATAATGCTATATCAAAATCAACGCCTTACTATGGTGTAAAGCAGCATTTGAGTTCCGCTATTTCGTTGCTTAGCGATAGAAAAAACCCTGACTACAGAAACTCAATAAAAGAATCGATATCAGCAGTAGAGAGTTTATGCAAAAGCATTAGCGGAAAAGATAATGCAACATTGGGTGCTGCCTTAAAAGAACTAGAAAAAAATAATCTTTTGCATCCTGCACTTAAATCAGCATTTAGCTCTCTGTACGGGTATACGAATGATACGGGCGGTATTCGTCATGCACTGATGGAGGAAAGCACACTTACAGGTGCTGATGCTCGTTTCATGCTCATTAGTTGTTCTGCCTTTGTAAATTACGTGATTGCTTCAACGAACAGCGCTTAACCAACTGTTGTAGTTCGTTTCGGGCCTTGCGGCCCTGCACCGGACGCCCATTTCGTTGCACTGCATGGGGGCCTCTAAACATGGACGTTAGAGAGCATTCGTAAAACTAAATCAAGGTTGTGTTTAAATGATTCAATGTGATCAAGTTTTTGGAGTTTCAACGAACATCTTGAAAGATTCCTATGTAGATAGAGGAAATCTTGATGAAGAGATTGACCTTTATTTGCGGCGCGACAACCACATAGCACTGCGTGGGGCTTCAAAGTCTGGAAAGTCCTGGTTGAGGAAAAGAAAAATCCCAAATGCGATAGTCGTTCAGTGTCGGTTCAAAACAACCACAGTTGACGTTTTTACTGACGCGTTGTCACAGCTTGGAATTAAATTGGTTGTTTCAGAGTCCACGAAAGACACCATTAAAGGTAAGGTCGAGGCTACAGCTCAAGCGGGATTCGATCTAATTGCAAAAATAAAAGTTAAACTCGGGCTAGAAAGTAGTCAGGAAGATTTTGTCCAAGGACAAAGGGTGGGACATGATATAAACGACCTTCGTTTTATATCGGACATTTTGAAAGAATCTGGGAAGCGGCTCGTCATTGAGGACTTTCACTACCTATCAGTTAAGGAGAGGACGCAGTTTTCTTCTGACCTTAAGGCTATGTGGGATTATGGCTGCTATGTGGTGATAATCGGTGTTTGGACTAGCAGCAACCTTCTAATAGCTCTTAACGACGACCTTACGGATAGAGTTGTAGAGTTGCCAGTGGATTGGAATGATGAGGAGTTGAAATACGTTATTGAAAAGGGAAGTTCAGTTTTAAGGCTCGATTTCTCAGACCAGCTCAAAAAAATGTTTGTCCAAAATTGTTATAAAAATGTTGGCTTGCTTCAAAAACTTGTCCTTACCTTCCTAGATAAATCAGAAATATATTTGGAGCAGGAAGAAAAAACGCTACTAGACAGCATCGATAAATTTGAGACTGCCGCAATGACTCATGCGGAGCAACTCGATACAAGATACCAACAGTTTGCTAAAGATGTTTCAACAGGAATTCGCAAAAGGAAAAATACTACAGGAATATATGCATACGCTATGGCTATAATCGTAGAGTCTGATGATAGTAGTTTATTAAATGGTCTTCCGCTAGAGGATATATTTCAGGCGGCTGTAAAGAGACAACCAAGAATCCAGAAATCAAACCTGCGCCTAGTGCTTCAAAAACTGGAGCAGCTACAAGTTGATGCTGATGGCCGAAATCTTGTGATTGCATTTGATGAATCGAATGACGAGGTTAGCGTGATAGATAGAAGGCTACTATTTTACCGGAAGTACATAACTATTAGTTGGCCATGGGAGCAGCTTATTAAAGAGTTTAGTAATGAAATCGGCTCTGAGTCAGTAATAGTGAGTTCGTGACTCTAACAATTCGCAGCAACGGACGCAACTGTCGTGGCGCCGCAGTGCTCAGCGTTATGTCAGTCGAGCTGTTCGAGAATCCACAGGAAAATTCGAATGAATCAAATTGATGAGAATGTAAACAAGGAAATAAATTCTCTTATTCAGTTAGGCACTATAATAATTCAAAAAGCTTCAATCGCTGATAGCGGATTTGAAGGAGAACAAATTGCTGAAGTAACCTCTTGGGTAACTCGACTGGGGGAGCTTGTTCGAAAATTGTATAGTGAAAATAGTCAACATTTTGAAAATTATAAAAAAGCTATTTCAACCCAAAATTTTTACAATATCCATAGCAATTGGTACGGTCAAGTTTCTCAAGTTCACGGAATAGCAATTACTGTCAAGCACGATATAGACAACGGATTGTTGGGTGATATTAAAGTCTTGCTTCAAGCTGATATTTTTGCAGACTTCTTGGAAATTGGAGAACATTTATTGCATGAAGGTTACAAAGATGCTGCGGCAGTTACAATAGGGGCCGTTCTAGAAGATGGTTTGAGAAAACTCTGCATTAAACATGCAATTGACACAAACAAGCCTAATGGATCACCGCTTACAATTGAGCCATTAAATAGTGCATTAGCGAAAAAAGATGTTTATTCAAAGCTGACTCAAAAACAGATAACAAGTTGTGCACACATACGAAATAAGTCTGCTCACGGGGAATATTCGGAATACGATAAATCTCAAGTTGAAATGATGCTCCTATTTGTCCAAAGGTTTTCGGAGCAGCATCTGTCATGATACATAAAAAGGCGCTGTTGTCAGACAATTTTCCACCGCTTCGCGGCTCCAAAATTGCCGCAAAGTTCTGCGTTAAGAGTAATGGGAAAAATACTTGAAGGCTCACTGTAATAGCTGCTTGAGAAAAACAAATCACTCTCTCCTTCATAAAGAGGAGCAGCCGTGGAGTGAAGAATTCGAGGATAACCAGTTTATTTCCGGAGTTGAAGCCTTCAATATGATCAAGTGCTGTGGCTGTGATAGCGTTAAGTTAATGCATAATAGTTGGTGTTCGGAAATTGTTGATGAAAGTGGTCAACCGTATATAGAGACTAATTATTACCCTCCAGCCATATCCAGAGCAGAGCCAAAATGGCTTTCCGATGTAGTCGGACCTCTTTCATCGAGCAAGGATCTTTTCATTGTTGAACTCTTCCGAGAAATATATTCCGCTTTGCATAACAATTCTCTCAGACTGGCTGTCATGGGGATCCGGGCACTAATTGAGCATCTAATGATTAGAGAAGTGAAAGACAACGGCTCATTTAAGAAAAATATTGAGGCCTTTCAGAATGCCGGCTATCTGTCAAAAAATCAGCGTGAAACCATTGAGCCAATACTTGAAGCAGGGCATGCGGCCATTCATCGGGGTTATGAGCCAAGCCCAGAAGACGTACTAACAGTTATTGAAGTAACTGAGAGCTTGGTTGAAACAATTTATGTGCATTCAGAAAAAGCAAGCAAACTAAAAGCTCGTGTGCCCGGGCGCAGGAAATAATCTCTTAACAATCGCGTCAACGGGACCGATTTGTTCCGCTGCGCTCCACAAAACGGCCCGTTACGCCAGCGTTATGAGTATTGATATGGAATATAGAGTTCATATTTCACTCACCATCCATAGCTTTGATGGTACGAAAGCAGCTTTTTTTGGAAAGGAAGTGCTTCTACCTTTTGTTTCATTCTTGGGTTTGCGGCTGCAGGGAGCGCTGGGTGCTAGTGAATCAGTCAACTCTGTCACATTTTCACAATCAGATTAGCGATTTTCCTGTCACATCGACTCCTATGAGATTGATATGAACGATGACGATGACGATGACTTGGATTTTGCGTTCCTCATTGAGCAAGCAAAAGCTGACAACTGGAAAGGCAAAGGCCGAATTTACAAAGTAAACTCATAACAAATCGCATCAGTACACGGCCTGCGGCCGCCGGACGCCACTGTGCTCGGCGTTATGTTTATCGTCGTACAGAGGAGAAAATCTAGAGTATTTAGGGCAGTACGTACTGCGGAGCAGAACCCTGGCGATTCCCAATCAATGGTCAAACACACACTGAGAGAGGTAATTGCCATGGTAAAACAACTGCATCATAAAGCTGGGCCTTTTGCGGGGCCCACCCTGGTCATCCTTGGATGGCTTGCACTCTTTAGTTCATTTTTCGTAACAAGCCCCTTCTGGGCCATACTGCTACAGAGTGTCGCCAGGGTTCTGCCCTAAGTACTTTAGATGGGTGCCTGTTGGAATCGAAAACTTAACCAGTCGCAGCATTAAGCAGCCGATGGCCGCCGGTCGCCATTCCAAGGTCGCCGCTGTGCTCAGCGTTAGACGGTAAGGGTAGTTCCTATGTCGAGAGAATCAGAAGACTATGAACGTGTGGCAGCGGAGCTCTTGGAGAAATTCAGCCACGAATTTGGCTTAAGTACAGTCGAAGGAAAGCAGCGGTTGTCTGGGCATAAGTCCGGCACTAAGTGGGAAATTGACGCAAAGGGAATACTGCGGGAGGGTATCGGCTTCGTCGTTATAGAGTGTAGAAGGTACCCGGGTAAGAGACTAGATCAAGAATCAATCGCAGCGGTAGCCTATCGCATTGATGATCTTGGAGCTTCTGGAGGGATTGTGGTGTCGCCGCTGGAGCTTCAGAAGGGTGCCAAGCTTATTGCTGAAGAGGGTAAAATGGTTCATGTCCGACTGAATCAAGATTGCACCACAACAAACTACGTAATGGAATTTCTAGGCAAAGTCTTCGTTGGCGCAGGGATTTCAGAACGAGCGCGGGCTGTAGCGACCTTTTCCGCCATAGTTTTTCACCCTTGCGAGAAATGCGGCAAACCATTTCAATTTATTGGTATCGAGCGAGTTTGCGCGGCTTGTGTTGAAAAGCCAGTCGCCTAACCAATAGCTCCAGTTCGTTTCGGCCCTGTCGGGCCTTCACCGGTCAGCGTTGACTCCGCATCGCTCCGCCAAGGCTGCCGCCGCGCAAGGCGTTAGGCAAATCAAATTCAGGAGTAAATGATGGATCCGACGTTCCAAGATTTAAAGTCAGTTGTAATTGGTTTGTTGACCATGGCATTGGTATACGGGTTTAAGGTGTTTTGGCAGTACCGCACTAAAAAGGCTATGGGAAGTAAGCTTGAGGAACTGAAGACCGAGCAAGAATGGCTAGAGCGTGTAGGAACTTCATTCGAAGAGGCCGTGCTTTTCAGTTTTCGGCTAGTATTCATTGTTCTTTTTTTGGTTGGGCTAGCATCGATATTTGATCCCTTTCTAGCCTTCCTCATTGGCGATGGAGGGATTTTTGAGCTGTTTAGTTTCTCAGCTTGGCTAATGGTCCTCGTTGCGGCATATGTTTCGGTTTCTAAGTTAGGTCAAATCAGGCGTTATCCAGAAGAGAAGGAAAAATTGAAAGCGACGATCCGAGATTTGCAGGAACGCCTAAATACCTTAGATAAGCAATAATGCTTAACAAATGCATTAAGTTTGTTCCGGTCCGGTGCCCTCCCACCGGACCGCCTTGTCAGGCCGCCGCTTATGCAAAGCGTTGAGGCTGTAGGAAAAGGTCAAAGGCTTTTTTCGGCCTTGAATCGATCAATAATTAAGCTAAAAATAGCGCCTATTCTTAAAATCCAGAGCACTTATCGTGGAAAGCAGACCTAGATTTTACGTAGGAACGTTATCACAAAAGGGCTCGAGGGTTTTCCTACAGCCTCGTTAACCGTCCAACGCATCCTTCGCTTAAGTTGGTAATTCTTAGGATAGATTCGTAGCATAAAAAACTATTTGCTGCGTGAGTAAATCTCCTCTTAAACCGATATCTAAGTACAGTTATTGACAGAACTCCAAGGAGATCTCACGTAACGAAGGTTGAGCCTTTTCTTCAGCAATAGGCGACGAAATACGGCTGCTCTCCGGCTCGTCTGCGGGGTCTCATCCTCGATAATCACCTTCGAGGTCGAACTCACCCGAGTCGGCTTGTTGGTTCCAGGCAGCAAAATCTTCTGCACTAGCATTCAGTCGCGCCCCATTCCTTCGAAATAACTGACTCTGTCGCCAGTGTTTCAGCCATAGGCTTTCTTGTTGTCGTTTTGACCACCCATGACGCTGCGCCCAAGCTATGAAACGGTCTTTCTGCTCTTCGTTTTTAAATACAGCTCCATACTTGCTTATTCTCGGTAAGAGCTCGATCTCACGTCGTACATCCTCTAGTGCTCTACCGATGGCCTGGCGTTCGCCTCCTTGTGCTGCAAGGATCTGGACTATTTTTCCGGCTTTAATAGTTTTTTCTCCGCCATTCAGTTTCTTTTTCAAAAACTCACGTCTTGCGATCTTCGGGCCGTGTTTGGTTTGCCACTTCTCGTGTGCTTCGGCTAAGAGCCAGCCCATGAGGCCGACCTGATGTCGTTCGCACTCAATCCAGCCTGGCGCTCTGGCTCTGGCGCTTATGCCGTAACGGTTGCCTCTGATGTTTCCCTGGTCAGTCTTGCCTTGTGCTTTGCTTAGGTAGCCAGCCGCCTTTGCTACATAGGCTCCGGCTTTTTGCGGGTCTTTAATTTTTTCCAGGTGGGCGAAACCGTTGCCCCATAGCGCCTCAATCCGCGACGCCCAAGCTGCAAAATGCTTGAACGGCACTTGCCATTTCATCATCAGGTGAATATGTGGGTTTTCCCCCAGCACTTCGCCGGTTTCCTTGTCTATGGTGTCAGGGCTTTCTGCCACCCACAAATAGGCCAGCGGCTCTGCTGTAAGGCGTATGGGTGTATAGGGCCCATCGGCTAACCAAGTGACTGCTGCGCCTTCTGTCATTGCCGTGCGTCTTTTGGGAACGCATTTTCGAGAACCAGGAACCTTGATTGTTTTTCCATCATCGTCCTGATACTGCCATCCGCGTTGGTACATTTTATTCGCGGCTTCAAAAAACCGGCTTGCTTCTTTTTGCACGGACCACTTCCACCCCATTTTTAGCGGCGTATACAGCGTGCCACTTTCCTCGTGCCGTATTTCTCCGGCCTGGTAGTTTATCTCTGCGACGTTATATCGTGGGGGTTCACTTTCCAAATCATAACGTACCCCCAGCGGGCCCTGTTTGGCCCTGGCGGACTCTAGCGGTACTACCGGGAAACCGGATTCGTTGGCGGGAAACATGGGAACCATGATGCGACGCCCAAGTTTTTCACGTGCCTCCTCGCTTAATGTAAGTGTTGCAAACGTTGAAAATCCGCCACGTTGGCAAGCCATGTAATAACAGGATTCAGATATTTTTCGAGCGCCACGCTCTGTGAGCATTGCGGTAACACGGTCTCCCGCATTGTCCGGCGTCTGCGCCCCGGCACCCGGCCTGGTGTCCATTCTGATCCGGTACTCACCAGCCCATTCGCGATGCTCAATAACGGTCCACGTGCCCGCCTGATCGAGGTCATGGGCGTATCCCGGCTTTGCCGTTTCCAACTGTATTGGTATGGGCTTGCGCCCGTATGGTTTCCGGTTGAAATATGCTCCGGTCGAACCTGGGAAACGGTCTGTCGGACTTTTCGACGCCTTGACTAGCCTATTAGCGTCAGCTCGCCTTTGGCGCACTTCCGCCTCAAGAGCAGCCCGCTGCTCTTGAACTTTGAGCTTCAGCTCTGGGTGCACGCGATCGATAAATGGTCCATAAGATCCATCAAAAAACCGGGCCGCAGATGCCTGCGCCCGGTCTAGGGTTTCTTTACTGGTATAGCTGGGTTTCATATCACACCTTTTCTAATGCTTTAGGACCAATAGCATTGTGTTCGGAGTGAAGCTTATAAGGCTGAAACTCAAGTGCTCCTGAACCTATTAGGTACAGGGGTTGGGGTTCATTAGGTACGGTACCTGACGCCAAACCCCTTGGTATTGCTGGGGTCCACCCCTCCGCCATAGGTTCCCATGACCTAATATGCCATTCAGTACTTAAATGGGTTTTCAGATTTTGCTGGCGGTTTTCGCTCACAAGACAATGAATGCTGAAGTTAAGACTTAACATCAACATCAACATGCCGATCGTGGTTAAGCACCTCATAACGACATCGCCACATGAGATGTTGAATGACGGACCTGCCTTTCAATGAACTGGTTTAGGTCATCTAGCCGATACCGGACCGCTCGACTCCCGACTTTTATGAAGCGAATACGCCCGGTGTAGCAGCGATCCCGCTCAAGAAAGGCGCAACTTACGCCTAAGAACTCAGCGGCTTCTTTGGTATTAAGTAGGGCTGTTTGCATGGTGTATCTCCATTCGCGTTATTTGACGTTGGAGAGACTTTGCGGGTTTCGATGTAAACAGAATATTCCCGTCTGGCTCAGACGGGAGGTTAGCAATGTCAGACGGGAGGTTTATTGGCGGGCAGGGCGACCGCCTTTTTTCATTGCTTCGGGGCGCGGGTCCAAATCTTTGATCCATTCGCGGACCGTTTTTTCATCGTTATAGTATTTCCCCCCGCCAATGTTTCGCATGGCCGGATCGCGAATAAGATCGGCAATTGTTCCGGCTGGGCTTTCTCGCCATAGTAACGTTGCAATCTCACGACAAAGAAGTCGGTGTTTTTGCTTGGAGTCCAAGCGAGACCAGAAGGCATCAATATCATCTCGTTTCATTCGAGCGGCACGGTTACGGACGGAATCGCCGGAATTGCCGGTTTCCAAATATCGCTGATGATCCTGTTGTTCCATTTCCGAAAACCAGAAAGAGGGCAGGGGCGCGCCAACGATCTCACAGAGATGAAGTACATCCGACCGCAGTACATGAACCTTTTCGAGGTCAGCCTTTCGAAACACCCTCTGGTCGAAACACATCGGGAAATCTTTAACCGCCTCGTCGTGCCGTCGAGTCCAGTCCGCCGAGAAATCCTCGTAACGCTCCTGGCGTTCGTCCTCGCTCAGATTATTGGCTGATTCGGTTAACTGAAGTCTCTGTATTGTACAACCGTCCTTTGTCTGACCCGTCTCTACTTCTGATTCCATGAGTTCTGGCACAATAAAATCATCGAAGCTCGGCAAGGATCTCAGGCTTTTGCGAACCACCCCTTGGGGTGAGCAAACAAAAAGCTCGTGGGTAAATTGCAGTCGTGTGACGGTGCGAAGACTGTCTTGAACGATTAGCGGTAAAGCCTGTGGGTCTGTTGAGTTGGGGTCATAGCTATGCCAGCGGTGGGCGACCTCCCAGACACTTAGGTGATCTATGACGGAATGCAGCATCGAATTGTCCTTACGGTTCGCAGATGAGAGCAATCTGGTTAGGTTTGAATTGCCGGTGGAGAATGGTGTCACTGGCTCCTGAAAAAGGTGATGGAAGTTGCTTCTGGATTCCGCTCCCGGCGGATATCAAATAGACCCGACGTATGGAGTAGGTTCCGCCAACTGACGCAGCCGTGCGCTTTGGGAGTAAGGTCGGGATTCTGATTCTTAATGACGTCAATGGCGAGCGCCAGATCAGTCCATCCGTCCTTAATGAGCATGGATTCTGCGCGCTTCAATTCCTTGACGATACGGGCGTTGGGCCAGTCAATATGGTCTCTGGGCATAAAGGCTAACTTGATCCATGCTCTGAACTGAGGCGACTGGAGCACATCCTTCAGAGCGGACATGCCGATTACCCTCGCTTGGTCCCAACCGTGGAGCTGTTTCATGTGGGACTTGAGCATTTCCTGCACAGTTTCGAGGTGAGCGATAGCCTGCTCGCAGGAATCTTGATCAGTCAGAGGGAAGCGCTGCAGAAAGTGATGCACCAGTTCATTCCTCGTGGCGACAAGGTAGGCTAAATCATTAAGCAAAGTCTGATAGTCGTCTCCTGCGACAATGCTGATTTTTGTCTTAGCATGGGCTAGTGCATTCGTCGGAAGTGGCGAATCGTCTATTTCCGGTTCCGACTCATTACTACTCTCGGTCGATATATGACTACCGGTAAAGTCGCCTATTAACTGACCAAGGGTTCTACTGCTGTAATGGGATTGTCGCTTATGGAGGTTTGTTTGCCAGGTTTCAGGGGTACCTTCAATCTCCGATACTGAAAGAAACCCTTTCATTCCAAGTTCGTATCGTTGAAGGTTAAGTACGCACTTGCCCATGAGGTCGAAGACCTGCGTTCTGAGTTCCTCAGTCGTTTTATCGTGCTGATCAGACAATGTTTTTACCCCACCTTCCTTCGGTTGTATGCCTATCCATTTAGCCTGATTTCATCAGGGAGCAGCGACTGAAAATTTTAGCCTCAAACATGATTGTCCAGTTTAAATTGAGCTTCAAAAAAATCTGTAATTTTTTGCATAGGCAAGCGCAGACGTTCTACATCAAAAATGATGTAACCGTCAGTCACGTCATTCGGATCTTTGTGGTTCATGAGTCGCTTTAGCGCATAGGCCGGTATGTCGAGCCGTTCTGCAGCGGTAATAAACGTGCGCCTAAGGTCGTGCATAGTAAATGTCACCCCAGACAATTTACAAACACGCTTGATCGCCGTGCGTGGCTCAGAAAGGTGTCCGCGCTCCGCGTCACTAGGAAACACAAAAGGGCTTTCCTGTTCCTCAGATCGGCGCTTTAACAACGCTTCGATGGCGTCACTGAAAGGCAACCGATGCACCCGGCCGTTTTTAGTCTCAGTAATCGTCAGAGTTTTGTCTTTGAAATCCACCTGTTCCCAGGTGAGGGTTGCGGCTTCTGTGCGTCGCAGACCGGTAAGCAGCACCAGGTGTAGATAATCCCGCGTGGTTTGCGTGTTCAGTTGCATGGTGGCGTCGTACCAGGCCTTGAGCTGGTGATCTTTGATCAGGCTTTGTCGGCGCTCCACCTTGTACCAGGCACGTTGATGGCTCAGTACATCGACCGGGTTTGCCACCAGGAAGGATTTGCCGGAGGCGTCTTGGTATCGCTGCAAGGCGTGATTGAATACAGCTCGTAAAATGCGCATCCCGTTGTCTGCTCGTGCGGGGCTGCGTTGCCCATATTCAGCGTGGCGGTTCAGCACCATATCCCGGTTAATGTCTTTTAAGGCTTTGCTCTGCCAGCCCTTAAACATTTCCCGCATGGAGCGGTTGTAGTCGATGAGCGTATTTGGCTTTAGGTTTTTGCGAGTGACCAGGTAATCTTCAAAGGCGTCTTTTAGCGTGACGCGTTGCGCGCGCTGCTCCTGGACTTCTCGAATGGGGTTTATCCCCTGGGCTACCTTGCCCAGATATTTCTGTGCTTCCTTGCGGGCCTGCTCAAGTGTCAGGTTGCCATATCGACCAAGCGTTTTTCGCGTAACCCGGCCATCCACTCGTTTTTCCACGATGAACGATTTGGCTCCGCCACTGGTGACGCGTAAACCAAAACCGGCGATGACCGAATCCCGATAAAACGCCTGGCTGGATTTACCATCCGGGCCGATCTGGGGCAGGGGAACTTTGTCTATAAAGCTCTTGGTAATCCTCAAGGGTAGGGCTCCACTCGCACTCGTCGAAAAGTCTCTTGTGTCCTTATGTAGACACTATGTAGACAGAATCGATCAAATAGTAGCGGATTTCTTCAAACAACTGCAAATACCAATTTTTGGATGAGACTCGTAACATGCTGTTTTATAGTGCTTATTAAAACAATTTCCAACGTATTCAAAAAACAGCACTAATAACTTAAAATCTCTCGACCTCACGGTCGTACCGGTTCGATTCCGGTTCGGAGCACCATTAAAACCAATAAGTGACGAAGTTTAACTCCCGCAGTTATTTATGTCGGTTCTCTCGTGTAGTCAGTTGGATATGAGCTTTCCCTCCATCAAGCTGTAGCCCGGATGCGCAATGAGCTTGGTCAGAGAACCACCCCACCGCATACAAAGTTTCACCCGAAAAATCTTTCGGTACTGATCCCGTGGTCGCGGTTGCCTGGCGTCCATGCTGGTTCGCACTTTTCGAAGCTGTAACTGCATACTGTCTTATTGTACGAGCAAAATGAGGGGTCAAGCGATTACTTCGCGACAGTGGGTGGAACGAACTAAGCTATTGTTAACGTGCGGGTTTGATGTTTCGGGAGAAAAGGGCAATGTGGAGTTATGTGGAGCGCCCTTTTCTGCAATTTCGCGGAAGGCGGTCTAAACTAAACACTGTTAGCTGGATTGGTGTTGTTCCTTTTTGATAGCTCGGTGCCAGTGGCCTTGGCCAAGAGTGGGTAGCAAAACCGGCGAGTTTCGGTGGTTGCCAAGGCCGTTGGAATCGGTGGTCAGTTTGGTAACCCCACCGTTTGTCGGTATGGGTATAAGATTCGGTGTTCGCCGTGTGGGGCTGTCCGCTCAAAACTGGGTCTGCGCCCGCCACTCTAGCGTTCAGGTTCGCTCGCCGCATCGTTTGCGGTGGTCTTGAATGCTGTGCATCGGCAGATTTTGGTGCAATTTCGGCAGCGGAACAGGCCATCGTGTCGGTTGCTAGGGAGTGGTTTTACCGTTAAACCCAGCTAACTAGTCAATCAAGTTCGTTCCAGGCCTGATGGCCGCCCACCCTACGGCTTTTAGCCGCCTCTTACTTCAGTGTTGGCCATAAGAAATAGGAGTACCACATTGGAATCAGTTGAATTGGAATATGTAGGATTTTGGCCACGTGTTGGAGCTTCACTGATCGATACGATTTTAGTTGGGGCCGTAATATGGCCAATTTGGACTGCATTCTATGGTGAATCATATTGGGCGAATGACCGAGTTGTTCAAGGACCAATGGACTTCTTTCTTTCTTGGATTTTGCCTGCCGTCGCGGTAATTCTATTTTGGGTGGCAAAACAAGCCACACCGGGGAAGATGGCTGTCTCTGCAAAGATCGTTGATGCAAAAACTGGTAACGCCGCGAGCACCGGCCAACTTATCGGGCGCTACCTTGCATACTATTTATCCTTAGTACCGTTTTGTTTGGGGTTCATTTGGGTAGCCTTCGATAAACGTAAACAGGGTTGGCACGATAAGCTTGCAGGCACCGTCGTTGTCCAGAAGAAGAACAGAAATCCTAAGCCAGTTACATTCAGTGGTTAACAAGGCGCATCATTACGCGGTCGTTGGCCAACAGATGCCCTTGTCAGGGCACTGCTTAGTTCAGCATTAAATGGTAGAGCGTACAATCTGGGACCGAATATGACCGTTAAAAAGATTCATCACATAAATTTTATAGTTAAAGACCTAAATTCAGCTATTTTACGATATAAAGTGATACTAGGCGGTAATGACTTTATAAGGGATGAGTTGCCAGGCAGAGGTGTTATAACAGCCAGAACAGCGGTAGGCGAACAATGGATTGTATTGGTTCAACCAACAGAGCTTGACTCTATACCGGGGCGGTTTTTGAAAGAAAATGGCGAAGGATTTTTTTTGATGTCTCTTGAAGCTTCCGATATACACGAGACCATTGATGAACTAGCAAAAGAAGGCATTTTACCCACGAGTAGTTTAGACAGAAAGGGTCTGCTTAATTGGTGGGTGAGAGACTTAAAACTGGATGCAACCTTTGGTGCGCAGATTCAGCTTTGCGAAGAGCGTGATTGATCTAAAAATTATGGCACTTAACAATTCGCTGAAAATCGACAGCAGAATATGCCCTTCAACGCAGCGTTTCGTGTTTTCAGGGAGGAAGCTATGAGTAAATATCATATCGCCCAACTCAACATTGCCACGCTGTTGGCTCCAATTGATTCGTCGCAGCTTTTGGACTTTGTCGTGAATCTCGATAGGATCAATGCGTTGGCAGAGGAGTCTCCGGGTTTTGTCTGGCGGCTTCAAATCGAAGACAGTGGTGCGACCAGCTTTCTGCCACCCACAAATAGACCAGCGGCTCTGCTGTAAAGCGTATGGGCGTATATGAGGTAATTTGCAATATGCGTTGATTCCAAAGTACACACGGCCATAACTCCGTTAATCCGCCAGTCGATGATTCGCAGAGAGCTTTTAGAGGAACAATTGGTTTACTTGTGTAGCACATCATTAGATTGCTTGGTTAGCGCTTCAGACGTTGGCGTTACTGGCGTAATGGCCAGAATCGTGTAACGTAAAGGGCTGTCCGTTAACCGGACCACGATTCCAGGAGCGCATTTGTGTCTCAGTCTGAGCAGTTTGCCAGCGACAATTACAGTGGTATTTGCCCCCAGGCCTGGACCGCCATGGCCGATGCCAACCGGTCGGACGAACCAGCCTATGGTGAGGACGTCTGGACCCAGCGGGCCTCTGATGGCCTGCGCGCGCTCTTTGATACCGACTGCGATGTCTACTTCGTCTTTAACGGCACCGCCGCCAATTCGCTGGCGCTGGCCTCTATCGGTCAGTCGTTCCACAGTGTGATCTGCCATGAGATGGCGCACATCGAGACCGACGAGTGCGGTGGGCCGGAGTATGCGTCCAATGGTGCCAAGCTGTTGCTGGGGCATGGGCCCGACGGCAAGCTGACGCCAGCAAGCTTCGAGCAGCTGGTGACCAAGCGCAGCGACATCCACTTTCCCAAACCCAAAGCCCTGAGCCTCACCCAGGCGACGGAGCTGGGTACCGTTTACACGCTCGAGGAGCTGCGTGCCATCCGGGCCGTGGCCGATCGCCATAAGCTCAGTATTCATATGGATGGCGCCCGCTTTGCCAATGCGGTGGCGGCGCTGGACGTACATCCTTCGGAGATTACTTGGAAGGTGGGCGTCGATGTGCTGTGTTTCTCCGGCACCAAGAACGGCCTGGCGCTGGGTGAAGCGGTTGTGTTCTTCAACCGGAAACTGGCGGAAGATTTCGAGTGGCGGTGCAAGCAGGCCGGACAGCTTGCGTCGAAGATGCGCTTTATCTCTGCGCCTTGGTGCGGTTTGCTGGCGGACAATGTCTGGCTGGACAACGCCCGCCATGCCAATGCCTGTGCAAAAAGACTAGCCGATGGGCTCGCGGGGTTGCCGGGTATTGAGTTGCGCTACCCGCGCCAGGTGAACGGTGTGTTCGTGGAGTTGCCGGAATTGGTCCAGACTGCGCTCCGCGCCAAAGGTTGGCGGTTCTATAATTTTATTGGTGGCTGCTCCCGTCTGGTGTGTTCCTGGTCCACCACCGAGGCCCAAGTGGACAAGTTCCTGGCGGACTTGCGCGCACTGGTGTTATAAATCTGCCCCGCTCCTCACCGGCAAGGGTGCTTTCACCCTGCCATGTGAAGCGCGGGACGCTCCTGTCCCGAAAGGCCTTAGACGGTGTTCATCACTCCGGCTTCCTGCCGTATCAGCCACCAGGCCGCCACGAGTCCCCAAACTGCGTTGAAGATCAGTACCAGTAA
>Ga0314774_1001243_pt1 | contig 16783 bp, 10 predicted proteins | sample MetaGCBIA2018_FD_204515 | JGI IMG/M metagenome (GOLD analysis project Ga0314774, IMG submission 204515) | Cryopeg brine microbial communities from Beaufort Sea near Barrow, Alaska, United States - CBIA 2018 | ecosystem: Environmental > Aquatic > Marine > Coastal | place: USA: Alaska | collected... | reverse complement strand
CACCACGGGCGTATTGTTCATAAAAGCGCTTAGCACAATCACAGGGGCGAAAATGCGGCCCAGTGCGGATCGAACCGATGTAGGCTGCCCCAATACTTTTTTTACAAGAAGATCGATGCCGCCGGAACTGTGTATGCCAGCCGCGATGACAAACATCGCAGCCACCGTAATCAGACCTGAATTGGAAAAACCGGCCAAGGCTTCGCTGACAGACAGTACACCGAGAGCACTGAGAATGGTCAGAACTGTCATCATCACCAGGTGCGGGCTAATTCGTGTAAACGTCAAAACACCCAGAGCCCCAATCGTCAACGTCAAAGAGAACCAGCCTTGCCACTCCATGAACAGCACCTTAAACCATAAGAGAAGAAGGATTATACTTGCTGCCTCATAGAACAAAAAAGAATAATATGTTGTTTATATATTTTATTTTAATATATTAGTTTGCGTGGGGTACTATCGCTTACGCTCCGCGGCGAGTGTCAGCGGGTCCAGTGGAGGCCTCTCTTTTTTGCGGCCGGAAGATGTTTGAGCGACTTGCGGCATTTAGGACACCAATATCATAGGTTGAAAACTTGTACCGTCAGGTGGCATTTTCAGATATTGCAAAGACGATTAACCGGTATCAAAGTCACTTGATAAGGTAGTGACACGAAGCAGACGAAGGTTTTGGGTTTGTGTACCCTGTAAGTGCCCAAGCAGAAACAAAAAAGGGCACATCCGAAGATGTGCCCTAAGTCGTTGAAATATGGTCGGGACGGTAGGATTTGAACCTACGACCCCTTGCACCCCATAAAGGTACATAGCCATCCAACAGGGTCTAACCCAATCCAACCTAAAAACCTTTCTCACTGATTTAATTGATTTTTCCGTTTTTTGTTTCCCAACGGAATCCAATGCCATCCAGTTTAAGCGATCGAGAAACGGTGACGAGAATCCGGCCTTAACTGAGTGGGTGGTAATGGGAACGATCACAGACAAGCAAATGAACTCAAAGCCAGGCAAGTCGGTCTGGTTGACTGAGGATGCTCCGAGAGGCTGTGGGCGTTTTATGGCTCGCGTTCTGAAAAGCGGAGACAGGTTGTTTTACTTCCGATATACCAATTCCCAGGGTGAGCGGGTTTTCCTTCCTGTAGGCAATTACGACCAGTCCGGTAAAGACGGCTTAACCTTGCGAGAAGCGCGAACGAAGGCCGGTGAGCTTTCCCGTTTATATCAGGCTGGCATTCGGGATTTGAGGGAGTACCAGGAAGCGGAGGAAGACGCGCGTAAGGCCACACATGAGGCAGAGATGGCCAGGCTGCGGGCTGAGCGAGAGGCGGCAGAAGCAGAAAAAGCACGCCAGGCCGCCCGTAAGACGGTGAAAGAGCTTTTTGAGCATTGGGCGGATACTGACCTTAAGAATCGGAAAGATGGCGGTGCAGAGGTTCGTAGGCTCTTTGGAAAGGACGTGCTTCCTAAAATTGGTCAACTTGCAGTTGAAGATGTCAAAAAGGGCCATGTCACAGAGGTCGTTGATGCGCAGCTTAATCGCGGTGTGACTCGCATGGCGAAGTTGACGCTGAGCCTAATCCGGCAAATGTTTCGCTTTGCAGTCGACCGGGATTTGATCGAGTACGACCCCACAGCCAGTATCCGGAAGTCGAAAATTGGTGGCAAAGACGTTGAACGTGACAGAGTACTAAGTCAGGAGGAAATTAAAGCGCTTGCCAATCAGATCCCCGGTGCTCAAATGCTGCCTTCCACATCTATCGCAATCTGGATCATGCTGACAACCTGTTGCAGAATTGGGGAGTTGATTAAGGCAGAGTGGGTCGATGTGGATTTGAAACGAGGTACTTGGAAGATACCCGCTGAAAACAGCAAGAATGGCAAACCTCACGAGATCGCCTTATCCAGCTTTGCAATAGCCTGGTTTAAAGACCTGAAAACTCTTACCGAGGATTCCCGGTGGTGTTACCCAAATTCATCTGACTCTGGTCCTGTGTGTCTAAAATCAATCACCAAGCAAATTCGTGATCGACAGTTGCCAGCGGGCAAGGAGCCGAATAAGGGGCGGAGCTCAAAGGCTCAGGCACTGATCCTTCCAGGAGGGAAATGGACCCCACATGATCTCCGGCGAACAGGAGCGACGATAATGACAGCATTGGGTGTCATGCCTGAGGTTGCCGAGCGATGCTTGAATCATACGGAAGAGAACAAAGTGAAGCGGGTCTACCAACGTCATAGCTATGGTCCAGAAAAGAGGGAGGCATGGGATACTCTCGGCAATCATCTTTCAGAGGTTCATAAGGCTGGTTTGCGATTGGGCTCACCGGAGGTTGTAAGTGGTAAGTAAGGTTGGCCAAGTTGAAATGACGTTTCTGACGGATCTCCCCCAAGGCACCGGACTCGACGTCAAAGAGTTTCTGAGGGCGCAGATGCGGAATGGTAGAGATGTTTGGTGCCGTATTCCTGACCACCTCCAGGCTTTTGTTCGCAGGGTGTCATATGGGATAAGAGGGGAGCTGCAGCGGACGGAGTATTTCCCCTTGTCGAGTGACCACCGGTATCTATCGGTTCCCGATCAGGTTATCAGAGAAATACTTGCTGTCGGTCGGAGCGAAGTAAACAAAACGGAGTTGGTTGCCTCCATAGATGAGAGCCTCGAGCTCATAAAATTGGACCTGGGAGGTGCGGCGTTAGAAAGGTGGAGAAATAACCTATCGGAGAAGCAAACCTTTATTAAAAGTCTCCAAAGTTCGTCAACACGAAGGATGGGGGACCAAGAGGTGTTTGTCGTTGGGGTATCTACTAAAAACGACAATGTTGGCATCGCGTCAGGCCAGGTGATGGAACGAAGCTTTTCAATCAAACTGTCAGATTTATTCGTCTTGAGGACTCACTACCAGACATCCTTGTCGGAAGCTAAAGCTAATGATGCCACGCGTTTTATGGATGAATGGATGCCCGAAGACCTGCGCCTGCTCAATCGCTACGCTGCTGATTACAAGAGAAGATATTTTGAGCCTGGCCAAGCGAGTCTAGATGACGGGGCGCGTGAAAAGCTACGTACAGATTTGGCGAATGATTTAAAGGCGAAGGATTCAAATGGACGGAAGATAAGGGCCGCGATCAAGATTATTCTTGGTAAGAGAGAGTACTATCCGAAAGCACCTATTGAAGCGATTCCCGGGGAAGAAAAGGTTTCTTTGTTGGACATTGCAAATGCGCTGGCCCGGTCCAACTGGAAAGGTACGGTGGAGGAAACGCAGCGAACTTATAAAACTGCTGTTGACCGATTCGATGAAGATATTGAGCAACTCCTCGAAAATCATGGAGTACTTAAGCCTGCGGCATTAAGTAAGGAGCTCAGTCGGTTTATCCGATTTACTCGTTAGTGGCGACATTGAAATTGATCTTGGCCTGCCCAGCACTGACGGTTCTGAAGGCATGGCCGCAACGGTCACGTTAAGACGACATGCGTCGGGAATTCTGGCCGCGCACTTACATTGGAAAGCGGACTTTTTACCGCGACGAGATGAGCCAGTGAGGGAAGTCTGAATCGAAGTAGGTTCACTCATAGGCGAGGAGTGGCAAGGACACCAGTATAAATCCACGCTTTTAAACAAAAGCCAACATTCGAGCAATGCTCAAATTCAGGACTGTAGCCAATCTATGATCTCCGGCCTCACTAGCTCTGGATATGTCATATGAATACAGTGGCCCTCGCTTGGCAGGACCCTTAGCGTACTATTCGGCATGCTCTTAGAGATATAATCCTCGACGTTCTCATAAGCCAATGCATCAATCTGACTTTGCAGAATGAGAGTCGGATGTTTGGCTTGTGGTAATTCTAGAACCTCGATCTATTTCAATTTCCCCACAAAGTCCGAAATTCGTCGTCCACCGCAGGAGCCGGCTTTTTCTAACTTTGGTTGTGACCTGATACGGGGTTAGGTGGATTAATGCTGGCTACAGGTCAGTCTTGCCGATCAACCAGTTTTGAACTCCATTTATTAAGCATTTTTATCAGGGTGTTCTTGTTCAGTGGTTTAGCGAGATAGTCATCCATTCCCGCTTTCAGAAACCTCGCCCGATCTCCGGTCATTGCGTTAGCTGTGAGCGCAATAATGGGTGTGTCTTTTGTTGCGGACGCCTCTCGAATCAGCTTTGTTGCCTCGATGCCGTCCATTTCAGGCATGAAAATATCCATGAGGATTATCCTGTAGTCGAAATCCTTGGCTGCCTGCACCGCTTCCAGGCCATTACCCACAACGTCCACGTAATACCCGGTGTTTTCGAGCATCGCTCTGAAAACAATCTGATTCGCCGGTGAATCCTCAGCAATCAGAATGCGGATGGGTTCATGCTCCGAAGTGGCCAGGGGCTCTTCAGGAAAATAATCAATTGGTTCCTGCTGATTGAGAAGATCGCTTGCTTCGAAGGGGATGATTAACTCGAAGGCGGCTCCTTTTCCTGGTTGACCCTCTGCCGTCACATGCCCTCCCATGAGCTCTGTAAGGCGTTTGCAGATTGCCAACCCAAGGCCTGTCCCTTCGTGTCTGCGAGAGGCGGTAGAATCCAGTTGAAAGAAAGGCTGAAACAAAGTGTCGGCTTGTTCACGGGCGAACCCAATCCCGGTATCTTCGATACGGAAGCGGAATTGAAGCGTGCTTGATGACGTTCGCTCTCTGGTAAGAGCGAGCATAACCGAGCCTTGATCAGTAAACTTAATCGCATTAGACAGCAAGTTAAGCAGAATTTGCTGAAGCCGCCCGGCATCACCCCTGACCATAGTTTCGGCATTGGGATCAATGTCATTATTCAACTCAATGTGCTTCTGCTCGGCCCTGTTTGAGCAAAGTTTCAGGGTTTTTCGAACGATCGCAGCAAGGTGGAAATCGTTACGTTCGAGCTCCAGCTTGTTGGCCTCCATTTTTGACAGGTCGAGAAGTTCATTCAGAAGGTTCAACAAGTGTTCGGCCGAATCGTTCGTAATATCGATATATTCCTGATCTTTCGGTGTAAGCCTACCGCTTGACTGAAGCAGATTTACCATACCAAGAATGGCATTCAGTGGTGTGCGCAACTCGTGGCTGACGGTCGCAAGAAAAGACGTTTTCGCTTCGTTGGCTGTTTCGGCCTTTATTTTTTCTGATGCAAGCTCATCCTCTTTTCTTTTGGGCTCTGAAACATCGGTGTAGGCAATCACTGTCCCGCCAGAGGGCACTCTGGATTCAACCACTCGCAACCAGCGACCACTGGCGAGCTTGAGCTCCAGGCCCTCAGTCGTCGGGTCGCGGTGATGAGCAATCCTTCTTTTAAAGAACTCATCACGACTCTCGGATGACTCAACAGGAAATTCGTAAAGACCAGCCCTAAGGCTGTCATAGAGCACATCTTCGAAAAGCAGCCCCATCGAAACAGGGCGATTTTCCTGAGCAAAAAAGTCACGATATTTCTGGTTGCAGTTTACCAGCCGATCGTTTCGGTCAAAAACTGCGAAACCATCCGGCAACACGTCAATGGCGTCTCTGAATCGAGCGTCGCTTTTCTGGAGCGCCTGCTTGGCACTGTCAACCGCCTTCTGATAGCGAAACGGCAGGCGCAATAACAGAAAAATCAGCGCCGCAATCGAAAAAGCGGAAGCGCCCAACAACCCCCATTTTCCCGGGGATATGACACCAACAGAGGGTGGCGGTGGAACCGCAATACCGATTTCCCAGCTACCGGCGGGCAGAGAAACGTTTGCCGACAAATGCTCAGCTTCGAACACCTCTTCAGGGCCGATAAACACGTCACCATTGCTGCCAAGGCCATTACGACCGCGAATAGCCACTTGGAAACTTTCGGAGAGGCTTGGAAAATCGGCGATGTTCAGAAGTGAACCCAGGTCTATCAGTACGGTCGCAAAGCCCCAGAATTCATCAGAAACAGGTACGCCTTCCGGTGCGGGCGCGGTGCCTTGTAAAAACACCGGGAGTCGACCGATCAACGCTCTCCCTCCCTGAATCAATTCCATGGGACCTGCTATCCACATTTCACGTGTTTCAATGGCCTTTTCCGCCACGGCCCGGCGGTCAGGGTCGGATAGCAGGTCATGGCCAAGGGCGGGGCTATTTGGCTCTTCCGGCCACATATATCGAACGACACCGTTAGGGGCAAGCTGGAGACTGCGGATCCCGGTCAGGCTTTGTCCCAGACTCTCTGCGAAGGGAAGAAAAACCTCTCTGTCTATGGCATCTCGACTTGCTCTGACGAGCCCCGAAAGACCATGGGTGAGGTGAAGCCGGGAATTGAGCTCCGTCTCCAGTCGTCCACGAATGTTGGAAAGCCTATTGGATGTTTTCGTTATTTGTTCTGCATACTGGGTCTCGAGAGTGAGTATGTAGTCACGGGTCGACGTGATAAAGACTGCGAGGAAAATGATCGTAGTAATTGTCAGGGCCACAGGTTTTCGCGATATGAAGTTGCCCATTCTTTGAAGAGACTCACCAAATCTGTCGTTAGTGGTATTCGATTCACCACTATCGAGCAGAGGCGTGTCGGCGATTTCTCTATCAACCAACCGTGCCAGATGCTGCAAAAGCTTGAGTTCTTTTTCGCCGAAAGCACGGGGCGTATGGTCAATGATGCAAAGCGTGCCAAGTGGGTATCCGTCGGGCGAGTGGATCGGATAACCCGCATAAAATCGGACATTAGGCGCTCCCGTGACCAAGGGATTGTCCAGAAACCGTTCGTCTTTCAGAGCATCCTCGACGACCAAAGGTTTATTGTCTAACAGTGCATGAGAGCAAAAAGATATGTTTCGTGCCGTTTCGGTCTCCTCAAGGCCAGACCTCGCTTTGAACCACTGTCGGTCGCCATCAAGCAGGGTAATCAAGGCGATGGGTACATCGAACAGTTCTCGGGCCTGGTTGGCGATATGATCGAAGCGTTGCTCGGTGGCTGAGTCCATCAGCCCCAGGCACTGAAGCGCCTCCAGTCTGTGGTCTTCATTGTGGGGAACGTCAGCTTCAATCATGGCTTTGGGACTCATTTAATGGCTTGATTCTCGTCTCAAGCCATGCAAAGCGAAATTAGTGCCAGATTAAAGGAACTCTCTGGTAGCCCGGAAAATAAAAAGAATGAGAGCGCGGTATTCGCAGAACGATTCGCAAAATGCAAAGCATAATGCTGATTCTGTGCCTTCAACTTGTTTCTGAAAAACTCTAAGAACTTTTCGCTAATAGGGATTTACAGAATTGGTTTGGAAAATGCATTGCTTAATGAAAACCATTCTGGAGATCCAGTGCCATGCCCAGTCGACAGATTACCTCTCCTGCAATTATTTTGGCCGTGTTTTTGCTGTTTTCAAAGGCAGCAGCAGGTCAAGCTCTAGAAGACAGGGTTTTCACCTTTGGTGTCGTACCGCAACAGGCAAGCGAAAAACTGGCAAAGCAGTGGATACCACTGATGAGTGCTCTATCTGAGCAAACCGGGCTCACGATTGAATTTGCAACGGCGCCGAGTATTACTGAATTCGAAGACAGGCTGACTAGAGGACTTTATGACTTTGCCTACATGAACCCTTACCACTTCACTGTCTTTAATCAGGAGCCGGGCTACGTTGCAATTGCACGCCAGAAGGACCACGTCATTCGAGGGATTATTGTTGTCTCGTCCAACCTCAAAGTTGAATCTCTGGGGCAATTGGCGGGCAAGAACCTGGCATTTCCCGCCCCCAACTCTTTTGCCGCTACATTGATCACCCGGGCGTTCCTGGATGAAGCAGCGCCCGGATATACTGCCACTTTTGTTAATTCTCACGATTCCGTTTATCGATCCATTGCCAAAGGTATCTTCGCCGGTGGGGGTGGAATCGTCAGGACCCTCAACGAGGTTTCGCCTGATTTGCAAAGAGAACTTGAAGTGCTGTGGCTATCTCCTGGCTATACAGGCCACGCCTTTGCTGCGCATCCACGGGTATCAAAGCATATCCGGGAAACTGTTCAACGCGCTCTGACCAATATGGCCTCCAGCGAAAATGGAGAGCTGATTGTCAGTGAGCTAGGTATGAATGAATTTACTGAAGCGGTTGATTCCGACTGGGATGACGTCAGGGCCCTGAGCATTAAGTAACCGCGGCCGCCGACGGCGGGGCAGATGGCATCAGTGAGAAGTGGAGCAGTCTCAATGTCCTTCAAGTGGAAGACAATTCTTGGCATTGCAGCGATTGAGCTGGTTTTTCTGTCGTTTCTGGTCTGGCAAGCCGCCACGTTTATTCAGGAGCTGGGCGAAACGGATATTGAAAAGCGCGCGCAGGATACTGTGATGCTTGCTAACAATGTTTTGCTCAACTCCTTGATTGCCTATGACCTGGCGACCATAGATGAACAGGTTCAGCAGCTCGGTGCGCTTGATAGTGTTTCCTATGTAACGCTGGAAGGACACGGTAAACAGCTTTCCAGTAGTGGGCAATATCCTTCTCCCGCGCCAGTTCCGGAGGCCTCAATAAATGAGGTGGCAGACGAGACATACGACATTATTCACCGGTTTGAAATTGGCGGGCAAACCCTTGGCGTGCTCAGAATTGGCTTCTCACTGGAGCAGTTGTACGCCGTTACTTTCCAAGCCAAAGCCCGACTTTACTTTATTGCTCTGGCAGAAATCCTTCTGGTGGGTCTTTGCTCATGGCTATTGGCCCGGTATCTGACGAACCGGATTCTTCTATTGCAAAACGCAAGCAAAACACTGCAATTGGGCCAACCAGTCCATCCCATTTCAAACGGTGGCAGGGATGAGATCTCGACGACTATCACGGCATTCAATGACATGGCCTATGCCTTGGGTGAACGGGAGGAGGCCCTCAGATTAACGAATGAGCAGCTTGAAAAAGCCAACACCATACTGAAAGAGCGGGAAAACGAAATCTGGTCCTTGTTCAACGCAGCGCCAGATGGCATCGCGGTTCTTGACAATGAGGGCAACATTTCATTTGCGAACCGACAGCTGCTCAAACTTTTGGGGACCGGAGAAGCCTCTGTCATTGGCCGATCGCTGAATGAATTCCTTACTACGGGTGAAGTAGGCATGCTCGCGGAGTTCGCCAGCGGACAGGATGGCAAGTCCAGGACACATAGGCACTGGGTTCAAAATCATGCCGGAAGAAACCTTTTCGTCGAGGTGAACACCGGACTGTTTCGCTCAACAGACGCCAGTCGAACTATCGCTATTATCCGCGATAAAACCCATGAACAGAATTTAAAGCGAGCGGCAAAACTGCACGAGCAACTTAAAACCAATCTTGTGGATTCTAGCCTGGACGCTCTGGTCACCATCAACGGCGACGGGAAAGTGATTGATTACAGTCAGTCGGCGGAGTCGCTTTTTGGGTGGGTAAAGGCGGACATACTTGGCCAATTCGTGGAAGACTATCTGATACCCAGCGAATTAAGATCGGCACATCAAAAAGGCATGGCGCACTTCCTGGTAACCGGCCATGGTCCCTTAATTGGAAAGCGAGTAGAGACTAGCGCCTGTCGAAAAGACGGGACAACTTTCCCTGTTGAACTGGCTCTTCATGCCACATGGTTTGATGGCGAGGCTTTTGTAACAGCGTCGATCCGGGATATCACTGAACGTAAACAGAAAGAGGAGGAACTGCTTAGAGCGAAAGAAGCGGCTGATGAAGCTTCAATGGCAAAATCCCGTTTTCTGTCATATATGAGCCATGAAATTCGTTCGCCGATGAATGCGGTTCTGGGATCACTGGCGCTGATTCAGGAAAGGGGACATTTTGAGCCATCTGAGCAGTACTACCTGGATCTCGCCCGCCATTCAGGGGACGCCTTGTTGCAGGTAGTGAATGAGGTTCTCGACTTCTCCAAAATTGAAGCCGGACACGTTCAGTTCCGGCGAGAGCCCTGCGCACTGCGGGAACTGGTTCGAGGTGTTCAGTCAGCCATCCTTGCAAAAGGGGTGAAGCCCGGTGTCGCTTTATACATTGATTTCGAAGACTCCGTTCCTACTGACATAATCACTGACGGAGAGCACCTGCGCCAGATCTTAACCATCCTCTTAGACAATGCTTATAAGTTTACGAAAGAGGGCGAGATAAGCGTTGTTGTGCGTGAGGTTACATCCACGCAAGACACTTCGGCCAGACACCTGCGAATCGCCGTCAAGGATACTGGCCCGGGAGTTCCGCCGGAACTCGCTGAGACCATCTTCTCCGAGTTCGAGCAGATCGATGCCACCCGCGACTCCGGCTATGGCGGCACAGGCCTGGGTTTGGCTATTGCCAAGCGCCTGGTAACCGGGCTGGGCGGAAAAATCTGGCTTGAAAGTGTTATCCACGTGGGATCGACATTCCTCTTTGAAATACCGTTTGATTCGGTCGATGAAGTGCTTCCAGCGCCCGAACAGCAAGGCGATTCTTGTCTTAACGATGTAGAACAAAAAGCTGCATGCACACCGATTGCTCAAATTTTATTGGTGGACGATGTCGAAGCGAACCTGGTGATCGGGGCGGGGCTTCTGAGGAATCGTGGATACGTCGTGGACCTTGCCCGAGATGGGGTGGAGGCCGTGAAACAGGCTGAAGAAACGGCGTATGCTGTCATTCTTATGGATATAAGAATGCCCAGGCTCAATGGCCTGGACGCCACGTTAAAAATCCGATCATCCCGTGGAAAAAATGCGAACACCCCTATTATCGCCCTGACCGCTAACGCCGAAAAATCAGAACTTGATCGGTGCCTGGAAGCAGGGATGAATGACTTTGTCAGTAAACCTTTCAACATTGAGCGCCTGAGTGGGGTAATAGAGCGATGTCTGAGTGACCATACGCAAGAGGAGAAAGCGATGACGGGGCAAGTGGATAGCGGAATAAAGGGGTCGGAGTTATTGTCCGATGAGGTGTTGGCGCAGCTAAGCAAGGATACATCGGTTGAGGCTCTGCCAATGATGATTTCCGTCTTTACCAATGAGGTAAAAAAACGCCTTGAAGGGATAGAGCGAGCGCAAAATGCGGCTGATGAACTGGAAATTCGTGAACAGGCCCATGCCTTGAAAAGCTGTGCGGGTACTTTTGGTGGACTCAGGCTTCAGGCTGCGGCGAGGGATCTGGAGGACCTGGCCAGCCACTCCAGTGCCTGTGGCGAGGGTAAAGCACTGAATACAGTCAAGCAGGTCGCGGAAGAAACGCTCGTCGCATACTCTGATTATCGTAATCATCTGCAGACATCATCAACGAGAGTTGATTGAACTATCGAATAAGGAAAGCCTTTATGCCGAGTGAACATCGTCCAGGCGTGCTTTTGGTAGAGGATAGTCCGTCCAACGCCATGGTCTATCAAAGTTATCTGCAAAGTGATTACTCGGTTCGAGTCGCCCAAACTGGCGCTGAAGCGCTTGAGCAGCTTGCCCAACATGATTTCGACGTTGTTATTACCGACGTCCGGTTGCCGGACATGAGCGGCCTGAGCATTCTGGACAAGCTTCAGACAGAGATGCCGACTTTGCCTGTGATCGTGATCACCGCCCACGGTTCCATGGATATGGTGGTCGACGCAATGCAGCGGGGCGCCAGTGATTTTATCTCCAAGCCTTTCGATAAAGCCCGCCTGGCGGTCACACTGGGGAACATCCTCAAAAAGCAGAAACTTGAAGAAACGGTCCAGCAATACGAGAAGGTCTACAAGCGCGACCAGTTTCACCGGATGATTGGCGCCTCACTGCCCATGCAGAACGTTTATCGCATTATTGAAAGTGCCGGGAAGAGCAATGCCTCGGTTTTCATCACCGGTGAGAGCGGTACCGGCAAGGAATTGTGTTCCGAGGCTTTGCATGCAGAAAGCCCCCGGGCGGATGCTCCCTTCATCGCATTGAATTGCGCCGCCATTCCCCGTGATCTTATTGAAAGTGAAATCTTTGGTCACGTGAAAGGGGCTTTCACCGGCGCTTCAGCAGCTCGGGATGGGGCTGCCCTGAGAGCGTCCGGAGGGACACTTTTCCTGGATGAAATTGGAGAAATGCCGCTGGACCTTCAAAGCAAACTCTTGCGCCTGATTCAGTCAGGAACTTTTACGCCAGTGGGAAGTAGTAAAGAGCTAAAAGTGGATATCCGCTTTATTTGCGCAACAAACCGGGACCCACTCCGCGAAGTCCAGGAAGGGCGTTTTCGTGAAGACCTTTATTATCGGTTGCATGTCATTCCTGTTCATATGCCAGCGCTGCGGGAACGCAACAGCGACATAATGCTGATTGCAGAGTCATTGCTAAAACATTACGCGAGCGACGAGAGAAAAGAGTTTCAGGGTTTCAACAGCAATGTCGCGAATTTCTTCATGCAATATGACTGGCCTGGTAATGTCCGGGAGCTCAGCAACGTCGTCAGGAATGTGGTGGTTCTGAACGAAGGCAACATGATCGACATGTCTATGCTGCCCGATCTCCTGCAGAGTCAACGCTCAACCAGGGGCAGAGCAGGAGTGTTCGATACTCACTCGCCTTCAGTCGAAAAAGCAATGTCACGAGCCATTGGCGCTATGGGGCAAGTCGGTCCCTCTGAAGAGTCCGGCTCAGGTAATCAGAAAATCCTGCCGCTCTGGATTGAGGAGAAGCGCATTATCGAAACGGCTATTGAAAGATGCGATGGCAATGTTCCGCGTGCGGCTGCCTTTCTGGAAATCAGTGCATCAACCATTTACCGCAAGAAACAACAGTGGGAAAACGCTCAAATTGACTGAAATGCAATTTGATTCGCATTTTGCCAATGTGCAGATTTAAATTTTGCAGGATTTTTTATAACTCACTGAAAAACATAATTTAATCTTTGGCATGTTAAATGCTATATCTCTGGTAACAGGCCCATACCGGAGATTGTAATGGCTATTCCTGACCCACAGATCGAACTCCAACCAACCACAGGTATACCAGAGCGCCATCGCCTGCTGATTGTGGATGATGACCTTGCTGTCCGCATGGTTTCGCGGTTGGCACTTTCAAAAGCAGGCTTCAGAGTAACCGAAGCATCGGATGGCTATACGGCGCTGAGCTGGCTGGACTCCCACAAGTTCGATGCGATTTTACTCGACGCACGAATGCCGGGCATGAGCGGGTTTGAGACCTGCCGAAAAATGCGAGAGCGTCTTAATGGTGAGTCTGTTCCCATCATTATGGCAACGGGTCAGGATGATGATGACTCCATCGATGCGGCATTTGAAGCTGGAGCAACTGACTTTGTTGCCAAGCCTGTGAACTGGCGCATTATTTCCCAGCGCTTGTCCTCTTTAATCGCTGCCAGTGTGGTCAGAAAACATCTTAAAAGCAGCAGCCACCAGATTTCATCGATGTTGAAGACTTCTTCGGAAACTATGTTGTTGCTCAATACCACCGGGACCATACAGGGAACACACCAGATTGAACGCTTACCCAGGCCGTTTCCAGCCCAGATGAGTGTCGGCAGCAATCTTTTTCAATCACTCGATGGTGAATTTTCGGATCCGGTGAAAGTGGCTTGGTCGGCAGCGCAAAAGACGCAAGAACCAGAGAATTTCATCTTTGAGTATCTGGGGGAGGGCATTCGGCAGACGGTTCAAGGCAGGTTTGTACCGGGCGCAGAGGGAGAGTGGTTGTGCCTTTTGCAGGATCAGAGCGCAGCCTTTAACTGCGAGCAACAAGCCGTGGATCTAGCCTATAAGGATCCGGCGACCGGAATTGCAAACGAAAAACGCCTGCTTTCAGAACTTGAAAGCTGCTTGCGCAATGACAGGGAAAGCAACTCTCTGACAGCGGTGCTGCGCTTTTCCGCCTCGGATTTGCGAGGCTTCGAGCCTATCATTGGTCGTGAGGGAATGGTGAGAATGGCCCAAGTGGTCGTTGAAAGGCTGGAGATAGGGCTCGACAGTTATCTCAGTGCACTGCCAGCAAATACAAAACGCCCTGACCATTTCATAGCCAGGCTGTCTGACTCGGAATACGTCATTGTTTTATCGACACTGTATGACTCCGGGTTTATTGAAGACCTCGCAATGCTTTTGCTGAGAAGGCTATCGACCAGCATCGAGCTTGGCGATCACATTCTGAGCATCGACTGGACGATTGGTATTGCTGATACCGATGAAGCCTGTCACACCTCAGCTGGCCTTTTAAATGCCACAGCCTGCGCAATTTATTCGGATCTTAGGGCAACGAACGGCTACCGGGTCCATCGTTATAATGCCGACCTGAAGGCCAGGGTGAGCCGCGAAATAGAGTTAGAACGACTCCTTCGCCGGGATATTGCGGATGGTGTGCTCGAAATGCACTATCAACCCAAGTTTGATCTATCGACCCTATCACTCATCGGAATGGAAGCACTCATCCGATGGACCAATACTGAGCTGGGCTCCGTATCGCCGGCTCAATTCATACCCATTGCCGAAAGATCCGGTTTGATCATTTCCCTCAGCCATTTAGTGATTGAGCGAGTATTCGATCAGATTGTCGAGTGGCGGGAGGCCGGATATAAAAGCGTTCCAGTATCCATCAATATTTCAGGTATACATCTCAATACCCGCACCATTGTTGAAGAGCTCAGGGCAGGTATTGAACAGCGAAGAATCCCGCCGGAACTCATTGAATTGGAGGTAACCGAGAGCATTATGGTGGACGGGGTGGGCAAGGCGTTCAGAAACCTGCGCGACCTTCGCGAGCTGGGGGTCCGAGTCGCCATCGATGATTTTGGTACCGGTTATTCGTCCCTGAGTTACTTGAAAGATCTGCCAGCAGACTGCTTAAAAATCGATCGTAGTTTTGTGCAGTCGATTACCACCGATCCAACTGCGGAAGCCATTGCAAGGGCAATCATCACGGTCGGCCATGATGTAAACATGCACGTCATTGCAGAAGGCATAGAAACGGCCGAGCAACTCAGCAAGCTGGCAGAACTCGGCTGTGACTCAGTTCAAGGTTATTTTACAGGACGCCCGGTTGCCAGCGGCGAGTTTTCCAGTTTTTTTGAAGGTGCACGGCTGGCGAGTTAGTCAATAATGACGCCGGTTAGAATCAAAAAAGGGCCATTAAAGATGGCCCTTTTTTGTTGCCTCCAGAAAACGACGGCCTATCTTCGCAATATCCTCTTATTACTCCGCAATCTTGATTGCAATTTGCAATTTTAATCGTTCAACGAGTGGGGCTTTAGGTTTTAATGCGCCCAATATAATTTATATATCATTGTTTTTAATGATAAAAAAAATGTTGGCACGCATCCTGAAAGTAAAGAGTGTGAGACAAAGGTCACACACCAAACAAAGATCCGATCACAAATGAGGTACAAACAATGAAAACTATTCAGATTCGTAAGCTGGCTTCAAAGCAAGGTGGATTTGTTCTGACTACTGAACTGGTCCTACTTTCAACTGTGCTTGTCATTGGACTGGTCGCGGGCATGGTCACCATGAGAGATGCGCTGACGGCAGAGATGGAAGATGTCTCGGAGGCGATCGGTCACCTCGATCAGACCTACGCGTTTAATGGAATCATTAACGGCGAGAAGACCGCAGCTGTTGAAGGCTCTGTATACGGTGACTCTACTGACGCTAACGCAGGTGATGATGTCGAGTTCTCATTCGTAGCGGCTACCCCACTTGAGGGTGGGATAACAGCGGCGAGCCTGGGGTCTTCTTCCGCCGGTAACATCGGCACTGTCCTGACTCCTTGATTAGATATCCCAGTGGCCGTAGCTGATGCCAGTTGCGGCCACAAAAGTTTTCGATTTACCGGGGGTGCAACATGAACAAAAAACTCACAGGAAGCACAACAGCCGCGATCAGTATGTTTCTGCTCTCCGGCGTTTTTGCCAGTGTTCTGGGGGTCCGTCAGGTTGAGCGTGTCACTAGCCATGAAGTCCTTGGCATTGCTGGAGATTGGACTGCAGGCGTCAGTATTGAGCCCGCCATGATCCAGAAAATTCGCGTGGACAAACAGGTTGCGGGGGTTAAGGACCCATCTCAGGTCGTTGGTAAGCGACTCGTCAACGACAAAAAACACGGACAAATTTTCCGCCCTAACGATCTCTCTGTGCCACCGCGTTCCTGGTTGGCGCAACAGATTCCGGAGGGCAAAGTCCTATACACGATGAAGCCACAGGCTGGCGCCATTCCTCACAGCCAACTTCGCAACGGAGATCTTTTCGATGTCCTGGCGACAGGGCCAGAGGGCGTTCGTACACTGGCCAAAAATGTTCGTTTGATCGGTGTTATGGGAGGTCAGAGTGGCAGCCAGGCACCCACCGGTAATCTTGCCGCGGTGTCCAGATCCTCGAAAGCAACAGAACTGTCGATGGTCGTAGCCATTGCGCCTGAATATGTCTATCCCCTCGCAAGCATCCGATCGCAAGACGTTGTTTCTATCGTTCTACATGGCTCCGGAGCCTCCACGGGCGATTCGCGGACTCGCATTGAGCCTCTGCCCACTCATCGGAATGTTGAAATAGTTGCAGGCCTGAACAAGCGGCAGGTTGCTGTCCTTATGACTCCTTAAGTTCTTTCTTGTCCGAGAAAACCCCTTTTGCGACCGCTCTGCGGTCGCTTTTTTTGTGCGCCCGGCACGGGCGCACTCCTGGAGGTGCAAGTCCTCCCGTAAGCTGGCCACAGCGAACGAAGTGAAGCGCAACTGCGGAAGGGTGACCGACCGTGGGGAGGAAGCGTGTAGCGTAAACCGTGAGCCGATGAACAAGAATCGGATATGAGGCGCTGCTAAGCAGGGCGAGCGGGCAAGAAGCCGCGAAGCTCTTGTGGCCAAAGCGAGGTGGCGTATATCCGGCGGTTGTGCGGTG
>Ga0314774_1001242_pt1 | contig 16792 bp, 16 predicted proteins | sample MetaGCBIA2018_FD_204515 | JGI IMG/M metagenome (GOLD analysis project Ga0314774, IMG submission 204515) | Cryopeg brine microbial communities from Beaufort Sea near Barrow, Alaska, United States - CBIA 2018 | ecosystem: Environmental > Aquatic > Marine > Coastal | place: USA: Alaska | collected... | reverse complement strand
AGTCTTTGGAGGTTAAAATAGAGGGGCTAATTGAAAGCGCTGAAAATCAAATTATTAAATCTGTTACTGGATATGATTTTTACTTGGATGCTTTTTCCAGTGTTTTTAAAGGTTAAATGGTATAAGACCATGAAAACGAAACTCTCAGTACTGGCTATGGCCCTGATGTTCTGCTTGAACGGTCGGGCCCAAGGAATGCCGGTATATGACAACATCAACTTTGTCAGTCTTGTCAAATCGCTAGTGGAGTCTGCAAAGCAGACCTCACAGATGATAAAGACCGTCCAATTTCTAAAAAAGCAAAAGGAAAACCTTGAGAAGGTCAATAGTGTGGTCAGGCAGCTCAGGGCCGTGCGGGAAATTACCAAAAACAACCAACGGTTGATCAAGGTCATCCGAGGCGACCTGAGACAAGTGCTGAGTTCACCCTACATCAAACCCTATGAGGTCAAAAGGGTGTCGGATTCGTTCAATTCTGTTGTGGAAAACTCCCTGGAGACCATGGATTTTATAGATCAGGTCCTTTCAAGTGATTATCTAAAAATGACCGATGCCGAGAGGGCTGAAATCCTAAAGGAAAAAGAGAAGGAATCAAAAGAAATGGTCTCTGAGATAACCCTGAAAACAAGGCGCTACAATGAGATAATATCCTTTAGAAAGATGCAGGACAGGATCAATAACCGCGAAACCAACTACTAACCATGACCGCAACTATTATTTTAGGGATTGGCCTGGAGTATGTGGATACCATATTCCAGACCATCAAAAGCAGCAGTTTTTCCCAGTACACCATTGGGGGAATGAAAACGCTTGCGGTCTTGTTTTTCCTGATCAATATCCTAAAGAAGTACAACGAAGGTGTTACCCATAATGATGGATACACCTGGGGCCTGAGCCCGGGCGAACTTGCCAAAAATTTTACCGTTGTCATGATTGTTATTTTTTCTACCCAGATTTTGGGTTTCTTCGACAGTATTTTGGTAGCCGTTGAAGCGCAATACAGGGGGACCGCCCCTGCGCTGCTTCCACTTCAGATGCAGGACATACCGATTGAAGAGGAAATTGGGTTTGTAGAGACCGCTCAGGCGGCAATGTCATTACTTTATGAGGCACTTGTCACCCCTTTGTTCGGCCTCAAGGTATTCGCCTTTGTCGCAAGTTTCTTGCTGTGGATCCTTGATCTTTTCATCTATCCCTTATTTCTTGCTGAAAGGTTCTTTCTTCTCGGGATCATGCAGGCCTTTTTCCCTTTGGTCATCAGCCTTGCCGTTTTTGAAAAATTCCGCTCGCTGGCCTATAACTTCTTCAAGCTTTACGCCGCGGTCTATATGCTTGTACCCGCCTTTTTCCTGGTCAATGTCTTTATCAATGCCATTTATACAGAGCTCAATACCGGTTTTTGGACAAACCTTTTCGGGACCGATGCGGGTAAAGGTCTTTTCGCCCCAGTGGTGCAATTGGGCTCGGTCATGTTCATTGTCTTTTTAAAGTTCAAACTCTATAGAAGGGCAACTTCATTTACCATCAAACTGTTCATCGCTTAAAACAAGACCCATGAAAACTCCATATAAAAACATTTATGCAATCCTAAGAATCAACAGGTGGATTGTATTGTCCGTAGTGATCTGCGCCACGCTATCCACTGTATTTTCGATTTTTACGGTTGTCAAAATAAACAATAACGCACTAAACAGTGTATTTGCAATCAAGACCAATGGAAAGGTAATTCCCTTAAAACTGGTGACCCAAAAGGAAAACCTCGAAGTTGAAGCCTTGGCACACCTAGAGCTGTTCCATACCTATTTCTATAATATCGATGCGAGCAATTACAAGAAAAATCTGGAAAAGGCGCTTTGGCTTGGCAACAGTTCCGTGGATAACCTCTATCGCCAAAAGAAAGCAGATGGGGTCTTCAATCGCCTACTGCAATATTCCCTGGTTCAAAATGTATTGAGCATTGATTCGCAAATTGAAGAGAACAAAGGGGAATATAGCTTCACAACCACTACGGTCTTTGAAATTAACCGCGGAATTATCGTCGATACATACGAACTGATTTCCACCGGAAAGTTGATTTTGGTGGACAGAAATTTCCCAAACAACCCACATGGACTGTTGATCACAAATTACTTTGAAAACTCACTAAAGAAACTGAGCGATGAAAATTGAAAAGAACAAAATCGTATTTGCAGCTGTACTGGGCGTAATCTTAATTTTCCTTATTTCCTATTCCCTGATGGTCATGGGTAAGGGGGAGGATGCTGATCAAAATCTTGAAAACCCCTTAGTGCCGGAACTGGTGCAGGATCAAAAAGACTACGATTCTAAACTTGATGCCATCAATGACTTAAAGGAAGTGCGGGAGACCAATGCGCCCAGCATTTATGACGACGCGCTGATCGATTCACTGGGTTTTTACGATCCCGATTTACCTAAAAAGGAAAAGGAACGGATCGTGGACAGTATCTATGACTCGCGCCGTATCGCATATTCCCCAAGGTCCTATGAGAACATTGGTGTTAAGAAGGCTGTCAGAAACGTAAGCCACGTTGTTGATTCAGCAGCACAGAAAATGGATCAGAAAATCGATGTAAGGGAAATGGGACTGGAGCATCAATTGTTCTTCGCTTCAGAACCTAAAGTGAATGATCCTTCAATCAATAGCGGTACAACCGATGACGCTATCTATGTTGTCGTCAATGGGGATCAAGTGGTAAGGGTCAATTCCCGTCTTCGGATGCGACTTGCGCAAGCCGCTAGGATCAACAATAGGCAGGTTCCCAAGAACACTCCCATTTTTGGCTTCATAAGTATTCAGCCGAACCGTGTGCTGATAGAGATCGAAAGTGTCCAAAATCGACCAACCAACCTAAAGGCCTTTGACCTACAGGACGGTAGTGAGGGTATCTACATAAAAAACAGCTTCCGGGCAGAGGCAACCAATGAAGTTTTGGATGATGTCATGGGCGATATTAATATCCCAACTGTCCCACAAATAAATGGGATTACAAAAATCTTTAAACGCGACAATCGCAATATCAAGGTCACCGTACTCAATAATTACAGAATGATCCTAAAACCAAAGCTATGAGAACCATTATCATAATACTCCTTTCCGTATTGGCCATAAACAAAAGCACGGCACAAAAGTCAGAAGTCCTAGATACGATCTACGCCAATGATCAAATGAATGTGGCACTGTTCTTTCATGACCCGATCCGACAGGGGATTACCGGTGCCGATAATTTTGTCTTTACCTATAATCGTGAAAAGCAACAGTTTTTTGGGCTACTACAGGCAAAACCAGGAAAAGAAAGCAATCTATTGGTTATCAATCAGGATGGTTTTATTTTTTCGTATATTGTAAGGTATAGGAAGCAGCTGTCAAAGCTCAATTACTTTATCCCGCAAGTCAGCAGTATCGGTAATGAAAAGCCTCTCTATGCTGATTCCCTCAAGGCGAAAGAGCCTGAAATGATTTTGGAAAACAAGAGCGGTCACTACAGGAGATTTTGCTCTTATCTACTGGATCGAAAACAGCAAATTGGCCGTATCAAGAAACGGAATGAGGGCATAGTTTTATCCGTTCTGAATATAGTATATGACAAGGAAGAATTATACTTTGTCATACAAATTGAGAATAAGTCCAGTTTGGCGTACGACCTAAATTTCTTGAACCTATCAATCAAGACGTTGCAAAAAGCGAAAAGGAAATCGTTACAGAAACTTGTTCAGGACCCATTATTCAAATATAATGTCCCAACTAGGATCAAGGAGAATGAAACGGTAAAGCTTGTTTACATACTGCCAAAATTCTCGCTTAGCAATGATCGAAGAGCAATAGTGGAACTCAACGAAGCGAACGGCGAACGAAACCTAAAATTGAATATTTCCCATAAATTCATCAACAACCCTAATTGATAAAGTCATGAAAAACCTGATCTCATTCTCGATGATACTATTTCTTCTAATAGCTTGTAAAGGAAATCAAGAACTCAGCCCTACCGCTACTGCAAAGGTGGTCATTGAAAGTTTTTATACTAAGGATAATTCCACCCTTAAAGAACACACGACTCCCAGCGGCTACGAAGGTATGATCGCGATTCAAAACTTTGTGGCTGATGGCATGAGTAAAAGCTCTGATTTTAAAGTAGTAAACGATTCCATCATAGGGGAAACTGCCTGGGTCAAATTCAGGACTTCCTATGATACCAAGCCTGAAACTTTTAAATTTGTCAGACAAGACGGAAAATGGATGGTCACGCAGCAGGGGGTTAGAGAGAAGGGGCCATTTTAAAGTATAATATAATAATCTTTTATTTGAACTTCAGGCAAGCAATATAACGTTTCAAAACTTAGCGAATATTTTATTCGATTACGTTTTGAAATGCGCCTTAGCGGCAGCGTTATTTTAAGGTGTTGATGAACTTTCAGGGACTATGCTAAAGGTATTATATCAGCGAGGTTGGGGGAAGGATCTCTTCGTATCATAAGAGGAATTATCCTGTAGTGTATAATTAAAAAATGAAGACTTAAGGAACATTATCGAATCCACAGAAATAAGAAAAAATCATCTTCCATTCCGCCCGACATGCTTTCAAAACTAGCGTTTCAGTTTCTAATGAGGTGCTATAGAAACGGTTTCTATTTCGATGGGGCAAACTAAACCTTTACCACTCAAGTTTATTTTAAGGCTTTGGAGAATAGACTGAGTTTACAAAGTTCCAATTTGTAGCAGGTATGAAGGGTTAAAGGAATTTAAGAAGTTGTTATTAAAAATTTGAAAACTGTGATCCCTTTAGGGTTTAGACTTTCTGAATTTCATTACACCCTCGAAATAATTATTTTACTGTTTATGGTTAATCAAACCCTTATCAAAGATTTGCAATTTCGACCAATCTGTGGGCTTTCAAAATGCGAATGGTCCTGCCCTTGGTCTCAATTATGTCTTCATCCTTGAACTCCCTTAAAAAGCGAACCAGCGTTTCCACCGCGGTTCCAAGGATGTTTGCCAAATCCTCCCGAGTGAGGGTTATTTCTACGATTTCATTGAGCTTATCGCCTGCTTTGAATTTATCCCTCAAAATAAGTAATGTAAGCGCTAGCCTTTCCCTTACTGTTCTATGGGCTATAGAGATGATGTTATTTTCAAGTACAGCAAATTCATGGCTCAGATTTTTCAAAAGTTTGCTGGATAGAACCGTGGATTTTTCAAGCAGTTCCAGAAATTTTTTTCCGGGAATAAATCCAACGGTGATATTTTCCAAAGCCATTGCGGAATCTGAAAATGTTTCTTCACTCAACAATGCAGGATAGCCCAAAAGTTCTCCACTGTTACAAATATAGATAATATGCTCCCGGCCATCTTTGTCTACCTTAAACTTTTTTATTTTTCCTTCAATCAAATAAAATATTCCGGAGGGATAAGATCCTTCAATAAAAACCATTTCACCTTTCCGGTACTTTTTCAGGAGCATTACCGTCTTGACAAAATCCTGGTCCTCCTCAGGCAATTCCTCAAAAATAGAGTGACTTTTGAAGTGATAATCATCTATAGGAAAACCTATACTTTCTGACATTTTTCAATAAATTTTGTTCTTGTCAAAGATAAATAAAGATCTGCGCTAACTATGGAAAACTTGATCGAAATCAATTTTTAAACAAACTTGTGTCAAGAATTCAGAACGTAGCCAAACGTACTTTTGTACTATAAAAAAAATAACATGAGCTTATCCGAAAACGCTATGAAAAGCGATGATTTAACCTCTCTCAGGGAGAAAAATATATACCTGAACCTACCCCCTGAGATATTAATGGAAATGACCATCAAACTGAATCAAGGAACGTTGACAGATGTTGGAGCCTTAGCAGTTAATACCGGCACCTTTACCGGGCGTTCCCCAGAGGATAAGTTTATCGTTGTAGACGAGACAACCAAGGATTCTATTTGGTGGGGTGAAGTTAACCATCCTATGCAGCCTGAAATTTTTGAGGGACTTTATAAAAAGGTCATTTCTTACTTGGAAGATAAGGATATTTTTATCCGAGATTCCTACGTCTGTGCTCCAAGTGAGTACAGACTGAATCTTAAAATAATTACGGAGACTCCCTGGCAAAACCTTTTTGCCAACAATCTTTTTCTAAGGCCCTCAAAAAAAGAACTTGAAAATTTTGAGCCAGATTGGGAAATAATCGTTGCCTCAGGTTTTGATGCCGATCCTGAAGCAGACGGAACCCGACAGTCCAATTTTACAATCATCAACTTTAAATGTAAAAAAATCTTGATTGGGGGAAGTGCCTATACAGGGGAAATTAAAAAAAGTGTTTTTACAATTTTAAATTTTATTCTACCAAAAGAGAGAAAAGTTCTTCCTATGCACTGTTCTGCTAATATTGGCACCACAAATGATACAGCCATATTTTTTGGACTTTCCGGTACCGGAAAAACCACTCTCTCTGCAGATCCGGGCAGAAATCTTATTGGGGATGACGAACATGGCTGGGACGACACGAAAATTTTTAATTTTGAGGGAGGGTGCTATGCAAAATGTGTAAACCTGACCAAAGAAAGGGAACCCCAGATATTCAATGCGATCAAAAAGGGAACCTTACTTGAGAATATAAACTTTTTTCCCGGAACAAATAAGGTCGATTATTCAAACATGAGTATTACAGAAAACACAAGGGCAGCTTATCCTCTCCACTTTATTGAAAATGCCGTGGTACCATCAATTGGAAGTTTGCCCAAAAATATTTTCTTTCTTACCTGTGATGCTTTTGGGATTTTACCCCCCATTTCAAAATTAACACCAGGCCAGGCCATGTATCATTTTATTTCAGGTTATACCGCAAAAGTAGCCGGGACAGAAGCAGGTATAAATGAACCCCAAGCCACTTTTTCTGCCTGTTTTGGCGAACCATTTTTACCACTTCACCCTACCCAATATGCTGAAATATTGGGTGGTAAGATTAAAAAACATAATGTGAAAGTTTGGCTGATCAATACGGGATGGTCCGGCGGCGAATATATTGTTGGGGAAAGGATCAGTTTGAAACATACTCGGGCCATGATAGGTTCTGTATTGGAGGGGCAGCTGGAAGAGGTGGAATATAATTGTGATGAGTTTTTTGGTCTCGCCATTCCATCTTCGTGCCCAAATGTACCCTCGGAAATATTAGATCCAAGAAATACATGGGTCGACAAACATAGATATGGTGTAATGGCGGAAAATCTGGCATTGATGTTCAAGGACAACTTTAAGAAATACTCTGAATTTGCAAATGTCGAAATTCTCAAAGGTGGGCCTACCATTAAAAGTCTTAGCCTTTAAAATAAAGGACGCAATTACAATCAGTAATATGAGGGATCCTTATGAGCAATTCATATAGAGAAAATAAATTGAACAATTTGGCCATTGAAAGGTTAAAACGCCTTGGGTTTACAAATGTGGATATCCATACGCTTGTTGAAGATGAAGTGTACCGAAGCTATTATGTAAAAATGCTCAAGGATATCTCAAGTAGGGAAAGAAACTGGCAGGGGACGATAGAAACAATCTTAAAAAAAATTGATGAAACCGGGTTACTCCTATAGACGGTTATGTGTAAGCTTTTACAATGCCTAATTGAAGTGGGACCCCAATCGATATTGCCCCGATTTATGGATAAGGATAAAAATAACGTAAGAGAATTAACGGAATAAAATATGATTAGAGAGAAAATAATATTCAAAAATAAAACACTAAAAGTCCCTCCGTTTCCAATAATCCCATATATAGAAGGCGATGGCGTTGGCCCAGATATTTGGAAAGCAACTAAAGAAGTAATTGATACCGCTATCGAAATAGCTTACGGAGGGGAAAGAAAAATCTTTTGGAAACAAGTTTATGCCGGTGAGAAGGCCTTTTCAATAAAAGGGGAATGGTTACCGACAAAAACCCTGGAAGATATCCGGGAGCACCTAGTGGCCCTCAAAGGTCCCTTGACCACACCCGTAGGTGGAGGGATAAGATCTCTCAACGTAGCTCTCAGACAGGAACTTGATCTTTTTGCCTGTGTAAGACCTGTGAAATATTATAAGGGGGTACCCTCACCTGTCAAGAATCCCGAGCTGGTGGATATGGTGATATTCCGTGAAAATACCGAGGATATTTATGTTGGGATCGAATGGTTAAGTGGTACACCGGAAGTGGATAAAGTAAAAAGGTTTCTTATAGATGAGATGGGCGTCAAAAGTATACGCTTTCCTGATACTGTTTCATTGGGGGTAAAACCAGTCTCCCAAGAGGGAACGAAAAGGTTGATCAGAGCAGCAATCGAATATGCTATTGAGCATAAAAGAGATTCTGTAACCATAGTTCATAAGGGTAACATCATGAAATTCACCGAAGGTAAATTTAAAGATTGGGGATATCAGTTGGCAAAAGAGGAATTCGATGCAACACAATATAAAGGTGGCCCATGGATGGTGATAAAAAAAAATAACTATCAATTGATAATCAAAGATGTCATTGCCGATGCCTTTCTGCAACAGATTATTTTAAGACCATCACAATATGATGTCATAGCAACGCTAAATCTCAATGGGGATTATATCTCGGATGCCCTAGCGGCCCTTGTTGGAGGGATCGGTATCGCTCCGGGTGCCAATATCAATTATAATACCGGTGTTGCAATATTTGAGGCCACCCATGGAACAGCCCCCAAATATACGGGGCAGGATAAAGTAAACCCCTCTTCGGAAATTCTGTCAGGGGTAATGATGTTGGAATATATGGGCTGGTTTGAGGCAGCCAATTTAATTTTGAAAGGAGTTGAGGGCGCCATTGCCGAAAAGACCGTTACCTATGATTTTGCAAGATTAATGGAGGGGGCAACACTTCTCAAATGCTCTCAGTTTGGAAAGGCAATTATAAAAAACATGTAGACTATAAAATGGATATGTTGTCGATGCATTGAATCATTATTTGAAAAGATAAGGTTTATTGTATTGCACAAAAACCCGGCAGCTCCTATATTTTAGAGTCGCAATATTTCTCCTTAAGCTGTAGATTTCATTATAAGATAATGAAGAAAGGTACTAAGCTATATAGTGTTCTAAACTTAAGATGCCCTCGCTGCCAGGAAGGGGGTCTATTTATAAACAAGGGTTGGATCGTTTTTGGGCAAATGCTCGATATGCCCAAAAAATGTCCCCGTTGTGGTCAAAGTTATAGAATGGAACCGGGTTATTACACCGCAGCTTTATGGATAAGTTATCCAATAGTACTCCTTGTTTTTATTCCATTAATAATTCTGGGGCTGTCCCTAAAGAACCTCTCCATGTTCTTCACTTTTGTATATCCGGGGATCGTCATTTTGTGCTTTCTATTTCAAATTCCTTTAATGCGTTTTACCAGGGCAATTCTATTAAACATGAGTGTGGATTTTGACAGGCATTTTAACGATCCAAAGTAGTGAATGAAACCCTTTAAAAATTTCAAAGAACCAATAATACTAACTGTAGCATGAAATGAAAACAGAATTTACCCCGAAGCTATTTACGCTGCTCAAAGAAGGTATTACAAGAAAACAGCTATACAAAGATATTGTGGCGGGCATCATTGTTGGTATCGTAGCACTACCCCTGGCCATTGCTTTTGCCATTGCATCTGGGGTATCGCCTGAAAAGGGATTGATAACAGCGGTAATTGCAGGGATTACCATCTCTTTGCTCAGTGGTAGCCGCGTACAAATTGGAGGTCCTACAGGTGCTTTTATCATTATTATTTATGGAATTGTTCAGGAACACGGAATTGGGGGTTTGACCATTGCAACCTTTATGGCCGGTTTTTTAATTATTGGCCTTGGGCTGGCCCGGTTGGGAAATTACCTAAAGTTTGTTCCCTATCCCCTTATTGTGGGATTTACCAGTGGAATTGCGATTATTATCTTTTCATCACAAATGAAGGACTTCTTTGGGCTGGATATGGGGGAGGTTCCACCGGATTTTTTTGAAAAATGGAAAGTTTATGGGAGTAATTTTTTGCAGGTAAACTGGCAGGCATTCGGCATCGCCACGGCAACGGTGCTCATTTCGTTAAGTTTCGGTAAAATCAGCCCAAAGATTCCGGGGTCCATCGTTGCCATTGTAATAAGTACGGCGGTGGTATATTATTTTAACGTACCTGTAGAGACGATAGAAAGTAGGTTCGGGGAGATTCCAAACAGTATTTCCCTTCCCGAAATACCCACCATCAATTTCTCCATAATTCAACAATTGATTCAACCTGCGATGGCCATTGCGCTACTGGGAAGTATTGAATCACTGCTTTCGGCCGTGGTGGCCGATGGTATGACCGGGGGACGCCACCGTTCCAATATGGAACTGATAGCACAGGGAACGGCAAATATCTTTTCGGGATTATTTGGCGGCATCCCCGCCACGGGGGCAATTGCAAGAACAGCCACCAACATCAAGAATGGCGGCAGAACCCCAATTGCGGGTATAGTTCACGCGGTAGTCCTATTATTGATAATGCTTCTATTTGCCCCTATAGCAAAACTGATCCCGCTGTCCTGTTTAGCCGGGATTTTAGTAGTGGTGGCCTGGCATATGGGGGAATGGCATCATTTTTTTTCCCTTATGAAAAGCAATAGAATGGATGTTGTGGTTCTCCTTACCACTTTTTTTCTCACAGTGTTCTTTGATTTGATTCTGGCCATTGAAATTGGGATGATCCTTTCCAGCTTTATATTTATGAAACGAATGAGTGACGAAACGACCATCGAAAATACTGCACATTTGTTAAAATCCAATGAGTACAACAGGGATCAGCTATTTGAAGAAGAAATTCCGGAAATTCCAAAAGGCATTTTACTGTATGAGATCAATGGCCCATTGTTCTTTGGAGCTTCCCAAAAATTTCAGGAAGTAGTTACCAATCTAAATTTCAAAACCGAAGTGCTCATCTTAAGAATGAGAAATGTTCCATTCATAGATGCCACAGGGGTAAACAGGTTAAAGGAAATCTGTCTGCAATTCAGGGAAAAAAGAATACAAATAATAATCTCTGGCGCAAACCGAAAGGTTAAGGAGGAGCTTTTAAAAGCAAATGTATATTCTATGCTTGGCAAGCAAAATATTACAGGCAATATCAAATTAGCGATTGAAAGGGCTCAATTTCTTTTAAAAGAAGAATTGTAAACCCGAACAGATTTTATTTAAAAAAACAATAAATCCATTAAAGATAAATTATCGTTTATTTGAACTTTGGTGCAGTTCAAGGCAATTCTCAGCCATATACCGTCATCTTGCCCTGTGCGATGCCACCTACTCACTCTCGTATTTCAGGGCATCGAGGTATTCCAGCCTTGACAGGCCCAGGCCTATTTGGGTCATTTGGTTATTGAGTACCTCGGCAAGGCGACCCGGGACCCCCTGGGCACGCAATATCCGGTCATGTTCCTCCAGGTCCCGTTTTTCCGATCTCAGGGTCTCCTCCAAAAGGAGATGGTCCCCTTGGGCGGCAAAGGCCTCCCCATGTTCGAACTGTATTTCCGAAAGCTGGCCATCGGGCGCCCCCAACCCGGCGTTTTCGGAGGGGCCCGAACACATCTTCCCTTCAATCTCTTTCCGGAACAGGGCGCGCTGGACGCCACTCTGGATGAACCATTGGGCCAGTTCGGGCATTTCCGCCATTGTTGAGGCCATCAGGAAAAAATTTCTTGAAAGTGTATTGTTTTTCAGTAACCGGAGCAGTCCCTGCTCAAATGACTCTGGGGTACGTATCATAACTTGGATTTTATGAAAGTTATGGAAATGCCGGCAATTATCAAAGAACACGGTCCAATTAGGCCAAAGAAATAATTCATAACGGCAATATCGGGGAACGTAAAAGGGGGGTCTTGAGGCTGGACTGGCCCTCCCGTTTCTGGAAGGATGGTAAATATCCGGATGCGGTCGCTGCATCTAAGGACCCGATCTTGCCATTATTAAAAGGGCCAGCCTTGCAATACGGGGACATAAAGTTCAACACGGTTTTCCACCGTTAGGTGAGAAACACGACAACGGATCTTGGCCCGTCACTTGGGTATCACCGTTCCGGTTTTCGGTGGATTTAATCCAGTCCAATGGGCCTATCACAAAAACCAAAACCATAAATGCCATTTTTTTTTACCCGGTACAGTGGTCATGGGTACCGTTGGGACGGCACGGGATATCCCGGAAGCAAAAAAGGGAGAACGCAAAGATGTCCCGGTTGCAGTAGGTGGGACAATTATCGGCCATGGTGGCAAAGGGCACGTTTAAACAAAGATTTATGCTTGTTTTTTAAACGCTTGCAATATCCGGTTCAGATAAGGCAGTGCCTTCTCTGGTTTAAATAAAGGCATTCAAAGGATGGGTGATTCAAGGCCGGTTCTGTTCATAATAGAGTTCAACGTACCGGAAAATTCAATCCTTAAGGACCTTTCCCCTGTTTATCAGATCTTTGACCTTGGCCAATAATTCCTTTATTTCAAAGGGCTTGGCTATAAAACCGGTTGCCCCGGCCGCCAGGCAGTCCTCACCGGCACCATCGAGTGCGGACATCATAAGGATGGGCATATGCGAAACGGCACCCGTTTTTCTGATTTCGGTACAGATATCGGTCCCATCCATACCGCTCAACAATTTATCCATCAGGACCAGGTCGAACCTTTCCTTCAGCAGGTTTTCTACCGTTTTTTCTGCCATCCTTAAAAGTCTTGTTTCATATCCATTGAGTTCGAGCAGTTCCTGGATCATCAGGCCCAGGTTATGATCGTCCTCGACCAGTAATATTCTGTTCATTTTGATATTTTAAAAGGTTCTTGATCATGCCATTGTTCGCCTGAGCATGGCCCCGATCTTCGATAGGAGGGCATCCATCTCAAAGGGCTTGGATATAAAGTCCGTGGCCCCGGCCCTCAGGCATTTTTTTTTAACTTCGGTCTGTGCCGACATCATCAGTATGGGTACACGGGCGGTAGCGTCATTTTTGCGCAGTTCCCGGCAGACCTCCATGCCACTGGCCCCAAACATGAACTGGTCCAAAATGACCAGATCGATGGCACCGCTCAGAATGTTATGGGCCGTTTGCTCCGGTCTGTTGGAGATCACCGCCAGATAGCCCATGGAGCCGAGCATGAACTTTAACATCTCCCCTATAACGGGGTCATCGTCGACCACCAGGATTTTATTCATCTTCGTTCCTCCTTTCCATATCCGCTGCGGTATGTACGGGCAGGGTAAAGATAAATTCCGAGCCCTTTCCCTTTTTGCTCTTCACCCTGATCTGCCCGTCGTGCCGCCCTATGATTTCCTTGGCCAGGTACAGACCGATCCCAAAGCCCGAATAGGTCTGCTCATCCTTGCCGCTTACGCGGTAAAAACGTTTAAAAAGGTGCGGTTGATCGTTCTTTTCAATACCGATACCATGGTCCCTCACACTGACGGACACCCGACCGTCATGCGGTTGAAAGACCTTGATTTCAATATCCCTGTCATCCGGGGAGTACTTGATGGCGTTGGTTATAAAATTGATCAGTACCTGCCCTATCCTGTCCCTATCGGCATTGACCTGACAGTTGGTTTCCTGTTGAAGGGTGATATTGGCCTTCTCGTTGGCGTATTCGAGATCTTTGATGGTTTCCTTGACAAGCCCGTTCAGGTTGAATGTTTCCCTCTGCATATGGAGCTGGCTGTCCCCGATCCGGTCAAGGTCCAACATCTCGGAGATCAATCGTGTCAAACGGGTTATCTGATTGTCAATGCGCTCCAGGGATGGTTTTATGGGCAGGGAACCCCACTGAACGTCCCTATCGCCCTCCATCATGCTCAACAGCATCTGTGTGTACCCTTTTATCGATGTAATGGGGGTCTTGAGCTCATGGCTTACCATTTTAAGGAAGCCCTCCTTGCGTTTCTCCTCTTCCTTTAGCTTTTGTATTTCGGTATTGGAGCCCACCCACATGTTGGTCTTTCCGGCTTCGTCCCTTACCGGGACGGCGCGGCTGATGTGCCATTTGTAATCCCCATGCTTGTCAAGGATCCTTATTTCCATTTCAAAATCGTTCCCGGTCCTCACTGCTTTCTTCCAGTTTTGTTTCACTGTGTGAAACTCGTCCGGGTGAATCAATTTCCCCCAGCCCTGTTCTTTTAACCTTTTTATATCCCATCCCGAAAAATCTGTCCAGGCCTTGTTGTAAAAGAACACTTCCCCGTCAACATTCGTATTGGTTATCATGTCAGGCACCAGGTCGGTCAATTGGTGGTACCGGGCCTCGCTTTCCCTAATTTCTTTATTGAATTCAGCATGTGCCGTTACTTCGGTGGAGATAATCGCCACTCCCGTAACCTTTCCCTCAAAATCCCGTTGGGGCTGGTACACAAAGGTATAATAGGATCTTTCCCGCTTGCCGTCCCTGATGAGCTCTGCCGGTTCTTCGTAGGCCCGATAAGCGTTCCCGGTCCTCAGGACATCGAGCAGGTGCCGGTCAAAGAGCTGTCCCTCCAGTTCTGGCATGGCCTGTATAAAGGGCATGCCCATAACGCTCCTGTCCTTGCCCCAGTCCTCAAGCATGGCATCATTGGCCTCGGTAATGACCAGGTCCTCGCCTTCCAGGATGGCGATCAGGGAAGGGGAGGAATGGATCATCTCGTGATAGCGGTGCACACTTTCCGTTATCTTTTGTTCGGCCTGCCTTCGCCCGGTGATGTCCTCAATGGCAAGGAGGATCATTTTGTTGGATTCCCTGTCCCGGAGGATCTCCCGTGCATTCAGGAGCATGGTACGTTCCCCGATGGACTCAAAGGTATGGGTCATCTCAAAATCGACAAGGCTTTCTTTTTCCGGGAGCATGGTCTCCAACAGGTCCCGCAATTTGGGGATGTCCCATTGCCCGTTGCCCAGTCCATAGATCGACCCCCCCTCTGTTTCGGCTTCTTTTACCTGAAAGGTTCTATAAAAGGAACTGTTTGCGGAAACCACTTTTAGATCTTTGTCCAGCACCACCAAGGGCTCACGCACGGTCTTGATTATCCCTTCGGCAAAATTGCGCTCATGGGTCACCTGCTCGTTCAGGTCAACGAGCTCTTGGTTGACCACAGTGATCTCTTCAGTGGTGCTCTGCAGTTCTTCCTTGCTGGTCTCCAGTTCTTCGTTGAGGCTCTGCAGCTCCTCACCGCCACTTAGCAATTCCTCATTGGCACTTTGCAGTTCTTCATTGGCGGCTTCCTGGTCTTCGGTAATGGTCCGCATATCTTCCCGGCTCTGCACAAGTTCATTTTCCAGTTGCTCGATGCGCAGGTCTTTCTCATCCTTTTTAGGGGTCCTCCGTTCCTTGGTCGGGCTATTTTCCGCAGGTGCCACGGGGGGGTTAAAGAGTATGAGGTAGTGGGGTTCTTCCATATTGGGCAGCGGGACGGCCTCGATGGTGATCAACCGTCTATTGCCATTCACGTGAAACGGGATCTGTTCCTTTAATGCCGAAGCCTCCCCCTTTTCCACTTTATGCAGGATATTGCGCAGCTCAAAGGCCAGGCCTCCCTTGGCCATTTTTACAAGGTTGTGGCTGGGCACTCCGCTCTGTTGCCCCAAATAGTCATCGGTATTGCCCCGAAAAAGAACGATGTCCATGCTTTCGTTCACCACCACGCTGGCGGGGGTATAGCTGCCCAGCAACAGCTCATCCGCGGTCTTTTTAAAATCGGTGCGCCTCTTTTCGATGGCCGTGCCCCTCTCGTCCCTATTGCGCAATGCCCGTTCATTCTGCCTGCTGGAGGAAAGCATAAACTTGCCGGGTGCATCATTTCGCATGAACAGCCTATCTTTCTTGCGAACCGCGGTAAAATGATCTGGCGTACTGCCACTGGTCTCTGATTTTCCCAGCAAAAGATAACCTTTTGCATTTAGGGCATAATGAAAGGTGGTGAGCGCCTTTTTCTGCAGGTAGGGCTGGAAGTAGATCAGTACGTTGCGGCAGCTTATAAGGTCCATGTTGCCAAAGGGGGGATCCTTTAAAAAATTGTGCACCGCAAAGACGCAGAGTTCCCGCACCTCTTTGTTGAGCTGGTACCCCTCGTTGAATTTGCTGAAAAATTCCTTTAGCCGCCCGGGGCTTACTCCCTCGACCTCCTTCTTGGTATAGATCCCCTTGCGGGCCTTTGCAATTGCCGGTTCACTGATATCGGAGGCAAAGATCTGTACTTTTTCCTGAAAGGAGGTCCCTGCCGCTCTATGAGGGCTGGGATGTGCATTTAAATATTCCCTTAGGCAGATGGCCATGGAATAGGCCTCCTGACCCGTGCTGCATCCCGCTGCCCATAGGCGTATGGGTGATCCTTCCTTTTTGTTCTGCACGATCAGGGGCAGGATGGATGCACATAGGTTGTCAAAGATATCGGGATCCCTAAAAAACGTGGTTACAGGTATGAGCAGATCCTGGTACAGCAAGTCCTGTTCCTTCCTGTTCTCCCTTAAATATGTTAGATAGTTATCGGGCTTTTTGTTTTTGTTGATGACCATCCTGCGCAGTATCCTCCGGTGGATGGTAGTCTGTTTATAATAGAAGACCGTTGCAAAATTAAATAATTCACTTGCATCCATTATTTAGAGGGATTTCTATTTGGTCTTTGTCAAAAAATGTGGTTTTTAGCTCTATTTGTTTCTTTATTGGTCGTTTTCCCGCTGTTCTTCCATCAATTTTCACAATTGGACGCAATTATCCCAGGACTTCGGTACAGATTATAGCACATTGCCTCCATCAGGTTCTGGGTATGCATTTTTTCCAT
>Ga0314774_1001241_pt1 | contig 16793 bp, 14 predicted proteins | sample MetaGCBIA2018_FD_204515 | JGI IMG/M metagenome (GOLD analysis project Ga0314774, IMG submission 204515) | Cryopeg brine microbial communities from Beaufort Sea near Barrow, Alaska, United States - CBIA 2018 | ecosystem: Environmental > Aquatic > Marine > Coastal | place: USA: Alaska | collected... | reverse complement strand
GAGGGCCTGTGGTCAGAGATGCAGGTCAACTCGCTGCGCGTCGAGGCCGCGGACCGCATCATTGCGGAGAAGATCGAACGCCACTGCGAACTCGACAAGTTCGAGGTCGTGGTCCTGTGCGACCGCCTGGAGCCGACGCGCGACGCGATGTACCGCTTCTACCCCACTGCCGCCAAGAAGTTGGACCGCCGCAACGCCTCATGGCTCGAAGTCGAGCCGTTGAAGATGTTCGTGGAGACAGAGAAGATCTACGCGGGTGTCCCGTGGGGCGCACGCGCCGAGGTGCGCGCCAAGATGTCGGCGCAGTACGCGTTGCAGATGCGACGCACCCTGTCTGCGGGGGCCAAGACCCTCATCGCCGCGCAAGCGTGAATTCGGCCTAGCCGTCGCTCTCGGCGTCGGGATCGTTCAGCCTGTACAGAGAGTAGGCCTGGCCGTCCTCGCCACGCTTGCCGCCCAGTGCGAGCCCGAAGGCCTCCGCCACGCTGTTCTTGCCCTGGTTGTTCCCTCGCGGCTGGGCGGTGCGTCCGCCGTGCTGGCCGTACCCTCTGGATCCTCCGCCGTCGCCCCTGGACTCGATGCGCGACCGCTGCTGTTCGCTCCCCGGCTCGCGTCGGGGCATGGACGAGATCGGTGTGGCGATCGCCGCGAGACGCTCTCTCCCGCGAACGATAAGCGGGGCCGCAACCCCAGATGCGGGCTTCGGCTTCGCTGCCGTGATCACCTCAGTGCTCAGCGGGGGCACCCCCGGCGAAGCCATCCATTCATCAAGAATGTCTCGACCCTCCTGGGCGCTGGCCGGTTCGAGCCACTCGGCGCGACCGTCGCGAGCGAATCGGTCAGCCACAGACAAGCGAACGCGTTTGACCGTGTCGCACTGTGCGAATGCTCCACGGGCCGACATCGATCCGCGCACGACGACGAACTCGCGTCCGTTGTGGTCCCGCCACCGCAGCCACTCCCATTCGGAGTCGGGGATACCTTCGTCCGACACCTGGTCGAGCGCGTCGAAGAGTGCGTCCGCGCCGTCGGTGGCGCAGAGGGCGAAAAGGGTGGTTGTCACGTCTGCGGCCTAGTGCTGGCAGGAGGCGGATACGTCCGCAAACGCATTCACGATGGCGGGACGCTTCGCTTCCGCGACGTCCTTCTTCACCAGGTATGCGGACAGCGCCTCGGTGGGCGCCATCTCCGTGGAGTACTGGGCCTCACGCGCGATCGCGACCATCACGTCGGGAATCCGGTGGATGTGCGCTTGCGCGCCGGACTCGACGAATGCTCGGGCCAGGGCTTCTGCGCGTGCCAGGTGGTCGGAGTCAGCGACGAGACGCACGACGTCACCGGGGCGGGCAGAGACCGAGTTGGCGGCGCCGTCTTCCTTGGTGAGGTCGACCTTGATCAACTCGCGCACGTCGAAGCGCTGGAACGCCACGGTGGCCTTGTCGGCGTCGATGGAGATCAGGTCGACGCCCTTGTCGTCGTTCGTTTCGCCGAAGGACACCTTGTAGGGCGAGCCCGTGTAGCCGGTCTTGTCCGACAACTGCTGGCGCTTGTGGATGTGGCCGAAGCGTGCGACCGACCAGGGGCCTTCGTCGATCTTGCTCGTCGGGATGGACGCTTCGAGCGTCGACGTGGACATGTTGACCTCGGAGCCGCGCAGGCCGGAGTCGAAGGTGCACTCCGCGAGCGTGACGTGGCCAATCATGATGGACGGGGATCCGTCAGGGATGAGCCCGGCGAGCCGCTCGACGTTCTCTTCGAGTGCCTTGTTGGTGGCACCGAGGAGGTTCGAGTTGGACACTTTCAGCCACGGCAGGACGGCGACGTAGAGGCCGTTGAACTCGTGGACAGCGGGCTCCGAGTACACGCCCACACAGCCGGGCTGTTCGGCCAGGTACGCGGCGAGGGCGTTGCGGTGTCCCGTGGGGACGCCGGACTGGTCGTGGTTGCCGTCAGCGACAATCCACTTCGCGTTGAGTCGGCGCAGGCGCTCGACGGCGCGGGCCACGATCTCGGGCGAAGGGTTGCCGGAGTGGAAGAGGTCCCCGCTCACGGCAAACAACTGCACGCCGAGGTCGTTGCTGCGTTCGACGGCCAGGTCGAGCGAGCGCTGCGCCTCGACGGAGTTCTGTGAGAACCCCTCTTTGGCGTTGAAGCCGCCGACGCCGGGGGCGTCGAGGTGGCCGTCTGCGTAGTTCATGACGTCGTGGCTCATGCGCGATACCCCTTTACGATCCTGGACGGCTCCGCGCCGTCATGAAGCCAAACCTACCACACTTTTGACCGTGGTAGGCGAGCGACAAGCCCCCTACTTCTTGGAGGGCTTGTCGGTAACGCCGATCAGTGCCCAGTAGCCCGACACAGGAAGGTCGCCGGCGTCGAACGTGGTGTCCTGCGTCGTCAGAAGCGCAAACACGGTCCGGTCGCCATTTCCGGCAGGGAGGTGGAGCGTTACCTTGGCGTCCGCGCCGAGCGTGTGAAGCACGGACAGCGCCCTGGTCGCACTCGTGTCAATGTCACGCGGCAAAGCGCCTGCGGCCTTCGCTCCGCCGATCTCCTCCGAGAAGGACTCGTTGGGCAGCCAGACGGTCAGTAGTGCCTCGTCGGACATGCTCAGGTTGGCGTTCTCCAAAGCGTCAGGCGTGGCGGGACCGATACTGCGCACGCGGCCGGTCGATTCGAGTGCACGTGTGATATCTCCACACTTGACCGTGACAGTCGTGACGGCAGACTCTTTGATCTTGCCTGCCTGTTGGATGATCTTCGAGCGAGCCTGCTCGTAGGCGGGGTCTCCCGTTGCGCGCGTCTGCTCGACGATGAAGGTCGTGTCCTTGCCCTTGACCATGACCGTGAACTCCGCCGACTGTGCGCCGTCGGGGCCTTCGTCTTGGGCGATCTTGACCTCATCGGCGCCCCCGCACAGGCCGACGATCCGGCGAAGGGTCTCGGCCTCCCACGTGACCAAAGCCGCGCTGCCGGAGACCTTCGCTCCCGACGTGGACGCGAACGAAGCGCCAGCGCGTGAGAGCGTCATGAGGCACAGTTCGTCGTCGTTGACCCACATGAGCATCTGCGGGAACTCGGAGCCGTTGCCGCCAGGCAAGGCACGCGCGAACGCCGTGGGCAAAGCCTCTGCCGCGACCGCGATCGAGAGCATGTTGCCCTCGCGGATCCTCGGCGCTTTGGGCTTGACTCGCACGGATGCGACATCGAGTGCGGGGACTTCGACGGAGACCGTCTTCGAGTGAATCGTCAGGCTGGTGTCGCCCGTGACAACCCTCACGACCTCGGCCTTGTCAGCGATCGTCGACAAGGCGGTCGTGAAGTCGGCGACCGGAGAGAGAACCTCGCCGCTTTCGGAGACATTGGCCTTGACGGAGAACGAGAGACGCTGGCTGGGGTTGTTGCCCACGAACGTCACCGTGCCAGCGTCGGCATCAGCGGTGATGTGAGCCGCAGACATCGCGTACATCGACGCGTCGTTGCTCGGCTTGTACACAAACGCCTTGAGCGTTGAGAGGCTCTCTTCAAGAACCTCGGCGGCAATCTTGAACTCCATGTCAATCCCTCATATTCGTGTCGAGTATGAGCCGAAGCCTACCACACTCGAACGTGGTCATTGTGGCTCTGTCGGCTCCACTGGTGGCTCCGGCTTGTCTGGCACCGCGGGTGGCTCCTCGTCCAAAATCGGCGGCTTCGTGATGTCGTCGCACTGCGTCGGCGGTACGACTGGATCTGCTGTTGCGCCCGCCGTATTCGCGTCCTCGCACTCGTCCAGCAGTTGCTGCCAGTCCGTCTCGGCGACCTTGCGGTCTACCGTCCACTTGGCGAGCGCGTCACGCGCCTTCTGCCACTTCACCAGGGACGCGTCGTAGGCGTCCCACATTGGTGCGACGACTTTCGACCATGACTCCGAGACTTGCTGGACGTCATCGCGGTACTGCGAGTAGTCCGCGACCGCCGGCAGGTAATCGTCACGGTCCGACCAGAACTGTTCGACCCGGTGCGCCCACACGACGAGGTCGCCTTCGCGCTCGACCCGCGCCGCGTCCAGCAGGTCTTGCTCCTCCTGCTGCGTGGCGGCTGTCGTCAAGGGTGGCGCCATGGCGAAGAACGCCCACCCGCACCCGGGACCGACTGCGTCCTCGATGCGGACCTCTACGTTTACGGTGCTGCTCGGCTGCGGTCCTGGCAGCGACAGGTGAGGCATCTCGACGGGGGTCGGCAAGGTTGGCCAATACGTGCGGCCGCTCGGGACCGTCGGCAGGACCACTGCTCGCCCCGCGGAGGGGACGTCTTCGGTGGTGGGTACGGCCAGCGGCGCTCCTTCGGACTGAGGCTGCATGACCGCCGCTTCTACGCTCGCAGTGCGTGTCGGGTGGCGGTATCCGGCTCCGGCCACGCGGGGGTTCTCGAAGTGGTCGTCGGACTCCGGCCTGAGGTCGGCACACGCCACCGCGCCCAGCGCGGAGGTCAAGGCCTGGTCGAGCGCTAGTACGTCTTCGGCTTCTCCTGCGGCGACGACGACCAGGTCGCCACGCGACCACACTGCCGTGTTCGAGTCCAGCGCGTGTGACACCGCGCCCCATGTCGGCATCCAGTCCGTCGGCGGCTCCCCGGGGGTGCCCAAACATCCCGACATTGAGTTGACGATGCTGCTGGCGGTCCACGTTCCGGCGCCGGCAGGCATCGCCATGATGACCGCCTGCGTTCGCCCGCCGCCCACCGCGAGCGCCACTGACGCAACGGGGTCGGTGGGCAGTGGGTCGCACAGGGTCCGTTCGAGAGCCTCCGCTGCGAGCACCGGCTCCGATGAGACGTCCAGCGCCGCCATCGCGTCGACCACTTGCTGAACACCCGAGGGGTCAACGTCCTCGGACGACACCTCGTCCACCGCGGTGATGTCGCGGACGATCTCCATCGCGTCGGCGCCCTGTCTGATTCCGAGCACCAGGACGAAGGCACCACCAGCGATCGCGACGATTGCCGCGACGAGGGCTAGGACATTGGACGCCCACCGGATGCCCATTACTGACCATCCGCCAGCACGAGGACGCCGGCTTCGGTGGCTACATCTTGTCCCAGCCACTTCGGTGCCGAGCCCGTTCCTACCGTCAGTACTGCATAGCGATAGTTGAGCGCGATCGACTGAACCACCCCGGGGTCCGATTCTTCGGACGAGAGGGGGTCAACGGTCGTTGAGTAGCCGCGAGAGTTCAGAAGGGCGACGGCCTGTGCGAGCGCCATCCCTTCGACGTTCGGCGCGTACTCCATGCCTGCGAGTAGCACCGGCGAGACGGGGCGCTGCGCCACGTCCGAGAACGCGATCGCCGGGAGGCCGCTGTGAAGCCTCGTCATGACGTCATTCCACAGTGGCCCGGAGATGTCCGCGCCGAATACGTGGTCGAAGTAGCCACCGTATGCGTAAACGCTGGTAAGGGGGTGTGCCTGGCCACCTCGTGGATCGCCGACCCATACTGCGGTGGCGTACTGCGGGGTGGCGCCGGCGAACCAGGCTGCCCCGTAGTCGTTGGTGGTGCCCGTCTTGCCAACAGCCTCGCGGTCGCCGAGCGGGAAGGCTGCGGCAGTTCCGCCCGTCTTGAATGGCTCTTGCAGGATGTCGGCGAGAGTGCTTGCCGTGGTCGCTCCGTACGCGTTGGTGCACACCACTTGGGAGGCGCCGAGTGAGTCGCCCGTGGTCGTGTCGACGATGTCGGTGATGAACACCGGCTCGCAGGACGAACCCGCGGAGGCCACCGTGGCGTACACGGAGGCCATTTCGAGCGGCTGCACCTCCCACGCGCCCAGCGCGAACGCTGCGGAGCGAGGAGACACGGACAGCCCGTTGAGTGAGGTTCGGACGCCCATCTTCTTCGCCATCTCAACTGCGCCGTCGACGCCGTTGATGGTGATCAGTTTCGTGAACCAGACGTTGGATGACAGGCGGGCCGCGCGGTACGCGTCGATGGTGCCGTAGTTGGCGCCCCCGTAGTTGTCGAAGCCGCCGTCGGGGTAGTCAAAACCCGAGGGTCGGAAGCCGGACCGAGTAGACATTGCGGTGTGGGCGTTGAAGCCGTTCTCGAGCGCGGCGGCCATGATGACCGCCTTGAAGGCGGACCCGGGCTGGAAGCCTGACAGCACGTACGGAATTTCCGTCTCCCCCTCGCCGTCGCCCCACTGACGGTTCTGGCCGAAGCCCTTCACGAGGCCCGTGCCGGGCTCGACAACCGCTACGGAAGTGGCGACACGATTGCTGTCGTCGAACGCGGCGGCGATCGAGGCGTCGATGGAGGCCATGACGGCAGGGTCCAGTGCGGTGTAGACGGCCAGGTGGCCTTGGGCGATCGCGTTGTCGCGTTGCGGCTGGGTGCGGCCGAGCCGTCCGTCGGCCAGCAGTTGCTCGCGCACGATGGAGCAGTAGAACGGGTAGGCGGAGGTGGTGCAGCCGTTGGGCTGCTGGTTGCCACCAGAGGTGTCCAAGGGGCTGTTGGTCGCGGTCACGTACTCCCACAGGGTGATGACTCCCGTCTGCCTCATCGCCAGCAAAACGGTGTCGCGTCGGCTCTGCGCGCGCTCGGGGAACCGGAACGGATCCAGACCGGAGGGCTCACGCACCATTCCCGCGATGGTCGCCGCTTGCGCCACGGAGAGGTCTGCAACGTCGACACCGAAGAATCGGTCAGCGGCCGCAGCGACACCGTACGAGCCGGCGCCGAAGTACACCACGTTCATGTACGCCTCAAGGATCTCGTTCTTCGACATCTGCGCTTCCATCGCCAGTGCCGTCTTCGCTTCGACGACCTTGCCGCCGAGGGTCTGCGCCCTGGCCACGTCCCGCTCCTCATCGGAGCCAGCACTGAGGAGTTTCAGGTTCTCGACCAGTTGCTGCGTGAGCGTGGAGGCTCCCTGGACTGTCCCTCCGGCAATGTAGTTCGCGTATGCTGCGCGGACCACAGAGTTGCCGTCAACCCCGTTGTGGTCCCAGAAGCGGCGGTCCTCGACGGACACGATCGCGTCGACCAGCAGTGGGGACACTTCGTCGAACGTGACAGGCTGCCGGTTCTCGGCGTAGAACTGGGCGACGACGTTGCCCGCACTGTCGTACACGTACGTGAAGCCGGGTAGCGTCGACGGGACTTCGGGGACGGTCGCGGGCACCGCGTGCCAGGCGCCGCGCGCTTCCTGCATCACCGCGTCGATAGCGAACGCCATCGGCAGAACGATGATCGTCGGGACGATCAGCACGATCGCGAGGAACGCGACGGCACCGACCAGTAGCGTCGCAAGGCGCCCACCCTTCGTCTCGTGTTCGATGTTGCTCTCGGGCATCTCGTCGAAGAAGGTGTTGATCTCAACGCGCCGCGGCCTGTTGCGCATCATCGGTAGTCCCCCGAGGTGTCGTGTGAAAGCGGAAGCGTTGAGGGCACCCACCCGGACAACTGCTCGACGCGAGCGTTGCCATCGTCGTCAACCGATGTGACTCTCCACGCGGCCACTGCCGTGCGGTTGTGTCGGAACCCGTCGTGCGTCATTGAGTGGCGCACGACAATGGCGCCCTCGGTGACTGCGTGAAGCGCGACCGACCGGCGGCGGGTGGCCACCTTGGCGGTCTCGGAATACATGAACGTCTCGATCGAGTCGTCCCACGCCCACATCTCTGTGGAGCCCTCGCCGTCAGGCAAGACCGTGAACAACTGGCACTTGTGACGGGTGCTGCCTGGTGCGTGCTCTTGAACCTGACCGCCGAGGGCCAGCACGCCAGGTGCGACAACCTTCGGAGCGCCCACGGACGTTTCGGTGAACAGCGACTGCAACGCCGCCTGCGCGAGCAGCACGGGGTCCTGATTGCCCTCGTCGAGTTGGCGTTTCGAGATCTCCCGACGCGTCTGCGACAGCAGGGCACGGAGGTCTCGCATAGGCAGTTCGGACAGGTCCGACTTGAAGCCGCTACGTGGTGATGGTGGCAACGGAATCACCCACATCCGAACGCTCCACCCAGATGCGCTGGGGCAGAGCGTCAATCACGCGCTGGTCGTGCGTGACGACCATGACCGATGACAGGGAGCCTGCGGTGACGGCCGAGCGCAGCACCTGCACGAATGCGGGCACAGCCTCCTGGTCGAGCGGGCCCAACGGCTCGTCAAGGAACACGGTGTCCAAGGCGTCGCCACCGCGGCGCGCACCCAGGACAGAGATCATCGCGAAGACGAGCGACAGGGAGACGCGAACGGACTCACCGGCGGACAGCGACTCGATGGGACGTTCCGCCCCGGAAGGCAGCGTCACCACGATGTCGAGGACCTCGCGGGCTCCGACACGCGACTTGAGGGCGCGTGCCTGCTCGAAGCGCAGCGCCATCCCTTCGCCACCGGGGACCTCGTTGAGGATGCGGGTCGCCTCCACCTCGATAGGTGCAAGCACTCCGTCGAGAAGCATCGACGGGATGCCCTGGGGGCGGCAGGCCGTGACGACCTGGTCGAGAGCGTCGACACGTTCCACGTCGTCCTTGATCGCATCCTGACGTCCACGCATGGACTCCGTGGTGTCGCGGATGGACTTGCGCAGTACAGCCAGTCGCCCGCTGAGCGTGTCCGCCTGGCGGACCTTGCCCTGCAGGGTGCGCTTGGACTCGCGTAGACCGTCAAGCATCCGACCCTCGCTGCTCTCTGCGGCTTCGGTCTTAGCGGACTCCACTGCGGCGGACAGGGTGGCGAGGTCGTCTCTGGCGGTGGCCTCGTAGTCATGGTGACGCTCGGAAGCGGCGGTCGCCTTCTTGGCGGCCTTCTCGCTGTCAGTGCGGGCGTCATCGACGGAGTCCACGCCGACCTCCTCGATCGTCTCGTCGAGGCGGTCCTTTGAGCGGCGCACGGCCGACTCAGCGTCCGAGTGACGATCTTCGACGCGTTCCACCTTGCGATCGGCGTTGTCTGCGTCCGACTCGGCGTCGGCGATGAGTCGCGCCAGTGCGTCGGCCTCACTGCTTGCCTTCTTGGCGTCCGCAGCGTGCTTCTCGATCAGGTCGTGCGCCTCGTCAATGGACTCGTTGAGTCGACCAACGAGTGCGTTGAGGTCGTCAGTATCCAGGTGGGTGCGGCATGTGGGGCAGGTTGCCTCGTGCTCCTCCTGCATCTGCGTGAGACCACGGAGCGACTTCTCGTCGGCGGCCAACCGGGAGCGAAGACCTGCCGCAGCCTCGGTCTCAGTGGCGGCCTTGGAGGTGAGCGCCCCAACTTCGGGCTCGCGCTCCTTGGCCGTCTCGAACTTTGTGTTTGCGGACAGGGCCGTCGCGCGAGCGGTGGTGACCTGCGTGGCGATCTCTGCAAGTTCTTCCTTGGCGTCAGCAACGTCCGCGTGTGCCCTGACCATCGTCCGAAGGCGCGACTCCGCGCTATCGGCCCCCTGCTTTGCCAGTGTCGCCTCGGAGCGCAGTTCGCTGGTGCGTGACTCGTGGGCGCGCTGTGCCCGCTCGTAGCGGGTCTGCTCGGCCTGCGCCGCAGACTCGAACCGTGACAGCAGTGCCGTGATGTCAGACTCGACGCTTGCCACCTGCGAGTCAAGGGTCTCGGGGTCGAGCGCTTCGTACTCCTGCTCGTTCTCCGCCAATTGGGTGCGGGTCTCTGACACCCGCTCTGCGTCTGCGGCGAGGCGCGTCTGCTCGGAGTCAACCGTTGATCGGCACGTCGCAGCCATTTCGCGTGCGCGCTCCTCCATGCGGCTCCAATGCCCCATTTCGGGAAGCAGGTTCAGCAGGATGTCGCGACGCTGGCTCGAATCGGCCTTGATGAAGCGCGCACCCGACTGGCCGTCGATGATGGTGAGCGAATAGAACGCGTCCTCGCTCATACCGACGAGTTCTTCGATGCGGTCCTGCGCGGTGCGGTTGAGGTGGTCGCCGTACGGCAACCACTCCCCCTGTGCGTCCTGTGAGTACAGGCGCACCTTCGCCGACTTGCCGCGCTTCTTGCCGCGCTCGATGCGCCACAGTGTGCCGTCGGCCTCAAATTCAAGGGTCACCGAGCACTCGGACTGGCCGTCGCGGATGACAGAGTCGGAGTCGTTCTTGACGCGGAAGGTGCCGAACAGTGCCCAGGCGACAGCGAGCATGATCGTCGACTTGCCGGAACCATTCGCACCGGCGATCGCGACGTAGTCGAGAGCGCTGATGTCGAGGTCCTGATTGTCGTACGACACGAAGTCATTCATGGCGACGCGGGTGAATCTCATGGTTGTGGCAGCCTTCTGCGTGCAGTGGTGGTGAAACAGGCGTGCGCCTCGCGCCGAGGCGACAGGGCGCACACCTGCCTGTGACGACTATTCGTCGATGGGGTCGCCGTGATCGCGTGACGAGGAGGACCGGGCGCTGGAACGCTCGCGCCGGGGGGCTTCGTCATCACGAGAGGAGCGTGAGGAGCGACGGCTTTCGCCTTCGTCCTCGTTCTTGTCTTCGTCGTTGCCGCGCGAAGAACGCTCGCGACGGGAGTCGGAACGATCGCGTCGGTCACCGCCATCGCTCTCGTCGTCGTTGCCGCGCGAAGTGCGCGAGGAGCGACGGCTGTCACCATCGTCATCACGGCTACGGCTACGGTCGCCACCGCCGCTGTTGCTCTTCGACGGGTACTCGAACTTCGTGACGAGTGTGGCTTCAAGACGCAACTTGCGCTTGTCCTCCCACTCATCGAAGTAGAGGTCACCGACGACGGAGATGCGCTGACCACTCTTGTAGTGTTCGAGCACCGCTTTGGCCCAGAATCCCCAGATCACAACGTCGACCTTCTCGGTGAATTTTTGACCCTTGTGGTCGACGCTGTCGACATAGAGGGTGAGGCCAGCGCCGTTGTCGGCGTCCCCCTTGGTCTGGATCTCCCGCGGGTCTGCTCCGAGGTTGCCGACCATCGTGATCGATCGGGCCGCGGGGAACTTGCTCTGTCCTTCGTCGTTGCGTGCCATGCTATTTTCCTTTCGTGAAATTTCCCTGTAGGCACATCCACCAATTTGTGCGAACGCTAGAAGGCTACCACACCTCTACGACAAGTGCGCAACAGCAACGAGACAGAGAAAATCGTGTCGCCAAGACTCGGCTGGAAGGGACAATTCATGCGTGACTCGCACCAAGTCGCCTCGCCTGCGGAGACGAGTCAGTGCGCTGTGTCGTCGCCGTCCGTGCTGCTCAGGGACGCCAATGTCTGCGGAGGGCTACCACTCGATCATGGCGCGATTCCCTAGTACCAGCCGATGTCTTGCGAGTGACCCCACGCGGCGCAAGGAGTGCCATAGCGTCCGGCGACGTACGCCAGGCCCCAACGGATCTGCGTCGCCGGGTTTGTGGCCCAGTCGGCGCCCATGACGGACATCTTTGAGCCGGGCAGCGCCTGCGGGATTCCGTATGCCGTCGAGTTCGGATTGTCGGCGGTGTGGCTCCATCCAGATTCCCGGTTCCACAGCAGGTTGAGGCAGTTCCACTCGGCGCCAGTCCATCCCTGTTTGGCGGCGAGATCTTGTCCGATCGCACGGTTCCCGGCGCGGTCCGAGGCGAGGGGCGAAGTGCCAATGGCGACGACCTCGTCGTCGGCCGGGGAGTTGATAGTGATGCCAAGCCTCACGTCGAACGAGCGACCGTCAACGTTGGCCACGAGCGTCACGCTCGTAGCGGTTCCTTCGCGGCCCTCCGAGAGCACCGTCTCTGAACCGTGCGGCGCATTGGGGTCGGACTGCTCGACGCGCTCGAACTCAATCACAGTGATCTCGCTGGTGGACGAGAACTCGACCGTGGCGGGAGGCGCGGTGATTGAGGGAACCTGATCGTCGGCGACTTGCTGAGTCGTAACGACAGAGGGCAGGCTGTGGCCGGACGCGGCGACAGCGGCCACCCCGAGGGCAGCGAGGGCCAAGCCCGTCAGAGTCCAAAGGACCGCGGCGGAGAGAGATGTGGTAGGGCGCATGCCGTACAGTGTATCAACAGTGTGGTAGCCCTTTTGCTTTCAAAGGTCCCGCGGGCGAAAAAACGGAGGCACTGCTCGTGCTACAGTGTCGATTGCCGGAAGGCCGTTGGTGAGAAAAACTCGCCGGCGAAAAACAACATTCGCATTACGGGAAGAACCCGCGACGCGAGGCAGGAGTCACCATGACCACCATCAGTGTCCGTCCGATCAGCACGGACGACTTCAAGGACTTGTCGAAGGGTGACACCCTCCAAGTCCACATCATGCAGCGTGACGGCACCATCTGCCCCGGCGTCGCAACCGTGACGGACGTTCGCACCCTCGCCGCAAACGGCAAGAGTGTGGACCCCGTCGACGCGGCCTCCATCGGGCAGAGGATCAACACGGACATCGTCAACGTCTTCGGCACTTCCCGCGGTCACACCCTGTTCACCACGCGGGAAGCGCGCTTCGCCTCGGATGGCGAGCGAGCAGACATCCTTGACGGGTTCCGCGCGGACGTGTTCATCGAGGACGCTGACGGGGACGCGATGAACGTGACCCCCGTGTGGGGCAGCCAAGTGTCGCTCACGGCCTTCATCGAGGCCGCCGCGGGCGACTCGGACGAGGTGCGCAATCGCGTCGAGAAGGCCCTTCAAGCAGAGTTCGGGGATGTGGAGGTCCGACTGCGCAACCTCAAGGCCCGCCCCGTGATGGACCAGCGCGTCACGGTGCTCCACCCGTCAACAGGCGAAGTCCTCGCGGCGAACCTCTTGGAGGCCGAGGCCTTCTACGTGGTCCCCATGCCGGGCATCACGGTCGTCCCCCAGCGCGGCAACATCCCCGTCGGCCAGTAGCAACCCCTGACGCGCCCTCGTCGACTGCATCTAGTGGTCGGCGGGGGCGTTTCAGACTCCGGGGAACATCGCCAACGCGACGATGACCGCAGGGTGACGTGGCGACAGGTCTTCCGGCCGATGCCCTTCAAGGTAATCGAGGGCCTCGACGTTGCCTCGTGCCACCCCGAAGTCCGGTGCGTAGCGCTGCAACTCGCTCATGGGCTCTCCGTGGAACGCCCAACTCTCCTCCGAGACCGACCCATCCTCATTCCAAGTGGTGCAACTAGGTCCATCTTCGCGGTGCTCTAATCCGTTGGTGTCGCACCACATCTCTCTCGACGTCGTGCCGTTGTCATATCGCGCGACCTCGGCAGGCCCGTCCGCCCGGTGCGGGGTGTCGTGGAGCCACCAGTCCTCGCGAATCTTCACGCCCTGCTCGTTCCACGCTTCATCGACGGGTCCATCTTCGCGGTGGTACTGGCCGTCGATTTGCCACAGCGCGCTGGCCACCTGTCCGTTGGAGTGCCACGTCGTTTGCGCCGAACCGCCTTCTCTGTGCAGCAGGTCTTCGACGGCCCACACCTCGAGCACTCGGGTTCCATCCGGGAGCCATTCACTGGTGGCGGGCCCATCGTCTCGATGGACCTTCCCGTGTCGGCACCACTCCTCGACAAGCACCGGGACGATCTCGGCGATTCCATCGGCACAGGCGACGGAGGTGAGCCTCTCGTAGCGCTTCGCTGGTCCGTCCTCACAGTGAGGAAGCCCATCCTCGTCGAAGTGCTCGAAGAACTCGGGCTGATGGCCCGGCGGGGCGGCAGGGGCAGGCGGAGCGCCAGCGGATTGGGGGACGCCGTGCACGGGACATACGGCGCGCGCCGACGCGGAGTGGTGACCCCTCGCAGGGGCAGAGCATCGCGTGGCCGTCTTCATGCAGACACGGTATCCACCGGACGCGCGCGCGGCCCTAGACGAGGTCCCAGACCCCGCCGAGGGACACGTCCTGCCCATTCACACTCAGCAGGTCGAAGCGTCGCAACTCCCCCAGGTACGTCGAGAACGTCCCGGAGGCAATCGACAACTCGGCGCCGTCGGCGACCTCCTGCCGGGACGCGGTGCTAGATGGTGCTGCTAGCACGACGTCTAGCATCCTCATCGCGCCCGCGCGCAGACGTCCTTGCCAGAGCGCGTACATCTCTTCTGTCGTTGTCGGGCGCGGGGGAATCACGCCCACCGTCTCGACTCCCAGCGCGGTGGCCACAAGGCGATCGCCGACACTCTCGACGAGGGCTGCGCGCTTCAACTCACCCAGGTACGTCGAGAAGGTGCCCGACTTGAACTTCATCTTGGCCAATGCACCCACCTGGGAGCGGGTCAGCGGATCCGGGTAGAACGCCGCGAGGGACTCCATGATGCGTTTGGCGCCCGCGCGCGACTTGGCATAGTCGCTGTCCTCGGCAGGTTCTGGTGGTGGCGTCTGGCTCGGAACCCGAACGGTTTGCTGTGGTCGCTCGCGCGGTTCGGGTGCGGCACGGCGAGCAGGGGTGGCAGGCGCTCGAGCAGCCTCGACCTCTTGGCGACGGCTGGTCGCCATCGCTTCGTCCAGGGCGGCCACCACAGCGTCAGCCTTCGAGTTGGCCTCGGAGGCAATGCCCCGCAGGGTCTCCACCGTGGCACGCAGGTCGTCGGCGATCGCCGAGTCGAGGGCGGGCACGTTGACGATCTTGATCCGCTCCACCACCTCGGGCTTGGCGAGCGCCACACGGGGAGCCTTCGCCACGGACGCGGACTGAGCGGCCTCCAACTTCCTGCGCAGCGTCGCCACTTCTCGTTGCAGGTGCCTCGGGTCGGATTCCTTCGCGCGGTCCACCAGGTCAGACATCTTGCCGCTGAGCGCTTCCAGGTCGACGCTCGCATACTGGTTCGGCACCTGGCGCCGCTCCCCCACCTTCGGGGTTGCAGATGAGTCGTACGTGCGGCGGCGACGGATAGCCACCTTCGCGAACACGTCGTAGGTGCCCGGAGACCACACCCAAGCGGCGCCCACAGGCAAGGACGGTAGCGATTCGAGTACTGCGAGCCGCTGGTTGGCGATGTCGTGCTGGCTGATCCACGCGTCGAGCGCCTTGGCGTCCTGCGGGCTCACGAGACGCAACGCGATGAGGACGGACGTCTGCGACAGCACATCCTTGTGGATCACGGCGGGCCGCTGCGTGATGAGAGTCATGCCGACGCCGCGCGAGCGGCCACGACGCACCAGGTCCTCCATGGCCCCCAGGAGACGCTCCCCGCCCTTCGGCGGCCGCTGCCCGGCGTAGAGGTCCGCTTCGTCGACGACGAGGTGCAGCGGGTCCCGGTTGCGGTGATAGAGGGTCTCGGTGAAGGCCGTCATGAATGTGCGCTGTTCACCCTTGCGCATATGGCTCAGGTCGATGACGCAGGCGATGTGCTGGTCGACGACGAGGTTCGCGATGAGTTCGCCGGCGGCCGGCTCGATCGGCAGATCCGCGTGGTCGCCGCCAAAGATGACAACCGGGTAGCCGTCAGACTTCCCGTCCGCGGATGACCGCAGCCCCCACCACACGCCAATGGGGTCGATCACGGTGACGCGTTGGCGCTGCTCCAACATCTCCTCGATGAGGACGGATGCCGTGTGCGTCTTCCCGACGCCGCGCTGGCCTATCAGGGCGAACGTCTGAGTGACCGCGTCGAGGGGCAGCGAAAGGTCCTCGCTCAGACGGAGCGAGGTGCTGTCTTCCCTGGCAACTGACACCCCAAAAGGCTACCGCAGTGGTAAGGGCCCACTTCTTGGCAGCGCGGGCGTTAGTGCGCCCCGCACCCTAGGGCGCCGACACCGACTCGAAGGCGCGCAGCACCTCCGCGAGTCCGTCCTGCACCGCGCCTGCCATCTGCTCCTTGTCGGGGTCCACGCCGTCAGCGTCAGACGTCTCGGTGATGTCGCTCTCCTGACCACGGGCGTAACGCAGCGTGCGGACCGCACCGTGGCGGTCGACGGAGGCCAGAATCCTGATCTCAACACGATCCGGCATGGCGTGAATCTCTCGGTGTTCCGCTGCGGCCTCAATCTGGTCTCTCTGCGCGACGTTGGCGTTCGCCGTCATCGCCGCCCACGCTTCGCTCGCAAAGACCACCGCGGCGACCTTGTGCGGCCATGACCCCTTCTGTGCGGCCGAGGCGATGGCCTGCGCGTAAACGCTGAGGATCTGGAACGGGGTGGCACTGGGCGGCGCGTGCAGCGCGCCCTCGCGGTACGAGTCCAGTCGATACGGCACGAGCACACCCGTCTCATCGTGCAGGAGGAACAGGCTCGGCGGCGCGTCCCACCCCTCGGGGCGCAGCACCTGCGCGTCGATGTCCCTCATGGCGCGGGTCGTCTCGTCAGCAAACATCATGAGGCCCATCCTGCCAGGACTCCGCTGCGAACGTTGGCGGGCGATTGTTCGGCCGACACGTGGCGGCTGGATACCTTGGAAGCATGGCCAACACGCAATGCACCGCACCCGTCAACGGACACCACCCTGGGTCGACGGAAGAGCGCCTCTGCCCCGTCTGCAGCCCCTCTCCTATCATCCGCGCGTCCGCATCGAACGCCACGATGACGAGCCCTGGGTCTCCCGGCGGACAGCGCCCAACACTCCTCACTCACGACGCCGTCAACCACTACTCCCGCGCGCCTTCGAGCGCATCGGCCGAGACCCGAGCGAAAGCGAGTCCGCCGGGCTGATCGACGAGATGAAGCGCAACGCGGTCTATGCAAGCGACGAGAACTCGATGCTGGACGCCCTCGTGATGTTTGACCTCAACGACATCGGTGACTCCGACATCGGATCGTTCGATCCCGACTTCGACGAGGGCGGCCTCTACGACGCCTTCGCGCGCGAGAAGTACGGCATGTTGACATCCTCCCCGCCCTTACGGACGGGGATTCCTGGGCCGTGAGGCCCAGAAGTTAACGCCGCCCTGTTGCCAGGGACTTGTGCGTCCTGTTCACGGCATGTCCTGCCGCATACCCGGATCA
>Ga0314774_1001239_pt1 | contig 16806 bp, 9 predicted proteins | sample MetaGCBIA2018_FD_204515 | JGI IMG/M metagenome (GOLD analysis project Ga0314774, IMG submission 204515) | Cryopeg brine microbial communities from Beaufort Sea near Barrow, Alaska, United States - CBIA 2018 | ecosystem: Environmental > Aquatic > Marine > Coastal | place: USA: Alaska | collected... | reverse complement strand
TCTATAATGTTTGAAATTCACTATAAATATACTGATTGTCAGGCTTTTATGCAAATATTTTGATGCTTTTTATCATTGATTTATTGCTTTTTTTTTGTTATTTTTAACCCTTAATTCGCATTATTAACTATTTTTTAGTTAAAGTGTAGGCTGGTGCTGTTTCATCTGAAAAATCAACATAAACATCGTAAGTTCCAGCTGTTACAGCAATATTATTATCAGGATCTTTATCTAAAATTCCATCTAAATTAGCATCACCAAAATCGTTACCCCAAGCATCATTTGTTCTAAATTTTAGAGCTCCATCGACTAATACTATTCCTTTTAGAGTCCATACTCCTGGATTAGCAAAATCTGGAATAAGCTTTGTATCAGGGCCATCCCAAGAATTTGGAGTCGCATCACCAACAAGTCCCCAAATATCTGTTTCTACAATGGAATATTCTAAGGTGTTGAAATTAGCAGTAATTAAATAGTACCCAGCAGTAACATTTATATTATTGTCAGCATCTTGATCAAGAATTCCGTCTAAATTTAAATCTCCATAATCCCCTCCCCAAGTATCGTTCATTCTAAATTTCATTTGACCATCTTTTAACTTCACTACAGTTTTAAAAGTATCAGTTGTATAGTCGTATTTTAACTGAGCATCTGGTCCATCCCAAGAATTTGGAGTTGCATCACCAACTAATCCCCAATAAAATTCTTCAATAGTGTATGAATTATCGCTCCAATCAATCGTTATTTTATATGTTCCTGCAGTTACATTAATATTATTGTCAGGATCTTGATCTAAAATTCCATCTAAATTTGCATCACCAAAATCACCTCCCCAAGTATTATTTTCACGGATTTTTATTTGACCATCTACTAAAGTAACATAAGAAATAATTACATTAGCGTTAGATGTGGTGTAAAATGGTGCGTCAGGTCCGTCCCAAGAGTTTGGTGCTGCATCACCCACAATTCCCCAAGTAGATAGTTCAATCCCACTACCACCTCCATTCAGAGTTTTTTCAATTAAATTAATGTTAAGTGCAATAGTTTCAGAAACTTTTGAAATAGCATTTGTTCCAGCTCCAGAGCCAACATAGGCATTAATTCTAAAATAAATAACACCTGTATTATTTGGGTTTCCATCGCCTCCAACTGTTGAAGGATCTGTATCAAGTATTAATAATTCTTGAGCCATAGTTAATAAATCACCCACTTTTATAGCATAGTTTGTTACCGTTAATGCTCCAGATTCAAAATCTACAGTATCAAAAATTTCAGAAACAGAGCCTTCCACAGAATAGTTAATTTCAGTTTGAACACCAAAATTAGGTATGTTCCATACAAATCTTTCCGCAATGTTATTTTTAGTCTCTTTTGAAAGTAAGTATTCATCAGCTAAGGAGCTTGTTAAAGCAACTTCTTCGGAAGCAGGTTGAAGTGTGAATTCAGGAACAAAATCGTCATTTTCACACGAAACGTTTAGTAAAGCGGTAATTGCAAAAAAGTATATTGATGCAAATTTTATAAATTTATTTTTCATGATATATTTTTATTATTGTTAGTAACCAGGGTTTTGTTTTAAATTTAAGTTAGCTTCTAAAGCTGTTAAAGGAATTGGGAATAATTTATAGTCAGTTGGAATTGCAGCACCGTTAAGCGTGTTTCCTTTCCAAGGCCATAAAAAACTTCCTCCAGTAAATTTACCAAATCTAATTAAATCGGATCTTCTTTGTCCTTCAAGATTTAATTCTCTTCCTCTTTCATCAATTAGAAAGTTTAAAGTAAGTTCAGCAGAAGAAATTGAACTTGCTTTTGATCTATTTCTTACTGCGTTTACGTAACCTAAGGCAGTTCCCATATCAGCACCTGCAGCACCTCTAGCAGCACATTCAGCATACATTAAATATGCGTCTGCAAGTCTAAATAATGGAAAATCTGTACCAGAAAATGCAGTAGAAATTGAGCTACCCACAAAATTTGTATTTCTAAATTTAATAGATGGGTATCCGTCAGACCATTTTTTATAATCAGTCATTTCATATTTATGGCCTTCTGTCCAGAACAATTTTGCTCTATCATCTGAAGCAGTTTCACCAACTTCATTAAATAGCCCATACCAACCTTTTGAAGCTCTGTGACCAGCCCAACCTTCTGTAGTTCCAAAGTCTGAAAGAGTCATTGTCTCAGTACTTGTGCTACCATTAACAATATAAGTTGTGTTACCAAAACTTTGGCTAAAATCGGCATCTGCTATTAAAGGGAATATAATTTCAGGAGAGTTATAATTGTCACCTGAAAAATTGCTAACAAAATTATTAGCAAGTACATAACCTCCCTCATTAATTACTTTTGAAATGAAAGTTGCAGCTTCGGCAAATTTAGGAGTGCCAGTATATACTTCAGCATTTAAATATAATTTTGCTAACAGCATTCTGCCAACACTTTTGTTTGCTCTTCCGTAGCTGTTTGTACCGGGCAAATCATTTTCAATAGCTAATAATTCGCTTTCTACGTAGTTAAATAATTCTAATCTTGTGGCTTCAGGGAGTGGAGCTGATGCACCGAGGTTTTCTTCTGTTGAAAGTACTCCTTTACCAAAACAATCTATTAGATAATAGTATGCTAATGATCGAACAAATCTTACTTCAGCAATAACTTGTGCTTTTCCTTCAATATCAACATTGTTTAATATTTGCAATAAATTGTTTGCTTGAGGGATTGTATAATAAATTCTATTGTACATATATCTAAAGAATTTATTGTTTTCGTCCCAATTAGAAGTGGTAGTTAATTGGTCTAAACCATCATCACCCCATCTGTTTTTCATTCCATCAGCTGTAAAATCTTGAAGGTTTACAATACCTCTTAAAAAAGGAGATTCTCCAGCATCATCACTAATGTCTGAGCTACCAGGACCATCAGGACCAGATAAAGCAAATGAAGCGTATAATCTTGAAGTAATGCCTTCAATAGCATTAGGGTCTTGAGCTAATAACTCATCAAGTGTTAGCTCAACTACTGGTTCAGTATCTAAATCATTGATACAGCTTTGAACCGTTATGGTACTTACCAAAAGTAAGCAGATATAAAATATTTTTTTCATAATTTAAAATTAAAAGTCCATTGTTAAACCAAGTGTATACGATTTAGGCCTTGGATAAAAATTATTATCTATTGAGTTAAAGTTTTCAGGATCTTGGCCGCTATATTTTGTAATAATGAAAGGATTGCTTAACGCACCATAAATTCTAATATTCATTTTTTCAATCACATTATTAAGGGTATAACCTAGCACAATATTTTCACATCTTAAAAATGTTGCATCTTCTAAATAGTAATCAGAAAATTTCACATTTCCATCATTATTTATAAAGTTAATATTGGCTGAGTCCGTATAAAAATCTAATACGTTTGATAAGCTATTTGAGTTGTCAGGAAGTGCATTATCTACCCATCCTGAAGTTAACCTTCTGGAATTGTAAACTTGTCCCCCAAATTGACCTCTTAAACTAGAACTTAAATCAAAATCTTTATAGCTAAAGTTAAATCCAAATCCAAATGTCCAATTAGGTCTCATAGATTTATAATATCTATCATCATTATTTACAGTACCGTCTCCATTAAAATCTGCAAATGCATTGTGAATTGGATTTCCGGCATTGTCATATAATTGTCTAAATACCCAAGCAGAATATGGTTGATAGTCAACAGTGTGGTATGCTAATTTAACACCTGTTCCAACTGGTAATCCAGATTCATCGGCTGAAATTCTGCTAACATCTTTTAAATTGGTAACCTCTGCCCTTGCATAAGCAATATTGCCATAGAATTCAAGGTTAACATCATCAGTTTTTATAGGTTTTAAATTTAAGTTTAATTCAAAACCTTTGCTTTGAGTTTCACCAACGTTTTGAACAAATGAATCTGTTAAACCTTGCCCAGGCGCAACAGGTACTCTAGCTAATAAATCTGAAGTTTCTCTATAGAAAAAATCAACATTACCAGTTAGTAAACTAGTTTTAAACAAGTCAAAATCTAGTCCAATATTATAAGTTGTTGTTTTTTCCCAAGTTAAATTTTCATTAAATGGTTTGGCCGAGTACAATCCAATTCCTTGTAAATATTGACTTGTGCTTGATCCAGGTACAAACAATGGAGTTGAAGGGTAATACCCAACCGCACCTGTAATATCTTGCTGTCCTGTTTTACCCCAACCTAATCTCATTTTTAATGTATTAACAAAGGTTAAGTCTTTTATAAAATCTTCTTCGTATATTTTCCAGGCAAATGCTGCTGCAGGAAAATATCCCCATCTGTTATCTTTACTAAATAAAGAAGAACCATCAACCCTAAGTGAAGCAGTAAATAAATACTTATCTAAAACATTTAAATTAGTTCTTCCAAAGAAAGATTGCAAGTTCAATTCGTTATAATATCTGTTATTTGGATTTTGAGCATCAATTTGAAGCTCTCTTAACCCAGTTTCAGTATTGTATCTATACTCTTCTTTTGTACCGTCGTTTTTAAAGTTTTGGTAGGAGTAACCTCCTTGAATATCAAAACTATTAATAGTTCCATTGAAGTCTTTTGCATAAGCCAAATAAGCATCTAAGGTTCTATTATCAATATTTTGATTTTCTGTATAGTTAATTCCTGGATTAAAAATATATGAATTTGATGTATTATTTAACCGGTAAGTCGCAATTGAGTTATCTAAATATTTTTCCTTAATTTTTGCTTCAGAAGACTCTATACCAACATTAACAACAGCTCTCATATCAGGAAAGAAATGCAATTTATAATCTAGCTCTAAATTGGCTAATATTTTCTTTATTTCTTCTGGTCTTGAACGTTGCATTAAAATTGCAAGTGGATTCCATTGTCCGTCTATACTATTATTGGTATTTAAAGATTGATAAAAACCATTAAAAATACTGTTGTCATTATATACCGGCTTTGTTGGATCCATATTAATGGCACCGCCTAAAGCTCCTCCTTCATCAATAGCGTCTTTTTCAGACTTAATTCCTTTAATGTTTACTCCAACTTTTAAATGATCATCGAAAAATTTAGGAGTCAATTTTACCGATGAAGTAAATCTTTCATAATCATTTTCTTTAACTAAACCTTCTGTTTTGGTATATCCAGCAGAAAATCTAATAGGTAACATATTAAATAAACTTCCTCTCACACTAAAGTTGTGGTCATATGAAAATGTATTTCTAAAAATTTCATCCTGCCAATCAGTATTTGAAAGTAATCTACCTTCAATTTGAGGTGTGTTAGGATCATCAGATAATTCATTTGAAGGATCATCAACACCTAATAAATTGTTATAAGAAGGGTGGTATTCATTAATAAATTTAGTAAAAGTTTCTCCATCCATTACGTTAATTTTTTCACCAACACTTCCAAAAGTAGTGCTTGTTGAAAAATTGAATTTAACGCCATTAGTAATACCCTTTTTAGTAGTAATAATAATTACACCATTTGAGGCACGTGAACCATAAATAGCTGTTGCAGAAGCATCTTTCAAAATTGAAAAGCTTTCAACATCATTTGGGTTAACTAATGACAATGGGTTTCCAACACCGGCAGGGTTTGTATTATCAATCGGAATTCCATCAATTACAATTAATGGATTGTTGTTTGCTGAAAGTGAAGCACCACCTCTAATTCTAATGTTTGGCGCAGCATCTGGTTGTCCACCGCTAGAAGTAATTCTAACACCAGCAGATTTACCAGTTAATAATTGGTCAGTTGAAACAATTGCCCCTTTATTAAAGTCGTCTTCGCTTATAACATCAACTGATCCAGTTGCGTCTTTCACGGTAGTAGTACCATAACCAATAATCACAACTTCGTCTAACGACTCAGCGCTTTCAGTTAAAGCAACATTGATTGTAGTCTTGCTTCCTACAGTTATAGATTGGGTTTTGAACCCAACATAAGAAAATACCAAAACATCTTCTGGCTTTAATTTGTCCAAAATATAGTTTCCGTCAAAATCTGTTGCGGTACCTATAGTGGTTCCATTAATAATAACGCCAACTCCAGGCAGTGGTGTACCACCCGCTGCTTCTGTAACTTTTCCTTTAACAGCCTGCTGGGCAAACATAACTAAAGGTAAAAGAAGCATGACATTAAACAAAAAAATTTTAAAATTTTTCATCTATTCTAAGTTAATTAATAATTAGGTTTGTTTTAAATTGTTGTACTATTTATTACATTTCACTTTGTGAAGTTAAGGACTTAACGTTTATTTAACACTGATAAATTTTAGAAATAAAGTTACGCAAACGTTTTCGTGTTTGTAACTTTTTTACGCAAACGTTAGAGTTTGTTGAGAAAATTTTAAGGTTTTTGTAAAAATTTTGAAATTAGCTAATCTTCTGAATTTTAAAATGACATTTTACCTATTTGTTATTCCTGAAATCACATCATTTTTAACTATAAAGTTTATATTTGTGGATAGATGGCTGTTTTAATTATTTTTTAGAGATTATGGGTGAAAATATATTTAAAAATTAAATGTAGATAAATGAATTAAACCATTTTCTAACTTATAACTTTAGCCTTTAGCCTTTGACCTTTGACCTTTAAACTTTTAATTACAATTAACAAATGAAACCAAGAATTACCCTAAAAAAGATTGCAAGAGAATTTGGAGTGTCCATATCTACGGTTTCAAAGGCTTTAAAAGACAGTCATGAAATCAGTGAAGAAACACGTGGGAAAATTAAGGCATTTGCTGATTATTACCATTACAAACCAAACACTTTAGCGCTGCAACTTCGCAACCAAAAAACTTCTGTGATTGGCGTCATTGTTCCGGAAATTGTGCATCATTTTTTTTCAACGGTAATCAATGGCATTGAAAAATATGCCAATGAAAAGGGATATAATGTTATGGTATGTTTGTCTAATGAATCTTATGAAAAGGAGGTTTCAAATATGAACGTGCTCACCAATGGAAGTGTGGACGGTTTAATCGTTTCAATTGCCAGAGAAACTCAGCAAAATCAAAATTTTAAACATTTTGATGCCATTATTAATGATGATTTTCCTTTGGTGCTATTTGACAGAATTAACGATGATATCAAATGTGATAAAGTGATTATTGACGATATTGGAGGTGCATTGAAAGCAACCAACCATTTAATTGAAATAGGTTCAAAACGAATTGCATTGTTAACGACTCAAGATTTTATTACGGTCGGTTCATTGCGCACAGAAGGTTATATAAAGTCATTAAAAAATCATAAAATCCCTATTGATGAGAGCCTGATTTATAAAATTGATGACAATTTGGATTTATATGAACAAATAAAAAAAGTCATCAATGTGGCTAATCCGCCAGATGCCATTTTGGCCGTTAATGAGATATACGCTGCAATCGCCTTAAAGATTGCTAAAGAAAAGGGTTTGTCAATACCTGATAACATCGCCATTATTGGTTTCACAAGCGGATTAATTTCTGAATACACTGATCCTCCTATAACCTGTGTTGAGCAACACGGATTTTTAATGGGTAAACAAGTCGCGGAATTATTAATAAACAGAATTGAGAATATAGCTCCGAATGAATTTCAAAAAGTTGTTCTTTCAACCAATTTAAAAATTAGGAAATCAACTTTGGATAAATTAGTCAATTAGTCAATTAGCCAATTCAAAATATATCACTCATCACTCATAACTAACAACTAACAACTCATAACTCTAACGTTGTAGTGCCTAATTGTTGAATTTTTTACTTAAATCTTGTTTCAAAAAAGGTTGAACTTGAAATTTTATTTATATATTTGACCCGTACTATTTTCACACTTCACACAAAAACAATTAATTAAAGCTTATCGGCTTTAGGTTGTATTATATTTTTTAACAATTACATTATGGAAAAACGGAAACTAAGTTTCTGGGATATCTGGAACATGAGTTTTGGTTTTCTTGGAATTCAAATGGGTTTTGCGCTGCAAAATGCCAATGCCAGCAGAATATTGCAAATTTTTGGCGCAGATGTCCACGAACTGTCCTGGTTTTGGGTTGTAGCGCCATTAACTGGTTTAATTGTACAACCCATCATTGGTTATTACAGTGATAGAACCTGGACCAAACTTGGCAGAAGGCGACCTTACTTTTTAGCCGGGGCTTTATTGGCATCAATAGGATTAATTTTAATGCCAAATGCCGATATGTTTACTGCATTTTTGCCAGCATTGTGGGTAGGAGCAGGGATGTTAATGATTATGGATGCTTCTTTTAATGTTGCCATGGAGCCATTTAGGGCCTTGGTTGCTGATTTATTACCTTCAGATCAAAGAACACTCGGATTTAGCATTCAAACCATCTTAATAGGTATTGGAGCCGTAATTGGATCTTGGTTGCCTTATGCATTATCAAATTGGTTTGGTGTCACAAATATTGCGGAAGAAGGCGAAGTTCCATTAAACTTATTACTTTCATTTGTAATAGGCGCTGGGGTTTTGGTAGCCAGTATTTTAGTTACCGTATTTACCACCAAAGAATATTCTCCGGAAGAAACGGCGCAATTTAGCGCTCCTGAAAGTGAAGAAGAAATAGCAGCTGAGGAAAAATCAAGCTTGTTCGATATTTTTTCTGATTTCAAAAAAATGCCCTTAACAATGAGGCAATTGAGCTCGGTTCAGTTTTTTTCATGGTTTGGCTTGTTTGGTATGTGGGTATTTTCAACTCCTGCAATTGCGCATCACATTTATGGGTTGTCATTAGACGATCACGGATCAGCCTATCAAATTGCTGGTGACTGGGTTGGTGTTTTATTTGGTGTTTATAACGCAGTTTCCGCTGTGTACGCCTTCTTCTTACCGGCTATAGCTAAAAAATTAGGTCGCAAAATGACCCATGCGGTTTCGTTGGTTTTTGGTGGTTTAGGACTTATTTCAATTTATTTTGTACCAAACGAAAACTGGTTGTTTTTATCAATGTTTGGGATTGGTATTGCTTGGGCAAGTATTTTGGCAATGCCTTATGCAATATTGGCCGGATCCATTCCTGCAAAAAAAATGGGCGTTTATATGGGTATTTTCAATTTATTTATTGTAATTCCACAAATAATAAACGCCATCATTGGAGGTCCAATAGTGAAATATTTTTATGGTGGAAACCCAATATATGCTTTATTAATTAGTGGTATTTCTTTATTAATTGCAGCTATTTTAGTGATAAGAGTAAAAGATGTTGATGACACTGTAGTTAAAATAAATTTATGAAACGAGCCTTACAAATTTTGACATACAAAGGAATGATTAATGGCGAACAGCATCTGTTACCAATAAAAAATAAAATTTAAACAGATGAAAAATAAAATCGCATTTATATTCGATTTAGACGGCGTAATTGTAGATACTGCAAAGTATCATTTTTTAGCTTGGAGAAATTTAGCGAACGCTTTGGGTTTCGATTTTACAGAAAAACAAAATGAATTATTGAAAGGCGTCAGCCGGGTTAAATCGTTAGAAATTTTATTGTCTATCGGAAAAGTTAATTTATCCAAAGAAAAAAAACAAGACCTTTTATTTCAGAAAAATAAAGAATATTTGGAGTACGTCAACAAAATGACTTCCGAAGAAATTTTGCCCGGTGTAAATGATTTGTTGAATTTTTTAGAGATCAATGAAATAAAATACGCCCTGGGTTCGGCCAGTAAAAATGCGCCCTTAATTTTGGAAAAAGTCGGACTTTTAAACAGATTTAACGCTATTGTTGACGGCAATGATGTTTCTAAAGCAAAACCCGATCCGGAAGTGTTTTTAATCGGCGCCAGAAAATTAGGGATGAATCCCGAGAACTGCGTAGTTGTTGAAGATGCAATTGCAGGGATACAGGCGGCGAATGCCGCAAAAATGATAAGTATAGGAATTGGAGATGCCAGTGTGTTAAATGAAGCAGATTATGTTTTTAAAGATATGACAGCCATAACTCCCTATTTTTTAAAAAATCTAATGAATTAACAAAAATGAACAAAGATTATATTAAGCCTTACGAATGGTCAATTATTGAAGAAGGATTTGATGCCTCAAATGTGGAAGCGTCAGAAAGTCTGTTCAGCATTGGAAATGGATCAATGGGTCAACGTGCTAATTTTGAAGAAAATTATTCAGGAAAAACCTTTCAGGGAAGTTATATTGGCGGTATTTATTACCCAGATAAAACAAGAGTTGGCTGGTGGAAAAATGGCTATCCGGAGTATTTTGCCAAAGTGCTGAATGCACCAAATTGGATTGGCATTAACCTGCAAATCAATAAAACGGAACTGGATTTAAATACTTGCGAAGTTTCAAATTTCAGAAGGGAATTAAATATGAAAGAAGGCTGGCTTGGCCGTTCTTTCCATGCAATTCTTAAAACCGGTGAGGAAATTCAAGTAGAAACAAAACGTTTTATAAGTCTTGAATACAATGAAACAGGAGCAATTGAGTATACCGTAAAAGCAATAAATTTTTCAGGTGAAATTTCTTTTTCTCCTTATATAGATGCCGGTATTGTGAACGAAGATTCCAATTACGACGAATATTTTTGGGAAATACTGAAAATTGTCAACGGCCAAAATAATGGGTGTATTCTTTCAAAAACATTAAAAACAGAGTTTCATGTGGCATCAGCCATGGAAGTTTCGTTTACTTTAAATGATCAAAAAGTTGAGGTTGCACAACAAACTGAGGTTGAAGAGAAATCTTTGCATTATACCTATAAACTACCTGTTTCCAAAGGCGATACTGCCACAATCTATAAATATGGAAGTTGCGTAAGTTCCTTAAATTATCAAAAAGAGGATTTGATTGAAGCTGCTTTTAACAATGTTAAAAAGGCTTGTAATTTAAGCTTTTCACAACTTTTGGAAAGTCAGAAAATTTCCTGGTCAGACATTTGGCACACAGCGGATATTATTATTGAAGGAGATGTTAGAGCGCAACAAGGCATCCGATTTAATATTTTTCAGTTAAACCAAACTTATTTGGGAACCGATGCCCGTTTAAATATCGGTCCTAAAGGTTTCACCGGCGAGAAATACGGCGGAAGCACTTATTGGGATACGGAAGCATATTGCATTCCTTTTTATATGGCAACAAAAGATGCAAGCGTTGCTAAAAATTTATTGATGTATCGCTATAATCAACTGGACAAAGCCATTGAAAATGCTCAAAAACTAGGATTTAAAAACGGAGCGGCATTATATCCTATGGTTACCATGAATGGGGAAGAATGCCATAACGAATGGGAAATTACTTTTGAAGAAATTCATAGAAACGGAGCCATGATTTACGGAATTTACAACTATGTGAATTATACCCAGGATTTTGAATATGTTCCAAAATTCGGATTGGAAGTCATCATTGCCGTTGCACGTTTTTGGCAGCAACGCGCTAATTTTTCTGAAACAAAAGGCCAATATGTGGTTTTAGGCGTTACCGGACCCAATGAATATGAAAACAACGTAAACAATAATTTTTACACCAATTATTTGGCAAAATGGTGCATTCAATATGCGGCGGAATGTTTGGATAGGGTTGATCAGGAGTATCCCGAAGATTTTAAGCGTGTGATGGATAAAACCAAATTAACAGATGAAGAAATTGAAGAATGGTTGAAGGTTGCTGAGAATATGTATTTTCCATTTAGTTTGGAACACAATGTTTATTTGCAACAGGACGGTTTTTTGGACAAGGAATTAATTCCGGTTGCTGAATTGTCAAGTCTCGAAAGACCAATCAACCAAAAATGGTCTTGGGATCGTATTTTGCGCTCTTGTTATATCAAACAGGCCGATGTTTTGCAATGCATGTTCTTTTTTGAAAATAAATTTAACAAGGAAGATTTAGAACGTCATTTCGATTTTTATGAGCCATTAACGGTTCATGAATCTTCACTATCTCCTTGTGTACACTCAATTTTGGCGGCTTCAATTGACAGAATGCCAAAAGCTTATGAGCAATATGTCAGAACTTCACGTTTGGATTTAGACGATTACAATCACGAAGTTCATGAAGGTTGCCACATCACAAGTATGGCAGGAACCTGGATGTCTATTGTGCAGGGATTTGGTGGTATGCGCGTTTGGGAAGATGGAAAATTAACCTTCAATCCACAAATACCGAAAGAATGGAAATCATATTCCTTTACCATAAATTTTAGGGGAAATATCATCAAGGTTTATAAAAGTCAGACCGAATGTAAATTCTTTAATGAATCAGAAAATGAAGTTAAAATGTTGGTGAATACCGAAGATATTTTAATTCCGGCGAACCAATCAGTTACTGTACAATGCTAAAATAACAACCCATGAAAAATCTTTGTTTCTTAATGCTATTAACTTTAGGCAGTTCATTATATGCCCAAAAAATAGATAGAATTGAACCTCCAAATTGGTGGGTTGGTATGGAGAATAATCAATTGGAATTGCTGATTTACGGAAAAGACATATCTCAATATACGCCTTCTGTCGAAAATAAAAACATACAGATATTGGGCATCAAGAAAACAGAGAATAGCAATTATTTGTTTCTGAATTTAGATTTGTCCAAAGCAGTTATAGGGAAATTCAATATCAACTTTTCAAAAAAAGGAAAACGAAATAATTTTTCTGTTGCTTATGAGTTAAAAAAACGAATTAAAGATTCAAAATTAAAGGAAGGATTTAACAGCTCGGATGTTATCTATTTGATTACTCCTGATCGTTTTGCAAATGGTGATATTACAAATGACATCGTAAAAACGATGAAGGAAAAAACCATCAACAGAAAGGATGATTATGGCAGACATGGTGGTGATATCAAAGGAATCAAAGATCATTTGGATTATATAAACGAAATGGGGTTTACGGCTATTTGGCCAACGCCATTGTTGACAAATGACATGAAATCAAATTCTTATCACGGCTACGCCATGACCGATTTTTATCAGGTTGATCCTCGATTTGGAACTTTAGAAGACTATAAGGATTTGTCGAAAAGTGCAAAAAATAAAGGCATAAAATTAATCATGGACCAAGTTGAAAATCATATTGGCATTGAACATTGGTGGATGAAAGATTTACCGGCAAAAGATTGGGTGAATTATCAAGAGAATTTTGAAAACAATAAAGAAACTACCTATTCAAATCATAGACGCACAACAAATCAAGATTTGTATGCCTCAAGAACTGATAAAGAAAGAATGTCTAATGGTTGGTTTGCATCTTCAATGCCAGATTTAAATCAAAGAAATCCGTTGTTGGCAAAATACCTAATTCAAAATAGCATTTGGTGGATAGAAACCCTTGATTTGGGTGGAATAAGACAGGATACCTATCCGTATTCAGACAAACAATTTATGGCTGATTGGGCTGGAGCCATTATGAAAGAATATCCGAATTTCAGCATTGTTGGCGAAGAATGGAGCACCAATCCGCTTTTGGTTGGCTATTGGCAAAAAGGCGCAAAAAATAAAGATGGCTATCAGTCTAACTTAACATCCACCATGGATTTCCCGATGCAAAAAGCCATAGTTGATGGATTAAATGAAGATGAAACTTGGGGAACTGGTTTGGTGAAAATATATGAAGGTTTGGCTAATGATTTTTCATATTCTGACCCAAAAAATATCATGATTTTTCCAGACAATCACGACATGAGTCGTATTTATACACAATTAGGCGAAGATGTTACAAAAACTAAAATGGCTTTAGGGTATTTATTGGCATTGCCAAGAATTTCTCAAATTTACTACGGTACGGAAGTGTTGATTAGCGATGCAGCAAAACCAGGCGATCACGGATTGATAAGAACCGATTTTCCCGGAGGTTGGAAGGACGATAAAGTGAATGGTTTTACTGGCGAAGGCTTAAAAGCTGACCAAGCAGAAATGCAATTGTTTTTGAAAAAAGTGTTGAATTACCGTAAAAATAGTGAAGCCATCCATTCAGGAAAAACAATTCATTTTGCGCCTCAAAATGGGGTTTATGTACTTTTTAGAATTAACAATGACGAAATGGTTGCAGTTATATTGAACAAAAAAGAGCAGCCGATCTCTTTAAATTTAAACAGGTTTGAAGAGGTTGGTTTAACTGGAAAATCAGTTAAAAATATAATTTCTAATGAAACTTTTACTTGGGAAAATTCATTAAAATTGAATAAAAAAGGAGTTGTAATTTTAACAACAAAATTTAGAAAATAAGATTATAAATTAATTCCGTCAACCTGAACTTGTTTCAGGTTCGCATAGCAATTAATAATTAATATGATGAGATTCTGAAATCGAAGATTCACAAATTCCTTATTGTAAAATAAGAAAGAGATGAGTAAACAAGCTCAGAATGACGAGTAAAAATAAAATATATGAGATTATTAAAGTTATTCCTGTTTTTTCTAATTTCGGGAAGTTCATTTTTGAATGCACAAAATGCGGACAGAAAATTTGTATCCATTATTAAAAAAAATGCAATTGTTGAAATAAAAACCAATGATGGATATTATCAAATAAAACCATATTCAGCAAAAATTGTGGAAACTTCATTTATTCCCAACGGCGAAGTTTACAATCCCAATTCGCATGCGGTGGTTTTGAAACCTGAAAATATGTCGTTTAACATGACGGAAAAGGAAAATTCAATCCATTTGACAACAGACGGTGTTTCAGTTCAAATTACAAAATCGCCATTTCAAATTGCCTATTTTTATAAGAATAAACCTTTAATTTCTGAAAGAAAAGGATATGTTAAAACTGAAGAATTTGAAACATTGGATTTCAATTTAACATCTAAAGAAATTTTATTTGGAGGTGGCGCACGCGCTTTGGGAATGAACCGAAGGGGTAACAGGCTGCAATTATACAATCGCGCCGATTATGGATACGAAACGCATTCAAAATTAATGAATTTTACCATGCCATTGGTGTATTCTTCTAATTTATATGCCGTTCATTTCGACAATGCACCTATTGGTTATTTGGATTTGGACAGTAAAAAGGACAATTCATTGCAATATGAAACCATCAGCGGAAGAAAAACATATCAGGTGGTTGCAGGTGATTCGTGGAAAGATTTAATCAACCAATACACCTGTTTAACGGGAAAACAACCAATGATTCCGCGTTGGGCTTTGGGAAATTTCTCAAGCCGATTTGGTTACCATTCCCAAGAAGAAACGATCAATACCATCGATCAGTTTTTGGAAGATGAAATTCCCGTTGATGCCATTATTTTAGATTTGTACTGGTTTGGAAAAGAGTTAAAAGGAACGATGGGGAATCTGGAATTTTTGAAAGATTCATTTCCAAATCCGAAGAAAATGATTTCCGATTTAAAGGCAAAAGGCGTTAAAACCATTTTAATTACGGAACCTTTTATATTGACCACTTCCAACAAATGGGATGAAGCGGTTGAAAAAGATATTTTAGGAAAAACCAAAGAAGGCAAACCATATACTTACGATTTCTATTTTGGAAACACAGGAATTGTAGACATTTTTAAGCCCGAAGGAAAAGCTTGGTTTTGGAATGTTTACAAAAAATTTGCAGATTACGGTGTTGCCGGTTGGTGGGGAGATTTGGGAGAGCCTGAAGTGCATCCGTCAGATTTGCAGCATGCAACAGGTTCGGCCGATGAAGTTCATAATATTTACGGCCACAATTGGGCGAAACTCATTTTTGAAGGTTATCAAAAAGAATTTCCAAACCAGCGTCCGTTTATTTTAATGCGCGCCGGATATTCCGGTTCTCAACATTATGGAATGATTCCATGGTCAGGTGATGTAAACAGAAGTTGGGGCGGATTGCAGTCGCAACCCGAAATTGCCCTGCAAATGGGAATGCAGGGAATGGGCTATATGCATTCTGATTTGGGTGGATTTGCAGGGGCTAATTTAGATGATGAATTGTATACACGATGGCTGCAATATGGTGTTTTTCAGCCTATTTATCGTCCGCACGCACAGGAAGACGTTCCATCTGAACCTGTTTTTAGGGAGCCAAAAACAAAAGCATTGGCCAAAAAATCGATTGAATTACGTTACCGTTTATTGCCTTATAATTATACCTTGGCATTCGATAACAACCAAGATGGAACGCCGTTAATGCGTCCGTTATTTTTTGAAGATTCCAATGCTTCCTTATTAACAAATGACAAAACGTATTTTTGGGGAGACAGCTTCTTGGTGAGTCCGGTCGTTCGATCAGGTTTAAAAGAGCAGGAAGTTTATTTTCCTTCCAACTCAAATTGGTATGATTTTTATACGGATGAAAAAGTGGGGGGCGGACAATCAAAAACGATTCAGCTAAATGAAGAAAGCATACCAACTTATGTTCGTGGTGGTTCATTTATTCCAATGATTCAGCCCATTCAAAATACTGGTTTGTACAATTTAAAGTCATTCGATTTACATTTTTATTTTGATGAAACCGTTAAAGAAAATGAAGGCCATTTGTACAATGATGATGGAGAAACACCAAACGCTTTTGAAAAAGGAATGTATGAAATGCTGACGTTTGAAAGTGAATTCAAAAACAATATACTGCATATTGAAATTGAATCAAAAATCGGTAAAAATTATCAATTTTCTAAAAAAATGATTAACTTACTGATTCATAATATTTCAAAAAAGCCCAAAAAAGTAACAGGTAATATCTTTACTTGGGATGAAAATAATCAGACTTTATTAATTCCTGTTTTACTAAATAATACTTCAGAAAAAAAGATAAAAATTAAATTAACTCATTAATGAAAAAATATTTATTCGTTCTATTATTGATTGTTTCGATAAGTTGTTCTCCTAAAAAACAAGATAAAATTTTGACTAT
>Ga0314774_1001237_pt1 | contig 16822 bp, 14 predicted proteins | sample MetaGCBIA2018_FD_204515 | JGI IMG/M metagenome (GOLD analysis project Ga0314774, IMG submission 204515) | Cryopeg brine microbial communities from Beaufort Sea near Barrow, Alaska, United States - CBIA 2018 | ecosystem: Environmental > Aquatic > Marine > Coastal | place: USA: Alaska | collected... | reverse complement strand
CACCTGGGCGAGGCTCACCGCCGCCGGCCCGATGGTCACGGCCACCAGGCATCCGAGAACGAGCGTGCCGGCGGCGGCGACGAGCCACGAAACGTACCGACTCCGGCTCAAGTTTTCCCCCCGCCACCCCGCGAGAGCGGGAAAACGGTTGCTTCGCCCCTGTTGAAGCAACAATTATCCCGCTCTCGCGGGGTGGGGACGCTCAATTTTTTAGGGCGGATAGCTGGGTCAGGGTCGCGGACACCGCTTCTACGTTGCGGATGCCGGCCTCGGTGGCGGCGAACGGCAGGATGATGTAGCGCTGGTTCTGCACGGCGTCGAGCACCTGGGTCGCCGGGTCCGATTCGAGGTGGGCGATTTTGTCGGCAGCGGTGTTCCAGGTGGCGTCCACGAGCACGATCACACTCGGGTTGGCTTCGATGATGGACTCCCAGCCGACCGAGGTCCAGGTGTCGCTCACGTCGGCGAAGATATTGCTGAGCCCGGCGGCTGCCATGATCATCTGCGGTGAACCGATGCCGGCGCCGACGTACGGAGTGGTCGTCCCACTCGAATACCAGAGAGCGGTGTCGGCTGCGGTGGACGGGGTGAGGGCGGCCAAGTCGTTCTCCAGGGTGCTCACGAGGTCCGCGGCTGCGGACTCAGCACCGAAAATCGTGCCGGCTTCGCTGATCTCACCGAAAACCGTGTCGAAGGTGAGCGGGTTGGGCATGTACTCACCCTTGCACGCGGCTGGGGTGACATAACTGCCCACGCCGAGCGCGGCCAGAGCATCTCGTTCACCCACGCCGTCGGCGCTGAAGTTGGATTCCCAGCCGCCGTAGATGAAGTCGGGATTCAGCCCGAGCACGGCTTCCTGGCCCGGGAGAAAATCGCTGATCACATTGAGATCGGCACCGGCCGTAGCCAGAGACGCCGGCAGCGGACCATCGAGAAACGCCGAGCCGACGATGCGATCACCGAGGCCGAGAGCGAGCAGCATCTCCGTTGTCGAGGACTTGATCGACACGATGCGCTCGGGGGCCGCACGCACGGTGAGGCTCGTGCCGCAATTGTCCACGGTGACCGGGTAGCTCGAGCCGGCAGCGGATGCGTCAGCCGATGGCGCAGCGGACGTCGCGGGAGTGACCGTGGCGGCGCATCCGCTCAGGAGCAGGGCCGCGGTGGCGGCGACACTGAGAAACACGAAGGGGGAATGACGGAGCATAAAATACCTCACAATTTTGGGCGTAGGAAACTGGATTGTCCAGTGACCTGCAGCCCAAATCGAGGCAAGCGCAACCAATAAAGTCCAATTGGTGGTCATGAATAACGTAGCAGGGCAGGAGCCTGTGCTGAGCCGGTGGCCAGAAAGTGCAAACATTGGGCCAACAGGAAATTCTATGAATTCAAGGGAGAACGCATGTTGAAGCTGGGATTGAAAGCCTCCGCGGAGCAGTTCGCACCGCGGGAACTGGTGGAACTCGGTGTGATGGCCGAGGAACACGGGCTCGACAGCGTCACCGTGAGCGATCACTTTCAGCCGTGGCGGCATGTCGGCGGTCACGCTCCCTACGCCATGGCCTGGATGGCCGCCGTCGGCGAGCGCACCCAGCGCGTGCAGATCGGCACATCGGTCATGACCCCCACGTTCCGCTACAACCCGGCGGTTCTCGCCCAGGCCTTCGGCACCATGGGCTGCCTGTATCCGGGGCGCATCATGCTCGGCGTCGGAACAGGCGAGGCCCTCAATGAGATCGCCACCGGCCACCAGGGAGAGTGGCCAGAGTTCAAGGAACGATTTGCGCGCCTCCGGGAAGCCGTCGACCTGATGCGGCAGCTGTGGACCGGTGAGCGCATCGACTTCGAAGGCGACTACTACTCCACCGTCGGCGCCACCCTGTACGACATTCCGGATGCGCCGGTCCCGGTGTACATCGCAGCCGGCGGGCCCGTCGTGGCTCGCTATGCCGGTCGCGCCGGAGACGGTTTCATCTGCACCTCGGGCAAGGGCATGGATCTGTACACCGAGAAGTTGCTTCCGGCCGTCGCCGAGGGGCTGGACAAGGTCGGCCGCCCGCAGGACGACATCGACCGCATGATCGAGATCAAGATTTCGTATGACACCGACCATGACGCCGCCCTGGAGAACACCCGATTCTGGGCCCCACTGTCGCTCACGCCCGAGCAGAAGCACTCGATCCAGGACCCGCTGGAAATGGAAGCCGCCGCTGATGCGCTCCCGATCGAGCAGGTTGCCAAACGGTGGATTGTCGCCTCCGATCCCGACGAGGCCGTGGAACTGATCAAGCCGTATCTCGATGCCGGTCTCAATCACCTGGTCTTCCACGCTCCCGGCCATGACCAGAAGCGTTTCCTCAACCTCTTCGAGCGGGATCTCGCCCCGAGGCTTCGCCGGCTCGGCTGATCAGGACCAGCGTTCGCCCACCGGGTGCACGGCCGAATCAGACGGATGCGTGGCGGCCGCGAGAGCTTCCGCCACGCCCCGCGCGTTCTCGGTCACGGCCCCGGCGGTCACCCGAATGAAGGCGGGGCCGTTCTCGTCGGCCAGAAAGGGGCTGCCCCCGGCAACGCGAATGCCGGAGGCGGCGAGCCGCACCATGGCGTCACGCTCGTCGCGCACCGGCAGCCAGATATTGATGCCGTCGGCCTGCACCACGTCGATGCCGAACTCGGCTAATGCTTCGGTCACGGCGCGTTGCCGGGCGAAGTAGATGCGGCGGGCCTCGCTGATCTGGGACATGCTTTCGCCGTTGGTGAGCAGGTCGTGCAGAATCGTTTGCAGCATGCGGCTGGTCCAGCCCGGGCCCAGCATGCGTCGGGACACGATGGGGTCGATGAGCGTCGCGGGGCCGCCGAGCGCGGCCATCCGCAGGTCGGGCCCGTGCGACTTCGAGAAGCTGCGCACATGCAGGGTGCGTTCGGGCAGCCAGGAACCGAGGCTCACTTCGGGGGCGATGGTGATCTCGGCCGAATGGTCGTCTTCAATGACGATGGTGTCGGCGCTCGCCGAGACTGTGCGCAACAGCCGGGCCAGCTCCTCGGCCCGGTGCGTCGTCATCGATGCGCCGGTGGGGTTCTGCGCGCGCGGCTGAAGCAGAACGACGGCCGGGCCGAGCTTGAGCGCGGCTTCGAAGTCGGCCGGGATCAGGCCGTGTTCGTCAATGGCCACCGGCAGGCGTTCGAGGCCGAGTTGGTCGAGAAGGTCGAAGAAGGGCGGAAACGACGGATTTTCCACGATGACGCGGTCGCCGAATCGAGCCACCGAATCGAGGCTGCGCGAGACGGCGTCGAGGGCGCCGTCAACGATGGTGATAGTTTCCGCCGGGTAGGGCCAGGTGGCGCGCAGCACGTCGAGCAGTTCGGGGATGATCGGTACGTCCTGATAGCTCAGGGTCTCCGCGCGCTGTCCCAAGCGCGACAGGGCCGGACCGAGTGTCGGCAACAAGAGCGGGTCTGGCGTTCCCCGGGACAGGTCGAGCCGCGCCGGCCCCGCCGGTCCGACCATGGACTGGCTGCGAGCGGGCAGCCACCGGGGCGCGACGGCCTGCACGAACGTGCCGCCGCGCCCGCGGGAAATGATGAGCCCGACCGCCGAGAGCGCTTGCCAGGCATGACTGACGGTGGCGGGGCTCACGCCGAGTTCGCCGGCCAGAACCCGCACGGTCGGGAGGCGGTCGCCCGGTGCGAGACGTCCGGAGGCGATCATTCGCCCGATGGCCGCGGCTATCCCGGCGGGGGTGCGCTGGTCGATCTCGTCGATATATTTCTGCATTGCTATTGCCCCTGAGTGCGTTGGCCGACAGGATGATTAATGCGTGTGTTACACAGAGAAACATATTTGAAATGTTTACGTTCAAGAATAACAATACGGACAACGCAGTTCGTAACGGCCCGACAGCAGCCAGGCACCGGGGGAATGAACCGACTGCCAGTTGACTCCTTGACGAATCGAAGCAAGTGGAAGGCACAGCATGAGCACTGACACCACCAACACCGACGGCAGGAACATCGTTCGAACTGCCATAACCCAGGCCACCTGGACCGGCGATGAAGAATCGATGATTCAAAAGCACGAGGGTTTTGTGCGCACCGCTGCCGCGCAAGGCGTGCAGGTCATCTGCTTTCAGGAACTCTTCCACGGCCCGTATTTCGGTATCGTGCAGGACTCCAAGTACTACGACTACGCGCAGGCCGTTCCCGGCCCCCTCGTGGAGCGGTTCCAGAAGCTCGCCGCAGAGTTCGAAATGGTGATCGTGCTGCCGATCTACGAAGAAGAGCAGCCCGGCGTGCTCTACAACACCGCTGCTGTCATCGATGCCGATGGCAGCTACCTCGGCAAGTACCGCAAACACCACATCCCTCACCTGCCGCAGTTCTGGGAAAAGTTCTACTTCCGTCCCGGCAATGTCGACTACCCGGTCTTTGACACCAAGTACGGCAAGATCGGCGTCTACATCTGCTACGACCGCCACTTTCCCGAGGGGTGGCGCGCGCTGGGCCTCAACGGCGCCGAAATCGTGTTCAACCCGTCGGCGACCAAGCCCGGCCTGTCCAACCGTCTCTGGGAGTTGGAGCAGCCCGCTGCTGCCGTCGCCAACCAGTACTACGTCGGTGCCAACAACCGCATCGGCAACGAAGAAGCCGAGTTCGGCGAGGACGCCGTGACCTTCTATGGAAGCTCCTACTTCGTCGATCCCAGGGGCAACTACGTGGGCGAGATCGCGTCGACCGACACCGAAGAGATCGTCGTGCGCGACCTCGACCTCGCCGTGATCCGCGAGGTGCGCAACTCCTGGCAGTTCTACCGCGACCGTCGCCCGGACTCCTACGGTCCCCTCGTTGCCCCCTAGCCGCTAGGCCGGCTGCACCCACCAGCACTGCGGATGCTGCCGCCGGCGCCGAGCGCGACAGGCAGCATCCGCTACCCCGGACACTTTCAGCGAAGAGGATGCCATGAAGACTTTGATCAAGAACGGCACCGTGGTCAACGCCACGGGTCGAGGACTCGCCGACGTTCTCATCGACGGCGAAAAAATCGCCGCGGTGCTCGCACCCGGCTCGCACCTGCTCGGCTTCGATGTGGCGGGCAGTGTTGACCGTGTGATCGACGCCGGCGGCAAGTATGTGATTCCCGGCGGCATCGATGCGCACACGCACATGGAGATGCCGTTCGGCGGAACCAACGCGAGCGACACCTTCGAAACCGGCACCCGGGCAGCGGCCTGGGGCGGCACCACGAGCATCGTCGACTTCGTCGTGCAGTACGCCGGCGAGAACGTGCTGGAGCGTTATGCCGCCTGGCAGCAGAAGGCTGCCGGCCAGTGCGCCATCGACTACGGCTTTCACCAGATCCTCTCCGACGTGCAAGACAGCTCGCTCACCGCGATGGACGAACTGGTCGCCGAGGGCGTCTCCAGCTTCAAACTGTTCATGGCCTACAAGGGCGTCTTTCTCAGCGACGACGGCCAGATCGTCAAGGCCATGCAGCGCGCGGCGACCAACGGCAGCATGATCATGATGCACGCCGAGAACGGCAGCGTCATCGACCTGCTCGTGCAGCAGGCCGTCGCCGCCGGCAACACGAGCCCGCTCAACCACGGCCTCACCCGGCCCTGGCAGGCCGAAGAAGAGGCCACGCACCGCGCAATCATGCTCGCCAACCTCACCGGCGCACCGCTGTATATCGTGCACGTTTCGGCGAAACAGGCGGTCGCCCAGATCGCCACCGCACGCGACAACGGCCAAAACGTGTTCGGTGAGACCTGCCCGCAGTACCTCTACCTGTCGCTCGAGGACAACCTCGGCGCCGAGAGCGAGGAGTGGGGCAGCTTCGAGGGCGCCAAGTGGGTCTGTTCCACCCCGCTGCGGGCGAAGGCGGAGGGCCACCAGCACCACATGTGGCAGAGCCTGCGCACGAACGACATCCAGATGGTCTCCACCGATCACTGCCCGTTCTGCATGAAGGGCCAGAAAGACATGGGCCTGACCGACTTCTCCAAGATTCCCAACGGCATCGGCTCGGTCGAACACCGCATGGATCTGCTCTACCAGGGCGTCGTCGATGGCAAGATCTCGCTCGAACGCTGGGTCGAGGTCTGCTCCACCACCCCGGCGCGCATGTTCGGCATGTACGGCCAGAAGGGCGTGATCGCGCCCGGAGCCGACGGCGACGTGGTGATCTACGACCCGAACGGGCACACCTCGATCGGCGTCGATAAGACTCACCACATGAACATGGACTACTCCGCCTGGGAAGGCTACGAGATCGACGGCCACGTCGACACCGTCATCTCCCGCGGCAAGGTCGTCATTGAAGACAATGCCTATCTCGGCACCAAGGGTGACGGTCGCTACATCAAGCGCGGCCTGAGCCAGTACCTGATCTAAGGGAAATTGAATGGACTTCGGAGCAGTACTTCAGACCAACCCGCCGTCGGCGCGCACCGTGCAATTGGCCAAACTGGCCGAGGCACACGGGTTCAGCCACGTCTGGACCTTCGACTCGCACCTGCTCTGGCAGGAACCCTATGTGATCTACAGCCGCATCCTGGCCGAGACCAGCAAGATCATCGTCGGCCCGATGGTGACCAACCCGGCTACGCGAGACTGGACTGTCACGGCGTCCACCTACGCGACCCTGAATGAGATGTACGGCAACCGCACCATTTGCGGCATCGGCCGCGGCGACTCCGCCGTGCGCACCACCAACGGTGCGCCGACCAACCTGAAAACCCTGCGTGAGTCCATCCACGTTATTCGGGAGCTCGCCAATTCCCGGCCGGTTGAGTACAACGGCGCCACGGTGCAGTTTCCGTGGAGCCGGGGATCCAGCCTGGAGATGTGGGTGGCGGCCTATGGGCCGCTCGCCCTCAAACTCACCGGCGAGGTGGGTGACGGGTTCATCCTGCAGATGGCCGACCTCGACGTGGCCAAATGGATGATCGAACGTGTGCGCACGGCGGCCTCCGATGCCGGCCGCGACCCCATGTCGATCAAGTTCTGTGTCGCAGCTCCCGCCTACATCGGTGAGGACTGGGATCACATGCGCAACCAGTGCCGCTGGTTCGGCGGCATGGTGGGAAACCACGTGGCCGACATCGTGACGAAGTACGGCGCCGACTCGCCCGTGCCGAAAGCGCTCACCGACTACATCAAGGACCGTGAGGGTTACGACTACAACCAGCACGGACAAGCCGGCAACGAGCACGCCGCCTTTGTGCCCGACGAAATCGTCGACCGGTTTTGCCTGCTCGGCACGGCGAAGGACCACATCGAGAAGCTCGAGGCCCTCAAGGAGCTCGGCGTCGATCAGTTCGCCGGGTACCTGCAGCACGACAACAAGGAGGAGACCATGCGCATCTACGGTGACACCGTGATTCCCGCCATGACCGACTCCATCATGGCCACGAAATAGTAGCCGAACGGGTGGCGCGAATGACCTCGGCTCACACAACGCCGTCGTCCGGCAGTCGCCGGATGTTGGGCGTATCCTCGCGCTGGCGACCGCTGGTCTTCGGGGTGCTCGGGGTGTTTGTTCTGGCGGTGGCGTGGGAATTGTACAAATTCCTCGGCCCGGCAGACGGCATCGTGATCGGTACCCTGACGATTCTGCCGCGTACGAACGATCTCGCCATGCCCCACCTGTGGGTCATGTTCGAGCGAATTTTCGAGCCGGTGACGGGCGCGGCATCCGCTGAGCCGTTGTGGCAGGCGGTGCTTGCGGGCTCGCTGTTCACCCTCGGCATTGCGGCGGTCGGCTGGCTGGTCGGAGTGACCGTGGGTCTCGCCCTGGCCCTGTTGATGCAGCGTTTTCGCCTGGCAGAATCGGCGCTGCTGCCATGGATCATTCTGAGCCAGACCGTTCCGCTGATCGCCATTGCGCCGCTCGTGCGACGCTGGGGCGCGCAGATTCAGTTCGGCGAGTTCACCTGGGAGAGCTGGATGTCGGTGGCTCTGATCGCCTCGTATCTCGCGTTCTTCCCGGTGTCGATCGGTGCCCTCCGCGGGCTCGGATCGCCCGACGCCAATCACGTCGACCTCATGCACTGTTACGCCGTGGGCTGGTGGAAGACGCTCTGGCGGCTGCGGCTGCCGGCGAGCGTCGGCTACCTGCTGCCGGCCCTGCGCCTGGCCGCGGTCAGCGCGGTGATCGGCAGCGTTGTGGCCGAAGTGTCGATCGGTCTGCGCGGCGGTATCGGCCGACTCATCGTCGAATACGCCGGCGCCGCCGGCAATGACCCCGGCAAGCCCTGGGCACCCATCTTCGGATCGATTCTGGTCGGCCTCGTCGCCGCCGGTTTTGTGGGCCTGATCGGCCTGTTCCTTCGTCGTTTTCGCAGGGGAGAGGTCCCGGTATGACCAACAACGGTATGACTGACAACGGTATGACTGACAACGGTATGACTGACAACGGTATAACCAACAGCAGTATGACCAACAGCACGAACAGTTCGGCGTCGGCCGCGTCCGCCGTCGAGGTACGCGGCGTCGGCCGCATCTTCACCGCGCGCAAGGGCCCCGGCGTCACGGCGCTCGAAGACGTGAGCCTCGTCGTCGCGCCCGGAGAGTTCGTCTCCCTGATCGGGCCGAGCGGATGCGGCAAGAGCACGCTGCTGCGCCTCATCGCCGATCTCGACACCCCCACGAGCGGCAGCATCGAGGTGTTCGGCAAACCGGCAAAGCAGGCGCGCATCGACCAGGACTACGGGATCGCCTTTCAGCAGGCCGGACTGCTGCCCTGGCGCACAGTGGCCGGCAATATTGAATTGCCGCTGGAGCTGCACGGCATCGGCAAGGCGGCCCGCCGCCGGCGTGCAGCCGAGCTGATCGCCCTCGTCGGCCTCGCCGATTTCGCCTCGCACTACCCCGATCAGCTTTCCGGCGGCATGCAGCAGCGCGTGGCGATCGCCCGCTCGCTCGCTGAAAGCCCGAGCCTGCTGCTCATGGACGAACCGTTCGGCGCCCTCGATGAGATGACGCGGGAGCGCATGCAGAACGAACTCGTGCGCATTTGCGCCGAGACCGAGGCCGCCGTTGTCTTCGTCACGCACTCCATTCCCGAGGCGGTGTTCCTCTCCAACCGGGTCGTGGTCATGTCTCCCCGGCCCGGCCGCATCCGCTCGATTGTCGACGTGACTCTCGGCGAGATGGCCGGCCGCGGGGAAGACCTGCGTGAAGACGAAGGCTTCTTCCACGCTCTCAGCCAGGTGCGTGACCTGTTGCACGGCGATGAGGCCGCCGCTGCGCCGGCGGGTGCACGCGGGGTCGAGACCCGATGAGGACAAGCCAGCCTGGTCTGTTGCAGACGGTGCTCGCGCCGATCGTCTTCGGCGTGGCCGTTATTGCGCTCTGGCAGGGCCTCGTCACGGCCCTGGCCATCAAGGCCTTCATCCTGCCGGCACCGTTTTCCATCGGAGCGGAATTCGGCGCCAATCTGCAGAACGTCGCCAACGGCATGACGGTCACCGGTCGCAACGCCCTGATCGGCTTGCTCCTCGGGGCCGTGATCGGCATCGTCCTGGCTGTTGTGTCATCCCTGGGGCGCCTGTTCGATGAGATGGCCGCGCCGGTCGTCGCCGCTCTCTCCGTTGTGCCGATCGTGGCCCTGGCCCCGGTGCTGTACACGATGTTCGGTGCCGGCGCCGAGACCGCTCGGCAGCTCGTCGCGGCGCTCGCTGTGTTCGTGCCCGTGTATTTCAACACCCTCAAGGGGCTGCGCCAGGTTCGCCCCGTGCATCGCGACCTGATGCGCGCCTACTCCGTGTCGAATTGGCAGGCCACCAGGGCCGTCACCCTGCCCACGGCGCTGCCGTTCGTCTTCACCGGGCTGCGCATCGCATCGTCGCTCGCCGTGATCAGCGCCCTGATCGCCGAGTACTTCGGCGGGCCGGTCGGCGGGCTCGGCAAGTCGATCACTTCGGCCGCGTCGAGCAGCAACTACGGCCTGGCCTGGGCGTATGTGCTCGGTTCCATCATTCTCGGACTCGCCTTCTATTCTGCAGCTCTCCTTGTGGAGAAGCTCCTGACTCGCCGATCCGGCGGCTAAACGTCCGCCGTCGCCGCACAGCGGGCGCCGGCAGTCGATTCACCCAGCATCACGCACAGCAACCAAGGAGGCACCATGAAAAACCGCATCGCATGGCTCGGCACCGTCGGCGCAATGACGGCTGTCAGCGCGCTCGCACTCTCCGGCTGCAGCACCGCCGCTGACTCGTCGTCAACGGATGGCGCCGGGCTCACCCCCATCACGCTCCAGCTGCAATGGGTCGCCCAGGCGCAGTTCGCGGGCTACTACGCGGCTCTCGACCAGGGTTACTTTGAAGACGAGGGCCTCGACGTGACCATCGTCGAGGGTGGCGCAGACATCGTGCCGCAGGACGTGCTCGGGGCCGGTGACGTGGACTACGCGATCTCCTGGGTGCCCAAGGTGCTCGGCTCGATCGAACAGGGCGCCAACATCACCGACGTCGCCCAAATCTTCGAGCGCAGCGCCACGACCCAGATCTCATTCAAAGAGCAGGGTATCGAAACCGCCGCAGACCTCGCGGGAAAGAACGTGGGCAGCTGGGGCTACGGCAATGAGTGGGAACTTTTCGCCGGTATGCAGAAGAGCGGCGTCGCGCTCGACGACATCAACCTGATCCAGCAGGCATTCGATATGACCGGATTCCTCTCCGGCGATATCGATGCCGCTCAGGCGATGACCTACAACGAGTACGCCCAGGTGCTGGAATCCGTCAACCCCGACACCGGCAACCTTTACCAGCCCGAGGACCTCAACGTCATCGACTGGAATGACGAGGGCACCGCGATGCTCCAGGACTCGATCTGGGCCAACGCGGACCGGCTCGAGAGCGACGCTGACTACGCTGATAGCACGGTGAAGTTCATCAAGGCATCGATCAAGGGTTGGATCTACGCGGCCAACAACTCGGCCGATGCTGCCGGAATTGTGACAGCAGCCGGTTCAACGCTCGGTGAAAGCCACCAGCTCTGGATGACCAACGAGGTCAGCAAGCTCATCTTCCCGTCGACCAACGGCGTCGGAATGATCGACGAAGCAGCCTGGGCGAACACTGTCGACATCGCCATGAACACCCAGAACGAGACCGGCGCGACCATCATCACGACCGAACCGCCCGCCACCGCGTACTCGAACGAGTACGTCACCAAGGCGCTCGACGAGCTCACGGCTGAAGGCGTCGACGTCATGGGCACCGACTGGACACCCACCGAGGTGACGCTCAACGAGGGCGGCAACTAGCCGCTCCGTTTCACCCCGTTTCATCCGTTTCACCCCGGCTCGACCGGTCGGGCGGCTCTGCGGGAGTCGCCCGGCCCCACAATTTTCTCTTTTCCGATCAAAACACCAACACAGAAAGCCAGCGATATACGTGACTGATACCAGCACACAAACCGTAACCCCCGCATCCACCGATGGGGCGCCGAGTCTTAATGCGCGCACGAGCGAGCTCGACCGGGCGCACGTCTTCCATTCGTGGTCGGCGCAAGCTGCGCTGAAACCACTCGTCATCGCCGGGGGGCTCGGTTGTCGGGTCTGGGATCACGACGGAGCGAGCTATCTCGATTTCTCGAGTCAGCTCGTGAACGTGAATATCGGCCACCAGCATCCCGCGGTCGTGAAAGCCATCACCGAGCAGGCAGCGCTCCTGACGACGATTTCACCGGCCACAGCCAACCTGACTCGCGGCGAAGCAGCCAAGCGCATCACCGACCGTGCCCCGGACGGGTTCAACAAGGTCTTCTTCACCAACGGGGGAGCGGATGCGAATGAGAACGCCATGCGCATGGCCCGGCTGCACACCGGTCGCGACAAGGTACTCTCGCTCTACAAGTCGTACCACGGCAACACCGGCGCTGCCGTGGTCGCCACCGGTGACTGGCGTCGCATTCCCAACGAGTATTCGCGTGGCCACGTGCACTTCTTCGGCCCGTTCCTGTATCGCAGCGAGTTCTGGGCGGGCAGCGAGGCCGAGGAATGCGCCCGCGCGCTGCAGCACCTCGAACGGGTCATCCAGGGTGAGGGCGTGTCATCCGTGGCCGCCATCCTGCTCGAGTCCATTCCCGGCACCGCCGGACTCATGATGCCGCCGGCCGGCTACCTGCCCGGTGTGCGCGCACTGTGCGACAAGTACGGCATCCTGCTGATTCTCGACGAGGTCATGTGCGGCTTCGGCCGCACCGGCAACTGGTTCGCCTTCCAGGGCTACGACGTCGTGCCCGACCTGATCGCCTTCGCGAAGGGCGTCAATTCCGGCTATGTGCCGGTCGGCGGCGTCGTCATTTCCGATGCAATCGCGGCGACCTTCGACGAGACCGTCTTTCCCGGCGGGCTCACCTATAGCGGGCATCCGCTGGCCATGGCCTCGATCGTCGGCGCGCTCGACGCGATGGAAGACGAGGGCATCGTTGAGAATGCGGCCCGGATCGGCCGTGACGTGCTTGCGCCCGGCCTGGCTGCCCTGCAGGCCAAGCACCCCATCATCGGCGATGTGCGCGGTGTCGGCGTCTTCTGGGCGGTCGAACTTGTCGCCGATAAGACGACCCGCGAGCCGGTGAGCGCCGCCGTCATGGCTCGAGTGAAGGCCGAACTGCTCGGACGCGGCCTGCTTCCCTTCCTGGTCGAGAACCGCATCCACGTTGTGCCGCCGTGCGTCGTCACCGACGCTGAGGTGGCCGAAGCGCTCGCCATTTACGACGAGGTGCTCAGCCTCGACCTGCTTTCCTAACCGTTTCAACCCTTAAGGACGTTTCATCATGACCGACATTCCCACCATCCAGCACTACGTTGATGGCGCCGCAGTTGCCGGCACCTCCACCCGCACCGCTCCGGTCTACAACCCGGCCACCGGCAACGTCGCCAAAAACGTGCTGCTGGCCAGCACCGCCGACCTCGACGCTGCCGTCGCCAGCGCCCACGCCGCCTACCCGGCGTGGCGCGACATGAGCCAGGCCCGCCGCCAGACCATCATGTACAACTTCCGCGAGCTGCTCAACGCGCGCAAGGGCGACCTGGCCGACATCCTCACCGCCGAACACGGCAAGGTCACCTCCGATGCGCTCGGTGAGATCATCCGCGGCCTCGAGGTCGTCGAGTTCGCGCTCGGCATGCCGCACCTGTCCAAGGGCGAGTATTCCGAGAACGTCTCGACCGGCGTCGACGTGTACTCCCTGCGCCAGGCGCTCGGCGTTGTGGGCATCATCAGCCCGTTCAACTTTCCGGCGATGGTGCCGCTCTGGTATTTCCCCATCGCGATCGCGGCCGGCAACACCGTTGTGCTCAAGCCGAGCGAAAAAGACCCGACCGCGTCGAACTGGCTCGCCGAGCTGTTCACCGAGGCCGGCCTTCCCGCCGGTGTGCTCAACGTCGTGCACGGCGACAAGGAAGCCGTTGACGCGCTGCTCGTGCACCCCGACGTGCAGGCCATCTCCTTCGTCGGTTCCACGCCGATCGCCCGCTACATTTACGAGACGGCGGCCAAGCACGGCAAGCGCGTGCAGGCCCTCGGCGGAGCGAAGAACCACATGCTCGTTTTGCCCGACGCCGACCTCGAACTGACCGCGGATGCCGCTGTCAACGCCGGGTTCGGATCCGCCGGTGAGCGTTGCATGGCCATCAGTGTCATCGTGGCCGTCGAGCCGGTCGCCGACGAACTCATCGAGAAGATCGCCACGCGAGTCAAGGGCCTCACGGTCGGCGACGGAACCCGCAATTGCGACATGGGCCCGCTGATCACCGAGGTGCACCGCGACAAGGTCGCCGGTTACATCGACATCGCCAAGGCCGACGGCGCCGATATCGTCATCGACGGTCGCGGCGTCAAGGTTGATGGTGACCCGAACGGATTCTGGCTCGGACCGACCCTGTTCGACAAGGTCAGCACCGACTCGGCCGTGTACCTCGACGAGATCTTCGGCCCGGTCCTGTCGATCGTGCGCGTGGCCACCTATCAGGAGGGCCTCGACCTCATCAACGCGAGCCAGTACGGCAACGGCACCGCGATCTTCACCAACGACGGCGGTGCCGCTCGTCGGTTCCAGAACGAGGTGCAGGTGGGCATGGTCGGCATCAACGTGCCGATCCCGGTGCCGGTCGCGTACCACTCCTTCGGTGGCTGGAAGAACTCCCTGTTCGGAGACGCGAAGGCCTACGGCCCCGCCGGCGTCAACTTCTTCACCCGCGAGAAGGCCGTCACCAGCCGTTGGCTCGACCCGAGCCACGGCGGCATCAACCTGGGCTTCCCCCAGAACGAGTAGCCCTCCGCTCCTCTCTTAGCTCCACCTGGCCGCGAGAGCGGGAAAAACGTTGCTTCAGTAGGCCTGAGGCAACGAATTTCCCGCTCTCGCGGACCTATTTAAGGGTTTGAGATTGTTGCACCCTGGCGGCTTCGGATTGGAGCGACTGGATTACGGTGCGCACGGCTAGGCGCTCGGCTCGGTCGGGGCGCATGAGGGCCACGATCTGGCGCTCCGATTCGATGCCGCGCAGCGGCTTGAGCACGAGACGGCCGGGCTGGCCGCCGCCGGAGGTGTAGCGCGGCACGAGCGCAATGCCGAGCCCGGCGATCACGAACGATTCGATCAGGGCGAGGTCGGCGAAGCGTTGCGACATCGACAGGCGAGCGCCAGCCTGCTGCTCGATCGCGTGCAAAATTCGCTCGAACGGGTACCCGTCGGTCACCCCGATCCAGGTTTCCCCCACGAGGTCGCTCGGGCGCACCCAGGCGCGATCGGCGAGCGGATGCCCCACCGGCAACCCCACATCGAGCGGCTCGGTCATGAGCGGAATAACGGTGAGGCCGCGGCCGGCCCAGGACAATTGCCCGCTCATCGAGTGGGCGAGCACGATGTCGTATTCGGCCGTGAAGGCGGGAAAATCATTCTGTTCGGGGTCTTCGTCGGCGCAGTTGAGCACAAGATCAGGCCCCAGGCTCTTGATGACGCCGGGCAGCAGCATCTGGCCGGCGGTGGGGAAGGTGACGAGGCTCACCTCGCCGCTGGCATGGTTGCGAAACTCGTCCCACAGCGCCCTCGCCTTGGCCAGGGACACCGCGACATCCGTTGCGCTTCGGGCCAGGGCGCGACCCGCGTCGGTGAGCACGAGCCCACGGCCCTGTCGCTGGGTGAGCGGCAGGCCCGCCTCGCGTTCAAGCACCTTGAGCTGTTGGGAGACCGCCGAGGGGGTGCGGTGGGTGGCGTTGGCGACCGCGGTGACGCTGCCGCGGTCGGCGAGTTGGCGGAGAAGCTCCAGTCGTTGCACATCCATGTAGCTACTCTAAACAGTTGATGCAGAATAAGGCGATTGTGCTGCACGGTAATGGATGGTCAACTGAAGGAGTCATACACGAGCAATGTCGCCTCCGTGCCGGGTCACTCCATCGCCGTTGAAAGGCCATCGTGTTCATTCTCATCGCCATCCTGCTCGTTGCTGTTATTGCCCTCGCCGCGGTCATCGTCGAGGTTCGCCAAGACGGCTACCGCCAGACCGAACGACGTAACCTCGTTCGCATCTTCTAGGGTTCGTACCTTCTAGGGTTCGCTAGCGCTGCTAGGCGGAGCGGCGGGAGCGGGGTCATCCGCTCCTCGCTCAGACATTCGGGTGTTCCGGGAACCACCGCGAAAAGCGTGCGGCGGCCCCCGAAACACCCGAAAACTCGCAACCCCGCGGAAAACCTCGCTCCCGCCTCTGCTAGGCGGAGCGGCGGGAGCGGGGTCATCCGCTCCTCGCTCAGACATTCGGGTGTTCCGGGAACCACCGCGAAAAGCGTGCGGCGGCCCCCGAAACACCCGAAAACTCGCAACCCCGCGGAAAACCTCGCTCCCGCCACACTTTTCGCAACACACGCTTGAGCCGCGGGGGCAGTTGGCCGCCGAATTGGGTGGCGGTGGCATGGCCTAAACTGGCGAATGTGACTGATACGCGGCAGAAACTCATCGACTACATCTCGGCCGAGGCCGTTTTTCACGGAGACTTCGTTCTCACGAGCGGCAAGAAGGCCACGTATTACGTGGATCTGCGCCGGGTGAGCCTCGACCACCGGGTTGCCCCGCTGATCGGGCAGGTCATGCTCGACCTCATCGGGGACGTCCCTGACGTCGTTGCTGTGGGTGGAATGACCATGGGCGCCGACCCGATCGCCGCTGCAGTAATGCACCAGGGCGCTGCCCGCGGCGACAGCTACGATGCGTTCGTTGTGCGCAAGGAGCCGAAGGATCACGGTCGTGGCCGTCAGGTTGAGGGTCCCGACCTCGCCGGCAAGCGTGTGATCGTGCTCGAAGACACCTCGACCACCGGCGGATCGCCCCTCGCTGCCATTGAAGCCCTGCTCAAGGTCGGCGCCGAGATTGCCGGAGTCGCCGTCGTGGTCGACCGCGACACCGGCGCCCGCGAAGTGATCGAGGCTGCCGGCTACCCCTACTTCGCGGCGATTTCCCTTGAGGATCTGAGGCTGAACTAGTGGCACGAGACGACGACGAGCGCGGAATCGACTGGCTCGGTTCGCAGCTCGACCCGGCTGATGGTCACGATGACGCATTCGGCGAGCGTTCGGCTGGTGCTGGTGCTGGTGCTGGTGCTGATTCTGATGCCGGCGCTACGGCGATGGATGCTGCCGCGCCTGTCGCTGAACCCGTTGTCGCTGAACCGATCGTGGCTGAACCGACTGCTGGCGAACCGACTGGTGCCGAACCGGTCATCGCCGAACCGACTAGTGCCGAACCGACTGGTGCCGAGCCGGTCATCGCCGAGCCGGTCATCGCCGAACCGATTGCACCGCCGGTTCCGGCGGCCCCGGCCGGG
>Ga0314774_1001233_pt1 | contig 16878 bp, 14 predicted proteins | sample MetaGCBIA2018_FD_204515 | JGI IMG/M metagenome (GOLD analysis project Ga0314774, IMG submission 204515) | Cryopeg brine microbial communities from Beaufort Sea near Barrow, Alaska, United States - CBIA 2018 | ecosystem: Environmental > Aquatic > Marine > Coastal | place: USA: Alaska | collected... | reverse complement strand
ATGCATATACCACAATCTGTTCCAAGACTTCTCCAACGATTATAACAATTTTGTTGATTCGTCCTCCAAGTTCTAATATCATCTTCTGGACTAATCGCCTTACCAGGACAAGTACGAATGCATTTTCTGCATTGCAAGCACAGATCTTTGAGTCCGTACTCTTTAATTCCAGTAGGAATCAATTCAAGATTTGTTGTAACTACTCCAATTCGTACGCGACTACCATGTTCAAGCGTAGCAATTATGCCATTTCGCCCTACTTCACCAATTCCTGCTTCATAAGCCATAGATACACAATGCACAAGATAATTACCATCCATATGATTTCTTGCTTCATATCCTAATTCCCTTAAATAATACGAGAGTTCCATTCCTATCGTTGCAGCATCTATATATGCTTTTGAAGATTCCATAACAACAGCCACCTGTGGTGCGCGATTCATAACCTCTTTTTCCATTTCAACTGCAAAGACTATTGCATATTCGTGGTCACAGTGAACTTCATCACCATAGGTTTCTTTATGTCTACCTCTATGACTATATAAATACTTATCTTTCATTTTGACGATTCCAACTTTTACTGCGCCATAATGCAATGCAAGTTCACTAAGAAGCTCCGTTGCATATTCAGTATCAATTTGAGTAATCTCTGGATTTGGTACACCTTCGGATAAGGCTCTGATATGAGACAAATAGCAAAAATTGCTATCTGCAATTTTTGACAATATCGGATTATAAGTCGCTGTACCTTCTGAGCAAAGTTGAGGTTTAAGACGGATTTCATCATCAAATGCCTGTTCATCCGGATTTTTACTATAATAGTACTTGTATTCTTTGGATCCTACTTCAAGAGCCATACGTGAAAACATTGTATCTCTTTCATCCACTTTTAGATTCTGTTCATATCTAGTTTCTTTCATCTTATCCTCCCTTCTACATTTACTAGAAAGTAAAGCTATTCTAACAATAAGTGTGTTTCTTTGTATGCATCATGTCAATCTTTTGGGACGTGATGCCAGAATGGTGAATTTTCCTTTAGAATAAAAAAACAGGAAAAGACTCACATATTTGTTATGAGTCTTTTCTGAATCTCATTATTCACTTAATTTATTTTTTTTGAAATACGATATACACAGGTCACCTAGCCATACAACAAATATAAATGCTATGATTAGTACTGCTAGCTTAACATCTTGCATTACAATAAGTATTGCCGCAATTCCAAACGAACCACTAATAATATAAAGTGTTATAACTGCTTTTTTGTGGCTTAATCCACGATCAACTAAGCGATGATGCAAATGTCCTCTGTCTGCCATATGAATCGGCTTTTTATTAATCGCTCTTCTGAAAATCGCGAACACAGTATCAAAAATCGGTAAAGCTAATACAATTACTGCAACAATTAGAGTAAGTGCTGTATAGGTTTTTAACATTGATTGAATTGAAATGACAGCAAGTGCATAACCTAAAAATGTTGAACCTGTATCTCCCATAAAAATTTTCGCAGGATTGAAATTTTGTGGCAAAAATCCTAGACATGCTCCAGCAAGAGATGCCGTAAGAACTATTGCAAAACCAGCTACCAATGGGTCACCAAACAATATTGCAATCGCCATTAATACAAGAGATGCAATAGATGCAATTCCTGCTGCCAATCCATCAAGTCCATCTAAAAAGTTAACTGCATTTGTTAAACCAACAATCCAAAACAACGTAATAATATTACTCATATAACCAAATTCAATCTGCTGCGCTTCAATAAAAGGTACAGAAATTGATGTTATTGAAGTTCCTGTATAAATTGCTATCAATGCTGCCAGTACTTGAAACACTATTCGAATTTTTGGAGTCAAATTATAAATATCATCAAGTAGGCCCACTGCAGTAATAAGTGTAGCACCAATAATTAATCCTGAAAACTGTGTCATTTGTTCAAATCCTATTGAAGGAATGAAAATCAACACTGTAACAATGAAACCAAAAAAGATAGCTAAACCTCCGCCTACCGCCATTGGTTCCTTATGCATTGTTCTCTCGTTTGGATAAGCGACTGCTCCGATTTTAAATGCTATTTTTTTGACAACAGGTGTTGCTATACTTGCTAATAAAAAAGCAAGGACAAATGCACCCACATAAATAAAATATTCTTTCATACCAATCAATATATCCACGAATTACTCATCTCCTATTTAGTTCCAAAAAGACGGTCTCCTGCATCACCTAAACCGGGAACAATATAACCGTGCTCATCAAGTCTTTCATCAAGCGCCGCTACAAAAATTTCAACATCCGGGTGATCTTCTGATAATCTTTTTACACCTTCTGGAGCCGCAATAAGACACATGAAATATATCTTCGTAACACCTTTGTCTTTAATAAATTGAATAGCCGCTGAAGCCGAACCGCCAGTAGCAAGCATCGGGTCAAGAACAAATATTTCTCTTTCTGCAACATCATAAGGTAACTTACAATAATATTCAACTGGATCTAGTGTTACTGGATCTCTATATAATCCAATATGACCTACTTTTGCAGTTGGTACAAGGTTTAACATTGCATCAACCATACCAAGACCCGCTCTGAGAATTGGAACAATTCCTAATGTTCTACCTTCAATTTGTTTAACAGTAGTTTTTGCTACCGGTGTTTCTATTTCAACATCCATTAATGGTAAATTTCTAGTTGCTTCGTAACACATCAGCATTGAAATCTCAGATGCTAACTCACGAAATTCTTTTGATCCTGTTTCTTTACGACGTAAAATACCTACTTTGTGCTGGATTAATGGATGATCCATTACCTTTACATTTGACATATCTGCCTCCTTACAATTATATGTAATATTGTGTAGTTTCAATTATAAACTTTCATTTGATCCTAAAGCTAATAACTATTCTAATCTTCAATTTTATTGATTCGTCGTTGATGACGTTCATCATTTGAAAATTCTGTTGTTAAAAATGCTAATACAATATCTTTCGCAACTTCTGGTCCTGTAGTACGACCACCAAGAGCCAAAACATTAGCATCATTATGTTCTCTTGTTGCAACTGCACTAAAGTGATCACTACAAAGTGCACAACGAATACCTTTTACTTTGTTTGCAGCTATTGAGATACCAATACCTGTTCCACAAATCAATATTCCTTTATCTATTGTACCATCAATCACTTCTTTTGTAACGGGTTTTGCAACATCTGGATAATCAATCGAAGTCCTGTCATAACAACCGAAATCCTTGAATTCATACCCTTTTTCTTTAAGTAAACTTATAATCTCTTGCTTAAGTTCATATCCGCCATGATCACTACCTATACCTATCATTGTTTTCCTCCTAGTCATTCTCTTCTGAATATTTATATTCTATATTTACATTCTCTGTTTACGTTTATATTCTCTATTCTCTATTCAATATTCTCTTTTTTTATCTATATTCTATATTTATCGTTAAATTCGTTTAGCAATTTCTATGATAATATTTTCTAGCTCATTCATACAATTTCGGTAGGTGTCCATATCCCCACCGTAAGGGTCATTAACATCGCCATTTGTTCCAATAAATTCTTTTATTGCGTAAACATTCTTATTTAGCCCATGTTGTGTTAATACTGTTTTATGCCTATTGGTCATTGTAAGCACAAGTGTATTTTCTTCAATTTCATCTTTATCAAAAGGTTTGGAAATATGTGTTTTGATATCAATTCCTTTTTCCTTCATTACATTTATCGCTAATTCATTCGCATTCGTTTCACCAAATACCATAAGCCCTCTTGATATAATTTTTAGATTTTGGTTATGGCAATGATGTTTAAGCAAACCCTCTGCCATAGGACTACGACAAGTATTACCTGTACAAATAAAAACAACTTTATTAAAAATATTCATTTCTTTCTCCTTATCAGACTTCAATAATTAGATGACCCGCTGCCTTAATAAGCCTATTCATAATCGCAACTGTCACTTCTTCACCTTTAAACTCAAAGGAGAAAATATAATTCACTTGATTATCATCCATTTTTCTTAATATCTTAAATAAATTGCTGCCAATCTCTGTTGGATTATCAACGTGTCCAATACTCTCAACAATACTTAAATGAAATTCACCTTTGGCATGTTCAGGTGTAATAACGCCAACTTTATATCCCTCTTTTATTAGTTTTTGTCCCGTTAAATTAATATACTCAATAACTTTTTCTTCAATCTCACCCGAAACAATACTCAGTTGACCCTTAGGTGCATAGTGTTTATACTTCATTCCTGGAGATTTAGGTACCAATGATTCATCACTAAGATGATCATCAAAACTAACCTCACCAACAATATCAGCAATCATACTCCGAGTAATACTACCCGGTCTTAAAATACAAGGAATGTCACCCGTTACATCTAATACTGTTGACTCTAATCCAAGCTCAGATTTTCCACCATCCACAATCATATCAACTCTCCCTGATAAATCATCAATGACATGTTGACCTCTTGTAGGACTTGGTTTCCCAGACAGGTTAGCACTGGGCGCAGCAACCGGGACGTTGGCTTCTTTAATGATCCTTCTCGCTATAGGGTGATTGGGCATTCGAACCGCAACAGTTTCAAGACCTCCTGTTAAGCTATAGGAAACTTTCTCGGATTTCTTAAATACCATTGTTAATGGACCCGGCCAAAAAGCTTCAATAAGACTAAGTGCTTTGTCACTAATGTCAGTAACGTACTCCGCTAACCAGTCCACATCAGCTATGTGCATGATGAGTGGATTGTCACTAGGTCTACCCTTTGCGATGTAGATTTTCGAAATCGCAACTTCGTCTAGCGCGTTTGCGCCAATTCCATAAACGGTTTCAGTAGGAAACGCAACAAGACCACCAGAACCTATAATCTTTCCGGCATCTTTGAGTTCATCTTCATGAAACTCTATCTCATTATTAATATGAACGATTCTTGTTTCCATTAGCTGCTCCATTTCTATCGGTTTGCCACCTATAATTATAACACAAATTATCTGTTTGTTAAGTCCAATGCTAACTTTGAGAATAATTCCAGACAATTGTATAAAAACCGTAAGAAATTCACTTATTTTTTATTCACTGTCAAGCATTGGGTCAAGTTTATGAAACTCCCGTGGCGACTGATTATACACATGTTTAGCGATTCGATTTGGGCAAAAAAATATGGAATAAATTATGCCCACTTATTCCATACTTGTTTAAAATTGAACTTAACGAATTTATGGTTTCATATAATCTGAGATAACATTCCACACATCATCATTTTCTAAACCGATTTTCCAAGCGGCAATACCACCAACATTGTAGTTTGTCGCTATTTTCATACGCATTTCTATTGATTCTAAATCCTCTAGCCACATTTTGAAAGTGACCCCGTCTTCTTCATATTCTCCATAGTATTGTCCAATATCTTCCAACCATTCCATTTCAACATCATGATCATCCATAATTCCTTTAGCATAATCCATACTATACGCTTTTGAAGATACTTCCACGACGCCATCAACTTCTTCTTCTTTCCACAATCTTGTATAAAAAGGAATTCCTACAATTATCTTTTCTTTAGGAACTTGCTCTAGAGTATAATAAATTCCTTCATCAATCCATGTCCTTGAAGCAACTGACCCCGAAACAGGAGACGAGCCCCAATGTTCATCATAAGCCATGATAATAATATAGTCTAGGTACTCTGATAATTCTTCTTGACCATAATGTCTTGTCCAAGATTTGATAACAGGAAAATCTGCAGATACACTAAGATCTTGTTGTTTCAAATATACTGACATCTCTTTACAAAATTGTACAAAATAAGGTCCGTCAGCTTCAGGTATCGCTTCGAAGTCTATGTTGATACCATCTAATTCATAAATCGAAGCATATGCCAAGATTTGTCGAATAACTTCCATTCTCTTCTCTGTTGAGCTGAGAACCTCATGAGTCATAGCTCTTGTATAACCTTCACCTAGATTGCCAAAAAGAGCCCACACTTGATATCCATTATTGTGAGCCCATCTGACGTAATCCATATCTGCAATTGATCGAACATCTCCATCCGTTCCAACTAACTCAAACCATGTAGGAGAAATCACATCCAAGTCTTTAACATTAGCAAATTTTTCTGCTACTTGCTGGTTAGCCGTCATATTAAATACTTGGTGCCATGCAAGGCTTAACTTACCTTCAAATTCTTTAGAAATGAACTGTTTAGGAGATGGTGGTGGTTCCATGTTTGAATGCAACGTTGTGATACTCCGAATATACTCTTTGCGAATAAATCCAGCAAACCCTTCTTTAGTGACTACCTTATAATAATCATTTTCTTCACCAATAATCTGCAATTCCATACCTACATATGCTTTATGAATATAAGGACTCTCATCATTGGCAATATTGCGAATATAGACATCGTCCTCTTCATAATAAACTTCTCCAGTAGTGATGCTTCCATACCAATCATTTATTTTTAGAATGAAATATTCATCATTGTAAATGAAATCATGATGACTAAATTTTTGGATCAGTGATAGAGGTAAATAAGCAATTCCATCAAATTCAGCCATACCTATATCTAACTTCAATGGTTCATCGTTAACCGTATACGTCAAATCATTTGTCTTCATCCGTATAATATCTTCACCCGTCGTATAAGTTAATGTTTTCTCAACCGGATCATAGAAAAATTGATCGTTCAAATATTCAATGACAAATTCAACAGGAAAGAATAATGAGCCTCCGATATAACGAACTTGTGAACCTTTATTTACCTTCACCCCGTCATATAACGTTGCAATGTGATCCGCATCTGAACCTTCATATATTGTCGAAAAATCAATTTGTGTTTCAACGAAAATCGGTTCTTCAACAACTTGTGTGGACTCTATATATTTATTATACATAAGCATTACTAAAATAACCCCAGCAATAAATATAATTATCCCTAATAACCCAATTAATACGGGTTTTATATACATTTTCATAAAATTCCTCACAATCAATTTTGTCTTAACATTCCTGCTTGAATAATCAGAAAAACACCGATGACTAATAATACATCCCCTATACTAATCACTCCATGAAGAAGCGGTACTCGTATAAGAATTAGATCTCCAAGTATTCTAAACTTTGTTGCCTCGGTCATTAGCATATGACCTCTATCAAAAAAAGGCTCCGTAATATATGCCGGTACTTTTACTGGCATTTTGCCTTGATTAAAACCTATAACAATCATATTTAATAGATTGCCTAAACCAATAAGGATAATTGATAGCTTATTCCAATTGATAATACATACATACATAATTATAACATAACTAAGCATATGTGACATATAAAAAATAGTATCATTTATTTGTGTCATTCTTAAGGCAATCGTCTGAATAAAAAAAGCCACTGTGATTAAATACCAGTAGCTAATATTAAGATTTTCTAAATGGCGCAAACGTCCTTTTCGAATATAACCAATAATTACTGAAAGCACTACACAATAAAGCAATAACATTATCTGCTCTCCTTCGCGATCCTTATTGGGTGTTGACGTGATTTTTCTGCTCTAGTCATATTACATTTCTTTTCTTCAATCTTTTTATCTTTTAGTTTTTCACTTTTTATAAATTCTTCAAGCAACAACGCCTCTGCTTCTTTTGAAAGTGCATCTTGAGGAATGTCAAATCCTGCTTCTAAAAGCTCTCGAGTTTTCACAAGTAATTCATTACCAATAGAAGGTTCTTCAATTGTGTCAAATTCTTCTTCATGATTAAGAACACCCTCTATAAAACACTTTGTTAGCATTGGATGAAATTGTGTGCCGCTATATTTAATCAGTTCAGAAATAGCTTGTTCTCTAGTTAACGCTTTACGATATGGACGATCTGTTGTCATTGCATCATAACTGTCTGAGACCATCAAAATCGCAGCTTCAATATCTATTTCATCACCTTTTAACTTATTAGGATAGCCTGAACCGTCATATCGTTCATGATGTTGTATAATAATCTGGGACACCCGTTTTAACGAGTTTACATTTCCGAGAATCTTTGCACCAATCGAAGAATGTTCTTGAATACGTTCAAACTCATCTCTAGTTAGTCGACCTGGTTTATTCAAGATAACATCAGGAATACCAATTTTTCCAATGTCATGCAATAAAGCAGCGGTACGAATCAATTCACAATCAGCCGTTGGCAGACCATATGCACCTGCCAAATCGACAGCATATTGCTCTACACGACCAGTATGAGTGCCAGTATATGCATCTTTAGCATGCAATGCTTCATTTAACGCATGGATTGTATCAAGTGCCATCCGTTGAGATTCAAAGTATAGCTTAAATGAATATCTTGCAAGGAGTAACGGTATGAAGTATACAAGAACAATGACTTTATTGCCCTCTTCACCACTTACTGAGGCAAGAAAAATACCTAACATACCAATGGCGACAGTACTTGGAAACGTTTTTAACATACTTCTAAAAACTAACATTGGTTTAATATCCTGTGAGTATTTCAATAAAATTGCAACAAGAATAAAATTAATAAATTCAGCAATCATAAATGCAATAATTACTAAAGGAATTGTTAAAAACAGATTCAGTTTTATATTTGCTAACTCAATAACCCATGCACTAGCACCTAGTGATAAAGTTAAATTTGACATGTTAAAAACAGAAGTATTCATCTTTGTGTTTAGAATATGCTTCTTCTCACCCTCGATTTCCGGGAATCTAAATAAACATCCTATTATGATAACAGCAATCACTGTAAAAGGATCTGAAACCAAGCTAATATAAATATATACAGCAGGTGCAACAGATGTTGCAATTCCGGAAGGACTTATGATTAGAAATGTCTCGGCAACAACTGCAAGTAAACTCCAAAACAAAAAGTTGCTAATAAATGCACTTGCTTCAACGGGTTCTCTATATACAAAGGAGAAAACAAAAAAAGACATGGCTAAAAGAGCTATTATAACAATAAATATGTTTTGTTTAAGTCTCTTGTCCAATGTTATCCCCCCTAGATGTTATAATATAGCCGGCATTTTTTTACAATACTACTCTATCAGTTGCTTGCCAGATTGCTCCGGACGCTAACAGTAATGTAACTAAACCTAATAATACGTTAACTAATCTTCTCATGAATATAGCCTCCTAATTGATCTCTGTCTGGTCCGCTATACCAACAGGCTATATCCGCTTCTCTTATTTAATTAAATATTACAGTTGCCGGCTTATATTCTTCTTTGGGTGTTGCGATTTAAATAATTTTACTCAAATTGATTCAAGTTGTAATATATGTCTATTAATGGCATCCAACGTCGCTCTTGTGACAGCTTCATTAATATCTGTCATGACTACAGCTGTGCCAATATAGTTTTCTTCACGGTTATGATAGATAGATGTAATATTTACTATAATTATTTTGACGCCTGCAAGCGTCAATTCTTTACTGTCCTCAAACACAAACACTTCATGCATACCAAGATAATTCTCTACTGCTTGAAGTGTAGCAGTACCTGCTAATCGTTTCGTGTTGGACATTGTCTTAATACCGCTTGTTGTACTTGCATATGGTTCGGCAAATTTCTCTAGCGTTACAGTTACATCAACAGATGTTCCACAGTTCCCATATGCAATTGACTTAAGCTTTATTCTTGGGTCTTGCTCAGTTTTAACCGTATCATTCTTAACTTGGGCAATAGAAATTTTCTTATAATCCACAGTTTGATCAAATTCCGAAATAAGTATTGCTTCAACATCACGAAGGATCTGTTTTGGACTACGTCTCAAATCAGATACAATATGTATTTCTTCTATATTTCCCTCATTATCTGCAACTACTTTAGAACCAATAACCGATTGAATTTTCAGTAGAAATTGCTCGATACTTTTAGTCATATTTAAGTCCCCCACTTTTCATCTCTAAAATTATTATAGTATATAAAGACTATCATAACAAGCACTTTTCACTAGGACTATATACTTATGTGAATATTGCACAACAAAAGAGGCTATCCTATATAACATTATTCCTAATGCTGATAGAATAGCCTCTAATGTGGTTAACGTCTTTAAAAATCAACTAATATCATTGGACGTCAATTTTATAACTTTTCTCATCTTTAATCATTTTAGGAGCAACAACAGTAAGGACACCATCTTCGTATTTAGCACTTATTTCTCCTACGTTGATGTCTTTAACTAGAAAAACTCTCTTCATTGATTTACATAAACGCTCTCTTCTAATATAATTATCCTTTTCTTCATTTGTTTCTGACTTTGTTTCTACTTTAATTGTTAGTTCGTCATCGTTATAATCAACAACAATATCTTCTTTTTTAACACCAGGTAAGTCAGCTTCTAGAAGATAACTATTTTCTGTATCACGAATGTCTACCTTGAATCCATTCATTAATCCAGATGTTGGATAATCACCAAAAAAATTATCCATTAAGTCAAATATCGGATCAATGTCACTTCTTTTGTTTGTCAAATTTGATGGGTTGTATGAAGCTAATCTAAACATATGAATTCCTCCTATCATTCTAAAAATCATTGCTGTTTGTTAGTAATCAGCACTCCTCTTGTTCGAGTGCTGATTACATATATAATATACACCCGCCATATAATTATGTCAACTAATTTATTGATTTTTAATAACTTTTTAATGAACTATTCATTTGCTTTTCCACAAGAAGAATGGCTTCACCATGTTTACAAATAGAATAACTTCGTAATGTGGAAGGGAATATTCAACAAAACAAAAAGGTCGCAGACAGCGACCTTTTTTGAGTAGGGAATAAGTGTTAAAGGACTATTTGTAGCACTCTTGGGGCAAAGCACTACACTGTGTTACTCAACAAGCTTATTATATCTAGAATTGATGTAACATCATAGTGCCCAAAGTAATTTATCGAGGTGACTAAAGTAACTTCTTGAAGTGCCCTAAGACACCTTGATTCATTATATCATTTCAACATCATTGATATTAGTTAGTTCTCTAATAATTGGTATTGTTACATGCAGGTTAAATCCTTCTCCATCTGGCGATCCGCATGAGAAAAACCCATCAAGCTCTTTAACTCTTTGCTCCATTCCCTTTATGCCATTGCCTTTGGTGAATTCTTCACATCCTACTCCATTATCAGCAATGATAATGTCAACTGAATGTTCTGAAAAACGGACTGCTATTGTAATCTTTTTAGCATGACCGTGCTTTAATGCATTGGTCATGCTTTCTTGACATATACGATAAATTGTATCATAATAATTCGGTTTTATTTTAACAGGGTAGTGATTTGTGATGAATTCAACATCAACACCAGATACAGTGAATTCCTCCGTCAACTGTTCTAAATCATCAACAAGTGTTTCTGTATTAATATTTGAATTTTTCTTTTTTGTTAATGATTTTTTAAGTTCATTCAATCCTTTTCTGGTTATATCCATTGCTTGAGAAACTTTTTCCTTTGCAAAACCGGGTTCTTTACTATATGTTGCTTTAATCATCTCAAGTAACGAGATAACCAATGTAACAGAATGTCCAAGAATATCATGTACTTCTTTAGATGCTCTATTTCGCTCTTGTTCAACAACTAATCTTTTTTTAACTGAAATATTCTCATTAAGTCGATTATTGATTTCTTGTAATTCTCCATTTTTGTTTTCCAACTGTTCTATTAGCATGTGATATTCTGATATATCAACAAATTTTATGACACTTCCAGTAAATTCACCATGAATGCTATAGGTTTTTTGTAGCGCAAATATATAATAGGATTTAACACTATCAAAGTTAATGACTAGCTCCGATTTCGTTTCAGACATTGCAGATTTAATAAATTTATTATACGAATTAATTGATTCCTCAAAATTCTCTATAAAAGGTTCAAAATTCATAAAAACAGATTCGAATCTTATGTTTTTTTTCAATTTAACCACTGGACTAATCAGTTCAAACACTTTCTTGTTATACTCAATAATTTGATTATCTTTATCAAGAATAATAACACCTTCATAGAGATTATCTAATATTTTAAGCCTTGTCATCATTTGCATATCATACTGATTGCCTTTAAAGGCAGCAAATCCAAAACTTAAAATCATAATACTAAAAGTGATAGGGGTTAAGTCATATGGGAGTTCAAATAGATTTGTTATGTAACCAATATTCATAAACAATGGAACGCATAAACCAAGAAAAAGTATACTCTTCTCTTTAATGCCAAATTGTTCATTCGCTTTACTAGAAACTAATAACACAAAAGCAATAAGAATTAAGCTATATGAATATACGGTATGTACGTAAAAAAACGGACCTTTTATACTATGAATCAGCAACACTTCTTTATAAAACAAATGATGATACTCGTTTGTAAATAACACTAAATAGTTTATCGTCGCTATGCTTGCCAGAATTAAATGTAATCTATTGTTCATTCGTTTGCCAAATTTATATATGTGAGCAAACACTAAAAATTCAACACTAAAATAGCATATACCAAAGTACTCAATTATAACCCACAGCCAGATTGTTTCAGCATCTGGTGCAATGAGCTTGAATATCTTTGCCACCATCCAAAATCCAACAAGTGCTTGAATCCTAAAAAAGTATTGTACTAATACAATTTTTTTGGTTCGCAAATATAAAAAGGAATTAATAATAATCACTCCAATAATTGCAAAAGTATAAATAACAACTTCCATATACTCTCTTGTGTTTAGTACATCCATTTTAATCATCCTTCGTTTCGAATTTATATAAGATTATGTTTAATTGCAAATACTGCTATTTGAGTTCTGTCTTTTACATCTAATTTGCAGAGTAATTTAGATACTTTATTCTTAACCGTTCCTTCTGTAAAACTCAGTTTAGAAGCAATTTCTTTATTGCTCTTACCATTAACCATCTGTTGAATAATCTTAATTTCCATTGGTGATAAGTCGTAATGGTCAATCGTATCATTATTCTTCTGTCTCTCCGATGTGATTCTTATGATCTCTTCTTTAAGGACTTGAAGTACATTCATATGCATAACGTATAAATTGTTATAGACGCTTTTTACTGCCATTATCAATTCTTCTGGTTTAATATCTTTAACAATATAACCGTCAGCTCCATTTTCAAGTGATTTAAATATACTTTGATCATCTTCAAATGTTGTCAATACCATGACTTTTATTGATGGGTAAATTTCTTTAATCCTTTTCATTGCTTTAAGGCCACCCATTCTAGGCATTCTTAAATCCATTAAGACTACATCCGGACGATAAGTTTCGCAATTTTCAATGGCTTCATATCCATCCTTCCCACCATCAACGACATCAATTTCTACATCCTGTCCTAACATAAAGAGTAATGTTTGCTTCAATAACACTTGATCATCAACTACCATAACTTTTATCATGTCATACCCCCCATTTTTTTGTATTTTGAAACGGCCTCTCTCACCTCTGTCAAGCTATCTCTTCCTTTATCAATAGCTTCTTGGATAATTTCCAGGATATCACCTTCATTTTGTTCAATGACTAAGTCTGATACTTCAAGCAATGCCAACAATTCCATCATTGAATGTCCTAGTGTATCGTGAATATCTGCCATTATTTTGTTACGTTCCGTTTCGGTTGTTAATTGTTGTACAGTTTTTATATGTATCTGTAATCTACGATTTGCGTCCATTAATTCAGTGTTTTTATTCTCTAATTTTTGATACAACTCATAGATATCCGTCATATCAAAAAAGGTTAGCAATGTTGCAATCTTATTTTTCATATAATCATATATTGGTTTGGAAGTATAATAGACAATTATATCATCGTTCTGGAGAGATTTAATTGAAAAGGTACCTTTAATTATATCAATGAAATCACTATTCATACTATTGTTAAGTCTCGCAAGTTCATTTTCGTTTATTAACAACGGATTAAGCTTTGTATAAAAAGCATCAATAGTAAGGATATCTCGCATATTATTCATACCAAATACTTTTTTGAAAAAGTTAGTATTACTATCCAAGACTTTACCATTGATGTGTATTACAAGCATTCCGTCTAACATGCCATCAATCGTATCATTGATTGCTATAGGCAGTACATCTAAGAACTGATATTTCAAAACTGCGACAATGAACAATAGTACCGAAAACGGAATAAATATTAATGTAATGGAAAACCCAAAGTTAACGACGTTAAATGTCTGAGCAAGATGAATGAAAGCGGGTATAAATATTGCTATAACAAAATACATCGATTGTTTTTGTCTTGATACAGTTTTATTTATGTCTTTACGTAGAAAGAGTATTGCTCCAATGGCTAAATACGAGAATGTTGTAATTATTATTAAATAAGTTAAAGGACCAAAAACTTCTCCATCAATATTGAATTCATAGTAGAATAATTTATGTAAAGGATTCGTCCAAACAGCAATGTAATTGAACGTGGGTAAGATCAAAGCGATGTAAAACCATTTACTAGGCATCATTTCATGTCTTGTATATACATATGCAAAATTCAAGAACACAAAACCAATGAAACAAAGAGGTAAATATTCAAAACAAACGATAATCCAACGTATTGAAATTGTTGGGGCTAATAATTCAAATATATAGAAAACGGTCCAGACAATGGTAAGCATTTGCCCATACAGGAAGAAAACCATAACTTTTCCACTACGGCTTTTTGTGTAAATATATACACACAGAATGCAAGATACTATTGCTGAGAATAAAAGTAATGCAACAATTATTGTATTGTTAACTTCTACATTTAAATAACCTTGCATAAGACCCTCCATTCTCAACTTATTAAGTTTACATTAACTATGTCATTATATCATAATTTTCTGATATATTTGATGTTAAAGAAAAACCATAACAATGCAAGAAGCGATTCTTACGAATCGCTTCTTGCGCCCTCTTTATAAACTCTCTGTTTATATTGTACCTTTACATAACACGTAAGCTCTATAACTAATTATATCATACTGACTCTCCCAAGTGCTATTATAATACTAAATTCACTGTTGCAATAGTATCTTAAGTAACTTCTTTAAGTGACTTTAGTCACTCTTTGAATTCACAGTGTTAACGCACGTGTTGTTGCTGAAAAGCTATTTGAATCCATTAATTGTTGAACTTCCTCCTAATCTCTAAGTGCGCGTCCGGTTAATTGCAAGAATACTGTTTCCAAATTAGGTTCCTGCACATCCATCGATAGAATTGTTACTCCTAATTTCCCAATGACTTCAATTATATTTTTAAAGAGTTGTTCATCTTTTTTAGATACAATTTTAATCTGGTCATCACCTTCTGTAACTTCATTGATTGAACTTATTCCGCGAAGCGCTTCCATGACTATATCAACATCTTTATTCACTTTTATATGAATATCAGTTGTAGGATTTATCATATTAATAAGTTCTTCTTGTGTACCTTGCGCAATGATATCACCTTGATCCATAATACAAATTCGATTACATAAATATTCCACTTCTTCCATGTAATGACTTGTATAAATAACAGTCATTCCTTTATCTTTGTTAAGGTGAAGAACCGTATCAAGAATATGTTTTCTTGACTGTGGATCAATTCCTACTGTTGGTTCATCCATGATTATTAACTCAGGATTATGAAGAAGAGCCACTCCAATGTTTAAACGACGTTGCATACCACCTGAGTAGGTTTTCACTTTATCTTTAAGACGATCCTTGATTCCAATAATTTCTGAGACTTCTTCAATTGCTTTTTTAAGAGCATTTCCTTTCAATCCATACGCTCTTCCCCAAAAAACCAGATTTTCTTTACCTGATAACATAGGGTATAGCGCGATTTCTTGAGGTACATACCCTAGATTCTCCTGAATTGCTTTAGGCTTTTTAATGATAGATTCATTATTATATAGTATCTCACCTTTATCCGGTCTAAGTAATGTCGCTATCATAGATATCGTTGTTGATTTCCCTGCGCCATTTGGACCAAGCAATCCTAGAATTTCACCTTTTTTAACACTAAAATCTATTCCTTTTACTGCATGTATATCTTTGAATTTCTTGTCTAGGCCTTTAACTGTCAATAATTGCATTATAATCCCCCTATATTTTCAAGCATATCAAATATCTCTTCTAGTTGTTCTTGATTAACAACATTTTCTTCTGTTAACGTTGGAAAATCAAATTGCTGCTCTTTACCCAAATTCGTATACTCAATATTAAACTCAATTTGAAACGTTTCTAAGTCTCCCGGTTCTACTGTGTTTCCTTCTCCGTATAACACAAACTCTTGTCGTATCAAACGATTATCAAAATCTACAAAAGCTTTTCCTTCAAGACGTGTTAACTTAATCATATTAAGTAAAGATTCAATATCAACAAAAATCTTCGTATCATCAAATGCTTTTGTTTGTTGTTGAATAAACTTATTAATCTTTTCAAAATCAATTTCATTGATTAGTGCCTTCATGAGCTCTTGAATTTGATTCTCTGATATATGAAAAGAATATTCTGTTGTTTTTATTTGTCCTTCTTTAGTATTCACATATGTATTATTACCAACAACAATATTTTCTTCATTTAGTATGTTTAGCCAGATGTTTAGCAACGCTTCAACATCGATGTTTATTATTACTTCAGCCTCTGGAGTTTCAGCTATCATTGTCTCCGCTGCAACCTCAAGATCGGTTGATTCAAGCTCTTCATCTGCCTTTAAAAACTGTTCTTTGCTGCCTTCATTTAAAACCATATACATATTAATAATCGGTAGTTGCAATATTAGTTGTTCATCCATGGAAAATAAACTTGCATCAATTCCCATACCTCCAGAAATAAAATATATATTTGTTTCCATTTGTTCATTCTCTGTATTATCATATTTTGATATTACT
>Ga0314774_1001231_pt1 | contig 16937 bp, 20 predicted proteins | sample MetaGCBIA2018_FD_204515 | JGI IMG/M metagenome (GOLD analysis project Ga0314774, IMG submission 204515) | Cryopeg brine microbial communities from Beaufort Sea near Barrow, Alaska, United States - CBIA 2018 | ecosystem: Environmental > Aquatic > Marine > Coastal | place: USA: Alaska | collected... | reverse complement strand
CGGTCTCGTCGCACGTACTTTCGATTCCAAGGATTAATGGCTCCACAAGAGTAAGCCTAGGCGCGGGCGGGTCCCCTGAAGAACAATCCACTAGGCAGCGTGGGGGTGCGAGTTAGCCAGCAGGTGCGCGAGACACCGCGACTCGCATCACGATCGCGTCTACGTCCTCAGGCTGGTAGTACCGCGGCCGCACGCGCACGTCCTCGAAGCCATAAGCGCGGTAGAGCGCGAGCGCGCTAGTGTTCGTCACCGCGACCTCGAGCCATGCGTCATGCGCATGCTCCGCGCGGGCCTCTGCAAGGAAGTCATCCATGAGCACCCTGCCATGGCCGGCTCCGCGTGCCTGTGGTGCGACGGCGATGTTCATGAGGTGAAACGCATCGCCGTCGTACCCGTACACCGCGTATGCGATCGGCTCGCCGCCCACCTCGACCACACGGTATTTCTTACCGCCGTAGCGGAAGTCGTCCTGAATCAACCCGAGGGACCAGGCTGCCGCGCCGAAGATCTCGCGCTCGCGCTCGGCCATCCAGACGAGTTCGTCCTCGCTCATGTCGCGCAATCGCCGCGCAGGAACATCCGCGCCCGCCGGTGCGTCCCTGGGAGCCGGTGCGTCCCTGGGAGCCGGTGCGTCCCCGGGAGCCGGTACGTCCCTCACGCGCCCGGCACGCCGTGGACGTCCGGGCGGCGCAGGTACAGCGGTTCAGTGGGGAACGATTCCTCGCCTCCTGCGAACCGTCGTGCGGCGACGCGAGCGAGCCACGCGGGGTCGGGATCGGCTCCCACTGCATCGGCGAAGACCTCGGGGTAGAGGAGCGCCCCACGCCCCACGACAGCGCCTACGGGCTCAACGTCAACCGGCAGGTTTACCCGCGGCGGGCCGTCCGATACTCCGTCCGTATAGGTGGCCCAATAGACCTCCTTGCGTCGCGCATCGGCGACCACTGTCACGCGGGCCTGGCCCGCATCGACTAATCGTTCACCAAAAACCTGTGCGGCCACCGCGTCGAGCGAACATACGCCGCGCACGGGAACACCCCACACCATCCCGAGCGTGCGCGCTGTCACGAGTCCCACGCGCAGCCCGGTGAACGGAGCAGGGCCAGTACCCACCACAAGGCCGTCCACCCGGGCGCCAGCAACTCCGGCCTCGGCCAACACTTCCTCAATCATGCCTGCGAGCAGTTCCGCGTGGCCACGCGGAGAGAACACAGAGCGCGAGGCGAGCGTCCGGTCGCCATCTCCCGCGACACCCGCGGTGTCAGCACCTACGGCAGGGACGCCGGAGATGAGAGCCACGGAGATGGCCGAGGACGTGTCGATGGCGAGTATCACGGCACTAGCCTAAATCGCCGGTAGGTGCAGCAACGCCCGCCGATGGGCCAGCCCCAAACGTCGCGAAATCGACCCCGTCCCACCGCGAGCCGTGCGTGATGACGATGACCTCACGCATACCCCCCTCGGGGTTGGACATATCCAACTCGCCGCCACGCTCGCGGTCGATTCGGACATGCAGCCGGTCACCGCTCAGTGCCTCGGCCTTGCCCTCACCCCACTCGACCACCGTGACGGAGTCGTCCAATGTCGTGTCGAGGTCCAGATCGTCGAGTTCCGCGAGCGAGTTGAGCCGATAGGCATCGACGTGGATCAGTGCCGGGCCCCCCACGTCGCTCGGGTGCGTCCTGGCAATGATGAAGGTGGGACTCGCGATTGGGCCTCGCACGCCCAGGGCGTCGCCGAGCCCCTGAGTGAACGTCGTCTTCCCCGCGCCGAGGTGTCCGGACAGGATAAGCAGGTCGCCGGCGCGCACATGGGGTGCGATCACGTCAGTCGCTATCGCCCGCATCTCGTCGGCGCTATCCGCGCGCAGCCTTAGTTGGTCCATTGGTTTCACCGGGCGGTCTTAGGGCGCAGCCCGCCAAAGCGGCACACAATCTCGTAGTCGATAGTGCCAGCCGCTATCGCCCAGTCGCGCGCCGTGGGCCCGTCGGGGCCGATCAGCGTCACGACGTCACCGGCGTCAACTTCGGCCGCGGGGCCCAGGTCAATCACAAATTGGTCCATGCACACGCGGCCTGCGATCTGGTAGCGACGTCCCCCCACGGCCACATCCGCGACTCCGCCCGCCGCACGGAAGACGCCGTCAGCGTATCCCGCACTCACCAGCCCCACGGTGGTCGCGTATGGCGTCACGTATTCGTGTCCATAGCTGACCCCGTGGCCGCCAGGCAACTCCTTCACCAGCGCGAGCGAGCTCGTCACGGACATCGCCGGGCGCAAGCCAAAGTTGTCCCCGTCGGGATCCTCCACCGGCGGTAGTCCGTAGATCGCGATGCCGGGCCGAACCATGTCAAAATGAAGATCCGAGCGTGTCAGCGTGCAGGCCGAGTTGCCTAAGTGAGCTAACTCAATATCAATGTCCATTTCCGATGCGAGCGCGAGTGCCTCGCGGAAATTGTTGGCCTGGGCATCGACCGTGGGATGACCCGGCTGGTCCGCCCAGGCGAGGTGGGACCACATGCCCACGATGGTGATAAGGCCCTGCTCTTGCGCGGCCGATGCTAACTCGAGGAGGGCTTGCAGGCTCACCATCGGGACTCCCTCGCGTCCCAGTCCGGTATCGACACAGATGTGGACGCGCGCACGACCGCCACCCTCACGCGCCGCGACGATGATCTCGCCCAGCACGTCCGTCGAGCTCACAGACACATCAATGTTGCGCGCCATCAGTGCGTCAACGGGGACCTCTGGACCGTACAGCCAGGCGAGGATGGGACCGACGTCTCCACCGTCCCGCAACGCGATTGCCTCTGACGGCTGGGCGACACCCAGGTAGTCGGCGCCGCCTTGACGCGCCGCACGCGCCGCTGGGAGTAGCCCATGCCCGTACGCATCCGCCTTGACTACCGCCATGACCTTGGCGGTCGGCGCGAGGGCTCGCAACTTGGTGACGTTGTCAGCGATCGCGTCGTAATCGATAGTTACCTTGATTGCGCTCACGGCAACGACTCTCCGATGACCACGGCTGACGCGATGCCCGCGTCGTGGGATAACGAAAGGTGGAACGAGGTAATTCCGAGTTCAGCGGCGCGCGCCGCGATGGCCCCCTTGATGGCAATTCTTGGACGCCCCGTGTCCTCGCGAACTATCTCAGCATCCTGCCAGTTGAGCCCACCAGGGGCGCCAAGGGCTTTGGCAAGCGCCTCCTTGGCTGCCCATCGGGCCGCAAGGGAATGATGCCCCAGCTCCCGTTCTGCCGGGGTGAAGACCCGCTCCAGGAATCCCGGGGAGCGCTCAAGTGCGGCCTCGAAACGCTCGATGGCGACGACGTCGATTCCAAGCCCCACGATGGCCATTGATGCCTACTCGACCGTGACCGACTTGGCCAGGTTGCGCGGCTGATCAACGTCGAGTCCCTTGGCAGAGGCCAGCTCAAGCGCGAACATCTGAAGCGGAACCACGCTCAGCAGCGGCGACATCAGCACGGGAGACGCGGGGATATAGAACACCTGCTCGGCGTAGTCCGCGGCCTCAGTGTCGCCCTCTTCGGCGATCACGAACGTGCGGGCGCCGCGAGCGCGGACCTCCTGCACGTTGGAGACCACTTTGGAGTGCAGCGACTCGCGCCCCCGCGGGCTGGGCAACACGATGAACACCGGCTGCCCCTCCTCGACCAGCGCGATGGGACCGTGCTTAAGCTCGCCTGCCGCGAATCCCTCCGCGTGAATGTACGCGAGCTCCTTGAGCTTAAGCGCGCCCTCCAATGCGACCGGGAATCCCACGTGGCGGCCCAGGAATAGCACCGTGCGTTCGTTGGCGAGCGCCGCTCCGAGCGCGCGTATGGGACCCGAGGTGTCCAGTACGCGTTGGATCTTGGCGGGTATCTCGTCGAGCTGCGCAAGAAGCGTGGCAATCTCGTCGGGAAACTTGTTGCCGCGCAGTTCCGCGAGGTAGATGCCCAGCAGGAACGCTGCGGTGATTTGTGCGAGAAATGCCTTAGTGGAAGCCACGGCGATCTCCGGGCCGGCGCGTGTGTAAAGCACCGCATCGGCTTCGCGGGCAATCGTGGAACCCTGAGTATTGACGATCGCGATGACGTTGGAACCCTGCTGCTGGGCGTGACGTACGGCCATGATGGTATCCATCGTCTCGCCCGATTGCGAGATGGCCACCACGAGCGTCTTCACGTTGACCACCGGGTCGCGGTAGCGGAACTCGTGCGCCAGCTCTACCTCAACAGGGATACGGCACCAGTGCTCGATCGCGTAGCGCGCGACCTGGCCGGCGTAAGAGGCGGTGCCACACGCGATGATCACGATCTTGTCCACGGAATTCAGCACCGACTCGGCGATGATCCCGCCGTCGAGCTTGAGGCGCCCATGGTCATCGATGCGACCGCGCAAGGTGTCCGCGACCGCCTGTGGCTGGTCGTGGATCTCTTTGTCCATGAAGGTCGCAAAGCCACCCTTCTCAGCAGCCGCCGCGTCCCAGTCAACGTGGTAAGGCTCGCGCTCGACCACGTTGCCGCTGGCGTCAGTAACGACCACGGCATCTGGGGTGATGACCACGACCTCGTCCTGGCCAAGTTCTAGCGCGGTGCGCGTGTGCTCGATGAACGCCACCACGTCGGAGCCGAGGAAGTTCTCACCATCGCCGATTCCGACCACCAGCGGGGAGTTACGACGGGCGCCCACGACGGTGGTGGGCTCCTGTGCGTCGACTGCCAGGAGCGTGAAGGCGCCTTCGAGCTGGGTCGCTACGGCTCGCATCGCGTTGGGGAGGGCCAGCCCGCGCTCGATCTCTCGTGCCAAGAGGTGACCGGCAACCTCGGTGTCTGTGTCTGACAGGAAGTCGATACCTTCTGATCCGAGCTCTTTGCGCAGTGCGGAGAAGTTTTCGATGATGCCGTTATGGATAATCGCGATGCGCCCGCCTGCAGCCAGGTGCGGGTGCGCGTTGGCGTCCGTAGGAGCTCCGTGCGTGGCCCAGCGTGTGTGGCCGATGGCAGCGGTACCCGCGGGTAGGGGCCTGACCGCCAACTCTGCCTCGAGGTTCTTCAGCTTGCCGGCCTTCTTGGCCATCGCGACGCGCTGACGGTCCTCCGTCACCACGGCTAGACCCGCAGAGTCGTAGCCACGATACTCGAGACGCGCGAGGCCGCCCATAATGACTTGCTGTGGGCGCGCATCGGCCGCCCCTGAACCCACGTAACCGACGATTCCACACATGCGCATGAGTCTAGTGGGCGAGTCGTGAGCCACAGGGACACCCGTGACCTCCGCGACCCCCCGATGCGTGGCCAAGTGGACGCAGCGGTCCGAACGTCGCGTGCGCACCTGTTCTGCGGCGCCGCGGCGGTGCGACACAATGGGAGGCGTGACCGACAGCGCCGCCAGCCCGTTCATCACCCTGCCCCGCGACGAGTGGGCGGCCCTAGCCCGATCGACCCCGCTGCCGCTGACGGAACTCGACATCGCACGGGTACGCGGGCTAGGAGATCCGATCGACCTCGCGGAGGTGGATCAGATTTATCGCCCACTGTCCCGGCTGTTGGACCTGTACTCGGAGGCCGTAGGCCATCTCCACGGCACCTCCAGCCGTTTCCTGGGCGAGCGCGCGTCCCGCACTCCGTACGTGATCGGGGTCGCGGGTTCAGTCGCGGTGGGAAAGTCAACCACCGCACGCGTTTTGCGCGAGTTGATGGCCCGCTGGCCACACTCCCCGCACGTCGAGTTGGTCACTACGGATGGTTTCCTGTTGCCTAACAAGACGCTGCGCGAACGGGGCATTCTGGAGCGCAAGGGCTTCCCGGAGTCGTACGATCGCCGCGCGTTACACCGCTTTGTCGCCGCAGTGAAGTCCGGCGAGCCGGTAGTAGAGGCTCCCGTGTACTCGCACCTCACGTACGACATCGTTCCAGGGAAGGTCGTCACGGTAAGACAACCCGAGGTGCTTATTGTGGAGGGCCTGAACGTGCTGCAGCCCGCGGTCCCGCGGTCGCCGGGTGGCGCCGCGCATGCCGTGAGCGACTTCTTCGACGTGTCCATCTATGTAGATGCCAAGCAGTCCGACGTGCGTCGCTGGTACATCGATCGGTTCCTGGCCCTGCGCGAGACGGCATTCTCGAGGACCGACTCCTACTTCAGGTCCTATTCCACTCTCACCGACGACGAGGCGCGTGACCGTGCCGGCCAGATTTGGGACTCAATCAACGCCCCAAACCTTGAGCAGAACATCGCGCCCACACGCTCGCGCGCGACCATCATCCTGGACAAGGGTGCCAACCACCAGGTCGAGTCAGTGCAACTGCGCAAACTGTAGACCCGCGTGTTCTTGGCGCCGCGGACCCACTTTCGCCGCCCCCCATCATCCAAGAACCCGCACCCGCTACCCGCTGAAGCCACGCTTGTAGTCAACGTCGGCACACCACATACTCTGCGAGGAATAATCGGGCGGGAACGTTGGTTATGAAAGCGCAGAGACAGCATCAATACGAACGGAATCGACACGAACGGGGCACTATTGCATGGGTAAGCGGGGCACGGCCATCGGCCCACTGGGCGTCGTGACGCTAGCGCTCCTGGTCGAACGCCCCATGCACCCTTACGAGATGTACCAGCTGCTCATCGCGCGCGGCGAAGAGCGCATCGTCAAGGTTCGCCCCGGCAGTCTCTACCACACCGTCGATCGGCTAGCCTGTCAAGGCTTGGCTGCTGCGGTCGGTACTGAGCGCGCCGGGAACCGTCCGGAACGTACCGTGTACGCAATAACGGCGCTCGGGCGGGATCGGCTGACCGAACGTGTCGCGCACCTACTCCAGGCCCCCGTCAACGAGTATCCGCTCTTCCCCGTGGCTATCGCTGAAGCGCATAACCTTTCTGCCACCGAGTTTCGCGAACTATTACACCTGCGCCTCGGTCACCTCGCAGCTGAACGTGTAGCACTGGGCACGCTCGACGCTGATGTGAAGTCACGCAGCATCCCCCGGCGCTGGACGCTCGACAACGAATACCTGATCGCGCTGCTCGATGCCCAGATCGCGTGGGTCGAATCCACCATCGAACAGCTCGACTCGGGCAACCTCGACTGGGACGAGCCGCTAGCCGCGTCGCTCCCCGGCGCCCTGTCCCCCGGCGAGCCCGTCACCGCCTCAGATACCTCCATGCCCTCAACCACTTCGAAAAATAAGGAAACACCGTGACCGAAACAAGAAGCCCGTGGCCAGCGCTAGGGGCGCTCGTCGTTGGGTTCTTCATGATCCTGATCGACACCACTATCGTGTCCGTTGCCAACCCATCTATTCAGGCGGGTCTTGGCACCACCACCACCGGCGTGATCTGGGTGACAAGTGCGTACCTGCTGACCTACGCCGTGCCGCTGCTCGTAACCGGGCGCCTTGGTGACATGTTCGGGCCCAAGCGCGTGTACCTCGTCGGCCTGACCATCTTCACCCTGGCCTCCTTATGGTGCGGGCTCGCTGACTCGCTGCCCGGCTCGGGAATCGCGAACCTCGTCGCAGCTCGGGCGGTCCAGGGACTCGGCGCAGCGCTCATGACACCGCAAACCATGGCGGTCATCACCCGCACATTCCCCGCAACCAAACGCGGCACCGCAATGGCGCTGTGGGGGGCTACCGCTGGAGTCGCGACGCTCATTGGGCCACTGCTAGGCGGAGTGCTGGTCGACGGCCCCGGCTGGGAGTGGATCTTCTTTGTCAACGTCCCCATCGGCATCGTCGCGTTCGTCCTAGCGTGGCGCTTGGTTCCGAACCTCGAGACCCACGTCCACAAGCTGGACTGGCTAGGCATCGTGCTGTCTTCGTCCGGTATGTTCCTGCTCGTCTTCGGCATCCAGGAAGGCTCGGACAACGACTGGAACGGCTGGGTCTGGGCCTCCATCGTGGTGGGATTGGTGACGATCGCCCTCTTCATCTGGTGGCAGCGCGCCAACAAAAACGAGCCCCTGCTGCCACTTGAACTTTTCAAGGATCGCAACTTCTCGCTCGCCAACGCAGCCATCAGTACGGTGGGCTTTGCGATCACGTCGATGTTCATCCCGATGGTCTACTTTTACCAGGTAGTCCGCGGGCTCACGCCCACCCAGACTGCGCTGATGACGGTGCCCACCGCGCTGATGACGCTCGTGCTCGCGCGCTTCGCCGGAAAACTGACCGATGCGGTGCATCCCCGCTACCTGGTGGTTCCTGGCATGTTGCTCGTCGCACTCGCGATTTGGCTTACGGCGGTCATGTTTTCCCCGACCATATCGATTTGGTTGCTACTGATTCCGCCCACGATTCTGGGAATCGGGAGCGCTTTCATGTGGGGACCCATCTCCTCGACCGCCACGCGCAACTTGCCGATGAGGGCCGCGGGTGCGGGCTCTGGGGTTTACAACACCACACGCCAGGTGGGTGCCGTGATCGGCTCTGCCGCGATCGCGACGCTCCTCGCCAGCCGCCTCACAGCAAACCTGCCAGCGGCCGCAACTGGCGGCGGGTCTGCGGGCCTGGGAGAGTTGCCCGATGCGCTCAAGGACGGGTTCACCGCCGCGATGAGTGAGACCCTCTATCTGCCCGCCGCGGTGACACTCTTGGGTGCCGTGCTCGCGTATTTCTTTGTGAAGCCGCTGCACCTGCGCACCATGCAGGGCACAGAGCTGGCTCAAGAAGCGGACGACCGTGCCCCGGCGAAAACCGCCGTCCAGTAGCAACATCTCGCTGGCCCAGCGCCCGAATTATGGGTGCTGGCCGGTGTCGTCGCGTTCTCCGGGTCCAATGTCTTTTGGCGCCTCGACGGTATCCGCCCCCGCCTCGCGGTGGTGGTGACGCGCTGCGCGGCGCTCGTGGATTCGGGTGACGCGCGCCTCGTCGGTCTCGATGTCGATCTGATCCGCGAGATCAGGAAGCTCAGCGGGGCCGAAGCCTAGTTTGTTAAGTAGCTTGTCCACGAATAATCCGAGCACCGTGCCACCAACGATGCCGACCACGATCGACAGCAGTAATTTGCCCTCAAAAATAGACGCGGCGATGGTACCCAGACCGATGCCCCAGGCCGCCCAAATCGAAACCGCGACGGCATCAATCCCCATGAAGCGCCGATGCGGGTAGTGCAGCGCCCCCGCGGTGAGGTTCACCACTACTCGCCCCATCGGGATGAAGCGGGCCGCAACAATGAACGCTGAGCCGCGCGACTCGAGCTGGGTTTCCGCCCAGTCGAGGCTGTTACGCCAACGCTCCCGCCTGAAAAGCGACATCTTGCGCACGTCTATTTTGGACCCGATCAGGTAAGCGAGCTGATCCCCACACCACGCGCCGGCAGCTGCGACGAGAAAAATACCGATGAGAAGGGGGCTGCCCTGCGCCGCGGCCGTGACGGATGTGGCAATCACGACGGACTCGCTGGGTACTGCCGGGAACACGCCGTCAATGAGTGACAGCGCGAAGATGCCGGGATAGATCCACAGCGACTCAGACCATGCCAGAACCAGCTCTTCAGCTTTCGAGCTGAAGTGAATCAGCCAGTCCCAGAGAGTGCTCACACGCACAGTCTGTCAGCAACAACCGCGGCTAGCGTGTCGGCGTGACGTTGTGCATCCTCTTTTGTGGCAGCCTCGACCATGACCCGGACGAGCGGCTCGGTGCCGGACGAGCGCAGTAGGACGCGACCGTCGAGGCCCAGTTCCTTACGCACGGCCGCGACCGCATCCTGAAGCTCCACGTCGGTGTTCACGCGCGAACGATCGGCGCCTGGCACGTTGACGAGCACCTGCGGAAGCGCGTGAATCGTCGAGCATTGGTCACGCAACGACCCTCCGGCGTTGACCTGGGCTCCCATCAGCAGCGCGGTGAGCACGCCGTCGCCGGTGGTGGAGTACTCGGAAACAATCACGTGCCCCGACTGTTCGCCGCCGAGCGTGTAGCCGCCTTCGCGCATGGCCTCAAGCACGTAGCGGTCGCCCACCGCGCTCTCGACGATGTCGATTCCCGCTTCGCGCATCGCGCGGTGCAGGCCAAGGTTGCTCATCACGGTGGCCACCAGGGTCGAGTGGTAGAGGGTGCCATTGGCGTTCATCGCAAGGGCGAGCAAGCCCATGATCTCGTCGCCATTCACCACGTCGCCCTGGCTGTCGACGGCGAGGCAACGGTCCGCGTCCCCGTCGAAGGCCACACCCATGTCCGCACCGAGTTCGCGCACGGCGGCCTGGAGTCCTTCGAGGTGGGTGGATCCGACGCCGTCGTTAATGTTGTAGCCATCGGGAGCGGCGTTGATCAGGTGTACCGTGGCGCCGGCCGCGGTCAACGCTGTGGGACCAACGTCGCTGGCCGCGCCATGCGCGGCATCCACGACCACAGACAATCCTTCAAGCGGGTGCGGGGTGCCTGCGAAAGTTGCTACAGCGCCCACGAGGTGATTGACGTAGCGCTCACCTAGCCTGCTTGATTCCGAGATAGTTCCGACGGCAGCGCCTGTGGGCCGGTCCCACTCTTCACCGAGACGAGCCTCGATCGATTCCTCGACCGCGTCGTCGAGCTTGTGGCCACCGCGCGCAAAGAATTTGATGCCGTTGTCCGGCATCGGGTTGTGTGACGCAGACAGCACCACCCCGAGGTCCGCCTCCATCGCTCCAGTGAGGTACGCGACGCCTGGCGTCGGGAGCACCCCAACGTCGAGGACATCGACGCCAGCGGACGCGAGGCCAGCGCACACGGCGGCACTGAGGAACTGACCTGACACACGCGTGTCCCGGCCAACAACCGCGCGGGGACGGTGCCCGGAAAACTCGCCGCGCTCCGCCAAGACGTGGGCGGCAGCAACGGCGAGGTCGACAGCGAGTTCGGCGGTGATGTCTCGGTTGGCGAGACCCCGGACCCCATCGGTTCCGAATAGGCGCGGCATTTGCGCGTGCAGTTAGCGCTTCGAGTACTGAGGTGCGCGACGGGCCTTCTTAAGACCAGCCTTCTTGCGCTCCACGACGCGAGCGTCGCGGGTCAAGAAGCCCGCCTTCTTCAGCGCGGCGCGGTTGGTCTCTTCATCGATCTGGTTTAGAGAACGAGCGATCCCAAGGCGAAGCGCACCGGCCTGACCCGAGGGGCCACCACCACCGATGCGTGCGTGCACGTCGAACTTGCCCTCAATGTCGAGCAGCGCGAACGGTGAGTTCGCGATCTGCTGGTGCACCTTGTTGGGGAAGTAGTTCGCGAGGTCGCGACCGTTGATCGTCCAGTTTCCCGTACCGGGCACCAGACGCACGCGGGCAATTGCCTGCTTACGACGGCCAACGGCGGCGCCGGGGGCAATATTTGACGTGCCCTTTCCGCGCTCGGGCGCCGACTCCGAGGTGTACTCGGTGGGAGCGTCCGTCTCGGTGTCGCTCACGCTGTCGGTGTCGCTCACGCTGTCGGTGTCGTTCACGGTCTCGGTCTCGACGTCAGTCGTCGTCTCATCTGCCACTAGTCAGTCCTTGTTCTTCGCGCTACTGCGCGACCTGGGAAATCTCGAATGCCTGCGGCTGCTGCGCGGCGTGGGGGTGGTCGGAACCTGCGTAGACCTTGAGCTTGGTCAACTGCTCGGCACCGAGCTTGGTCTTGGGCAACATGCCCTTTACCGCGTTCTCGATCACGCGCTGTGGGTTCTTCTCAAGGAGCTCGCCGATCGGGACGGCGCTCAAGCCACCCGGGAACCCCGAGTGGCGGTACACCATCTTGTCGGTGAACTTGGCGCCCGTCAGGGCGACCTTAGAAGCATTGATAACGATGACGAAGTCACCGGAGTCGACGTGGGGGGCAAAAGTCGCCTTGTGCTTGCCGCGGAGCAGCGAAGCGGCCTGGGAGGCCAGACGACCGAGGACCACGTCAGTAGCGTCGATGACGTGCCAGTTCTTGGTGACGTCACCCGGCTTGGGAGAATACGTGCGCACTTGAAAGCCTTCTCTTATCTGATCTGAGGGGCGGTAACGAATTACCGCAAGTTCCGGTCGGCAGGTCCTAGGGAAAAGGCGAGTGGAAGACACCGATTCACGCGGAACGCACAACGAGGGTCTAGCATACCGGGTGAATCGCGAGTCGGTCAATCCAGCGAACGCCTGCGCCGGGTAGCCTCCGCTCGCACCGCCATTTCAGCATCGTCAGGATACTGAACGGACTCGAGTACGAGGCCGTGTGGCGGGACCACCGAGACGGCCGGAGACCGCCCCTCGTATCCGTCGTGTGCGGCCAACCACGCCAGGTCGCGTCGGCGCGAGCCCACTTCCTTCACAGCGCCCACCAGGGACCGCACCATCGAGTGACAGAACGCGTCGGCCTCGAGCGTCGCAACCACGAGACCAGCATCGGGGCCGCTGTTTGGGCGCTCCCACGTGAAACGGTGCAACTCCCGGATGGTGGTTGCGTAGTCTCGTGGCCGGCAGTAAGGCGCAAAATCGCGCAGGCCCGTGACCAGCAGCGCGCCCGCGTTGAGCGCCTCGATGTCGAGCGTTCTGCGGTTCCACAGCACGTAGCCACGCCGGAGCGGGTCACGCGTCTCGGGGCGGTCGCTAATGCGGTACGAGTAGCGTCGCGCTATGGCGGAGAATCGCGCGTCAAAGCCCGGCTGCGCGATGGTGACCCTGTTCACCACGATGTCACGCGGCAGCACGCTCCAGAGCTTGTAGATCAATGCCTGTGCAGGGTCGCGCACGTTGCGACTAGCGCAGCGCTCCCACGCCACGCGCGGTAGATCAATGTGTGCGACCTGGTTTCGGGCGTGAACGCCCGCGTCTGTGCGACCGGCTACCGTCAGGCCCACGCGGCCAATCCGGCGGATCACCTGAGTGAGACCGTCCTCCATGACGCCCTGCACCGTGCGCAGGTCGGGCTGACGGGCCCAACCCTGAAAATCTCCACCGTCGTAAGAAAAGTCAAGGCGGACCCTCATGGCGTCACTGGAATCCAGTTCGGTCATGAGAATCCGCCTCGTACGAGCGCGCGGCTTCACGCCACGCGGAACCGTCGCTACTTGTTGTCGCCTTCGGCAACCTCTGCACCCTCAGCGGGTGCGTCGGCGTGAGCGGCCTGAGGAGCGTTGGTCTCGTCCTCTTCGGAGGCCTTCTTGGGGACGGCCCTCTTCGTGGCCTTCTCTGCCTCCTTGGAGACAGCCTTTTTGGCTGGCGTACCAAATTGGACGAGTTCGATCACTGCGAGGGGCGCGTTGTCGCCCTTGCGGAAGCCCACCTTCGTGATGCGGGTGTAGCCGCCCTCGCGGTCGGCAAAGCCCGGGCCGATCTCGGTGAACAGGGTGTGCACCACGGACTTGTCCGAGATGATTCCCATCACCTTACGACGCGACGCGAGGTCGCCCCGCTTGGCGAACGTCACAAGGCGCTCGGCGTGGGGCTGAACGCGCTTTGCCCTGGTGAGCGTGGTCGTGATGCGACCGTGCTCGAAGAGGCTCTGCGAGAGGTTGGCCAGCATGTGACGCTGGTGGTCGGGGCTGCCGCCGAGGCGGGCGCCTTTAGTGGGGGTAGGCATGTTGGATGTTCTCCTTGACTATTCTTCGCTGCCGGAGAAGTACACACCAGCTGCGGAGGTGCCGTCGTACTCGACGCCACCATCCTTGAGGGAGAAGCTCAGCTCGGCAAGCTTCTCCTTCACCTCGGTGATCGACTTCTGACCAAAGTTACGGATGTCCATGAGGTCGGTCTCGCTGCGTGCAGTGAGCTCTCCCACGGTGTGAATGCCCTCGCGCTTGAGGCAGTTGTACGAGCGCTGGGTAAGGTTCAGCTCCTCGATGGGCTGGTTGTAGTCCTCCTCGAGCGACTCGTCGGTGTCCGACGGACCAATCTCGATGCCCTCAGCAGCCTCGTTGAGGCCGCGAGCGAGCGAGAAGAGTTCCACCAGCGTCGAGCCGGCCGAAGCGAGCGCGTCGCGCGCCGAGATGGAGGACTTGGTCTCCACGTCGATGATGAGCTCGTCGAAGTCGGTGCGCTGGGCGACGCGAGTGGCCACCACGTTATACGTCACCTTGAGTACGGGCGAGTAAATCGAGTCGACCGGAATCTGTCCGATCTCCGCGTCGTAGCTCTTGTTGAGCGCAGCGGGCACGTAGCCGCGCCCACGCTCGACGGTGAGCTCAACCTCGAACTTCGCCTTCGCGTTCAACGTGGCGATGTGCATCTCGGGGTTGTGAATCTCGACACCGGCCGGAGGCGCGATATCAGCGGCGGTCACGGCGCCAGCGCCGGACTTTCGCAGATACATCACCACAGGCTCGTCGTTCTCCGAGGAGACAACGAGGTTTTTGAGGTTCAGCAGAATCTCGGTGACGTCTTCTTTCACACCTTCGATGGTGGTGAATTCGTGAAGGACGCCATCAAACCGCACCGACGTCACTGCCGCGCCCGGGATGGACGACAACAGCGTGCGGCGGAGCGAGTTTCCGAGGGTGTAGCCGAAGCCCGGCTCGAGCGGCTTGAGGGAGAACTGCGAACGATTGTCCGAAATAACCTTTTCGGTCAGCGTTGGACGCTGTGCGATGAGCACGGTTCATTCCTTTCCGAGCACCCACTATTTGATGCTCGAGGTTCCTGCCGAGGATCTGTCTCGGCCAGGGTAAAAGTTCTAAAGCAGGAAGGTGAGGTATGGCGCCCGATGCTGTTGTTGAGCATCGGGTTGCCTACCCGACGGTGTGCGCTGGGGTTTGCCCCTGGCGCCGTGACTAGTTGCGGCGACGCTTGGGCGGACGGCAACCGTTGTGCGCCTGCGGGGTAACGTCCTTGATGGAGGTCACCTCGAGGCCCGCAGCGGTCAGCGAGCGAACAGCAGTGTCGCGGCCCGAACCCGGACCCTTGACAAAGACGTCGACCTTGCTCATACCGGCATCCTGTGCGCGGCGAGCGGCGGCCTCGGCTGCCATCTGGGCGGCGTAGGGGGTCGACTTGCGTGAACCCTTGAAGCCAACCTGGCCCGAAGACGACCATGACACGACGGCGCCCGAAGGATCCGTGATGGAGATGATCGTGTTGTTGAAGGTCGACTTGATGTGAGCCTGACCGTGGGCAACTGTCTTCTTGATCTTCTTGCGCGGCTTGCGCGTGGGAGCGGCCATGGCTTACTTCTTTCTTCCGGCGACGGTCTTCTTGCGGCCCTTGCGGGTACGCGCATTGGTCTTGGTGCGCTGACCGCGCACCGGCATGCCGCGACGATGGCGCAGGCCTTGGTAGTTACCGATCTCCACCTTGCGGCGAATGTCAGCTGCCGTCTCACGGCGAAGGTCGCCCTCCACCATGAAGTTGGCTTCGATGTAGTCGCGCAGCGCGACCAGCTCAGCGTCGCCAGCATCCTTCACTCGCAGATCAGCGCTCACACCAGTGGCGGCGAGGATCTGCAAGGACCGGGTGTGGCCAATGCCATAAATATAGGTAAGGGCGATCTCCATGCGCTTATCGCGCGGAAGGTCGACACCGACAATACGTGCCATTCTTCTACTCCATTAGTAGTCGGAGGTCTGACGCTTGGTCCTCCCGCTGCAACTTGTGCGGGCCTCGGCCTCCGAGCCAAGGGTGACGTCCGAGGACGGTGACCAAACGCGGTTTTCTTTTTTTGTCTAGCCCTGACGCTGCTTGTGGCGCAGGTTCTCGCAGATGACCATTACTCGGCCATTACGACGAATCACCTTGCACTTTTCGCAGATGGGCTTGACGCTGGGCTTAACCTTCATGGTTCTTTCCTTCGCCGTCGGGGCGCAAACGTGTAGAACACGCCAGCGACGACGATTACTTGTAGCGGTAGACGATGCGGCCGCGGGACAGGTCGTACGGGCTCAACTCGACTACCACGCGGTCCTCAGGAAGGATCCTAATATAGTGCTGTCTCATCTTGCCTGAGATGTGGGCTAGGACGAGGTGCCCGTTGGTCAATTCCACTCGGAATGACGCGTTTGGCAATGCCTCGACCACAGAACCTTCGACCTCAATGACGCCGTCTTTCTTGGCCATAAACTCCGCTAACGTTGGTTGACAGTGCATTCGGGCGCGCTAAAACACCCGAGGAATAACTATACGGCATGCGGGAGCCCGCCTCAACCGCGCGTGCCGAGTGACAGGGACGGTTGCTGGATCCGTTAGCGAAAACTATTGCGGAGTCGCTGCACTGCGAGGTCAGCCACGCGTGGATTCCGGTGATCGCCCAAGTTGCGAATCACCGACGACGGTGTTTTCGGGTTCGCGATCAGCGCCTCCAACACCACCACCTGGTGGTCGTGCCCCAGGGAGATGAGAGCTCCGGCAGGACAATCCCCTCGGGAGGCAACTGCAGCGCGAACCTGGGGGTCGCGGTCGACTGCCAGTGACAGTAGCTCGGAGCCGACGACCTGCGGGTCGCGGGCACGCAACAGTTCATCTGAGGTGTCGCGTATAGACGCGTATCCGAACGTCATCGTAGATCGGCCTCTCCGGCTGGTTGGTTAATCCTACGGGCAGAGGCGGAACAACTCCGACTTTATGTGAAAAACCCGACATAACACGCAAACGAACTCGTCTTCCGGTCCGGGCTACACGGGCGTGCGCCGTGCGCCCTACAGCGACGGGAGAGGTGCTGGACTTACACCGAACTCGGCAAGTCCCGCCGCACCACCATCGGTCGCAGTCAGGACCCAAATGCCCTCATCATGGATAGCGACCGAGTGCTCCCAGTGCGCGGCGCGAGAGCCATCTGCGGAAATGACCGTCCAGTCGTCAGCCAAAGTATTCGAGTCTCCGGTACCGATCACCAGCATCGGCTCAATCGCGATACACATCCCCGGTCGCACTTTGGCGCCTCGCGAGCGGGTGCGATAGTTCATGACGTCCGGGGCCTGGTGCATGGCGGTGCCGATTCCATGTCCTACGTAGCCTTCCAGGGGGAACAGGCCCGCCGCATTGGCGACGTCCTCGATGGCGGCGGACACCTCGCCCAGCCGCGA
>Ga0314774_1001230_pt1 | contig 16940 bp, 15 predicted proteins | sample MetaGCBIA2018_FD_204515 | JGI IMG/M metagenome (GOLD analysis project Ga0314774, IMG submission 204515) | Cryopeg brine microbial communities from Beaufort Sea near Barrow, Alaska, United States - CBIA 2018 | ecosystem: Environmental > Aquatic > Marine > Coastal | place: USA: Alaska | collected... | reverse complement strand
GTATAGAATTGAAAGGAGAAAGTTTAAGAAAAAAACTGTAATTTTGTCAGTATCTTATCTTTTAAGACCAAAATCAACAGGGGGGTCAATATGACCGGAATGGGGGTCAGTATCGCCGGAATATCCACTTTAATACGAATGCAATATAAACCAGGACTATCAGGTACCGTATTATCAATATTGGAAGCAGATTTAAAATTTTTCTCATTCATGAGCATCTTAACAGCTAAACTTGGGTTTGAACTAACAATAGAAATACTATTTTTATTTTTTTGAAATACAATAGGTATTTTAATAACACCTGTTTTACTTTTTAATGAAATAAGATTTCCGTTTTTTGAAAATAAATGTGGGTAGTTTTTAACACGAGCACCTATTTGGCTACTCCGAATTAATGAGGTGTCTTTTTTAATATATAAATTATTTTTATTTAATGCATCTGCAATTTCTACCGCTGACATTGCTCCTTTTTTTAGGGCTAAAACTTGTACTATGGCTTCGTGTAAGGTCATGACTAAGACTCTATTAATTAACCTAAACTATTATAAATAAAAGTTGCAATATTTCTGACTTCTTCAGATTGTTTATTATTAAAATGAATTTCACTTTGAGATCTAGGCCAGAAATCCGTTTCCTTACGTACTTTATAAACCAACTCAGCTTCAATGGCTTCTACAAATTGTTTGTACTTTTTATTATCTTTTTCATTACCTGAAAATGGTTCAAAGACAAAAACATATAAATCTACTGAATCTAATTCATTTTTCCATTTATAACCATGATAGCCATTACGCCCATTTGCTCGCATACCATAATTTAAACGAGACGAAATAGACTGGCCAGTATAACCAATATAAATGAGCTCATTTTCTGATTTTAAAATATAAATTTTAGGTCGTGATTTTTCTGTAACTGGTTTTTGAAAATTAACATTTTCACCAATCTGTTCTTTTTTATAAATGACACGTTTATCTTTCGTACCCGATACAAATAAAGTATACATAAATGGACCTAAATATTTCATAATAAAAATACAATGTTAATTAATGTTTTCAATATTATTTTTAAGAACCGTATTTATATCATTTAATAAATCATTAAAACCTAAAACACCAATTTCATTTAAAACCCATTTATAATCTAAAGCTCCTTTAAATTCAGTTTTGTCCATCTTTAAATCAACCTTATTAGTGGTATTAACACTTTCCATTATTATATCAAAATTACTTCCAATAGAACCTAAATGCTTACCAGGGTTTTTAAAGTACCTTGAATTTGCTTTTATGTAATCTTCATCCATCTCATTATTTGAAGAACGTTCAATAATAACAATGCTAAAATTACCATTATCTAATTCTTTTACAGCTCTTTTTGCTTGTGATACAGCAATGTTTATTGGATCAGTATTTTGATATCGGCATGATTTTAATTCAATTAAATATGATTTATTACTTTCCGGGTTAAAAACTCGAATGTCATAAGCTCCTCCACCTGCATGAATAATTTTTTCTTTATTACTTGAAATCTCATATTGCTCAAGTGTTTTTATAAATAATTTTTCAACTTTAGATCCTACTTCCAAAAGGTTACTAAATTCCTTTTTTTTACGAGCATCTTCTTTGGCATATTCAATTACATTTTTAGGAATACCATTAGGAAAAAGTGCAATAAGCTGGTTTAAATTTTCTTTTGAAATACCAGAATCTTGAATTACTTCCAACATTTCAAGAGCTTCAACATTTCTTAATAAAGAAAACATTTTAGCAGTCATAGAAAATTTAACCCATAAATCGTTCTTCCTTTGTAAGAAATGGCTTAGATATTTCGATTGTGAATCATTATTATTACACCAGTCTATTAACTCTATAATAATTTCTTTAAAACTATCAATATACCCAGGATCTACCGCCTCATTTTTTTCAATTTCTTTAATTGAATTATTAATAGCACCTCCTAACTCATCAAATGTTTTTGGGGTACATTTTACATTAATCCCATCTAAAACTAAATCATTTTTCCAATTTTTTGTATTATCTAATTTAAGAAGAATATCTATTAATTCATCATTTAAAGGAGTCTCTTGAGTCCCAAAATTGTTTAAACTTTCAAATGCGCACAACGCTTCATTTCTATTCGGCACAATATTTCCAAAAAATATTTGGTTTGAAAAGTCTTTATTGCTTTTAAGCTTATTTAAATATGTATTAAGCCATTTTATAGTTTCATATTTATCGAAATTTAATTGAGTTGCTAAACCTGTTACGTCCTTGCACTTTTCAATTTTTGTATTTACTGTTTCTATATAAATATCTAATGCATTTTTAAATCTAAAATCTTTAATATTGGAAACTACACGTATTTCTTCTTCAAAAGAAAATAATTCTTTTCCTGTCAAAAAAACTTCGCAACGAAAATTCTCAACGTTCTCTAATGAAGTTACATTTCTTAAGATATCTTTTACAATTTTAAAAAAATTCGGAATTTTCTTAAAGCTATCTTTTATTATTATCTCATTAATTTTATTTGAAGCTAATGGCAATCCTTTTTTCTCTATATTTTGTCCTGGTAATTTTACTTCTCTATGAATTAGTTTGTTCCTCCAATTATCTCCTAATTCACTTAAAATATCTAGAAACTCATCAGGAATATTTGCTTCAGAATCTTCTAAATGAAGAGTGTCCGGGCTTAACTTATTAAAATCTCCATTCTGGTTTGGTATTATGCCATATGAAGAAAATGAACCGGTTTCTTTATACTCAATTAAAAACCCATAAAAATTATTAAGCCAAATTAATGGATCTATATTATCTTGTAACTTCTCAGAAAGAGATTTAACATTCCCAATTTCCTGCAATTCAGACAGTAATTTTTCAAGAGTATATCTTAATTCTCTACCCCAGTTATCTATCTCATCTTTAGGCCCAGAAGCTTTAATCCACTTAATTAAAATATTTTTTTTAGGAAGTTTTTCTACACCAATAAAAGGTCTTACAATTTCATAAAAAGCTAATTTATCAATATCTGTTTCTCCATAAACTGGAACATAGGCTGTATTTAAATTTACAAAACTTGGTTTATCGGTTTCAACAATAGCTTTCTCGTTTACAAAAGACCTATAATCTTTCTGTAATTTTTCATACCATGTTTTAGAAAAGGTTTGCCATTTTTCATCTGGCAACCTAGAAAAAGCACAAACAAATAAATTCTTTGCTCCAATTTTGATAAGGTAGTTCGTAAATACTTTTGCTGCAACAAACCCCTTCTCAACTAAATCTCTGTTTTCAACATGATCTGGAGCACTTTCGCTATGAATAGGAATGCCATCTCTATCTTCAGTTGGATGTAATTTATACCCATTAAAAATAAATGGAAAGTAAAATTTATCTGAGCCTATTAATGGAAAATCTCGATATAAATTTGGTGATTTTCCAAAATTTTCAATTAATTCTAAATCTTCTAAATTATTAACTTCAACAGATAATGAAAGTTCATTAGTATAATAAGTTATAAAACAACGCGTATCTTCTTGGCTAAGTTTTATCTTTGTATGTCTTATTTCTCCATTATTAAAAACCTCTTCACTTTTATAAATATTTTCACTTGTTGAGGTATTATCTATAATTCTAACCTTCTTTATTTTGGGGATATTAACTAAAGTTAATGGTAATGTATTCTTTAAATCACTTAGCCCATCTTTGGCTGCATTCCATTTTTCCTCAATTACAAGAGGGTAGTCAAATGAAGTATCAAAATCGGATTCAATTCTAAAATTTTCATAATTTTCTTTGATTGAAAAATCTGAATCTGTTTCTATTTTCCTGATATTTTCAAGAGCTTTTTTAATTTTAGGCAGTAACTCTTCAGAAGTTCTACCACTTCTATCTAATACAACTTCAAAATTTCTATGTATACTTTTATGATTTACAATACCCCTTACTGTAATAATTTCTGAAAGTAAATGTGTAGCTATAAATCCTGTTCCAAATTTACCAGTAACAGATTCATCAGTATTTGCGGAATCTTTCGAACTAACTTGCTGTATTAACCCTGTTATATTAGTCATTTTAAACGGGTTACCATTATGCCTAAATACAAGTTTATCAGTTGAAAGTTCAATTTCTACAGAAACCTTCTCAAATTTATTTTTTAAATCTTTTGCATTTTGCATTAATTCCCAGATCCATCGCTTAGATGATTGAGAGGGATCATTTAAAACTTTACTTAATATTTGCTTTATTTTATCGGCAGTAAGTTTGTAATTGTTATTTCTAATTATCGCATCAACGTCATCAACATCAATTTCATCAATTTCTTGGTTTTGCATTTCTTTCATAGTTTTTTTTATAATTCATTATTTATATATTCAACCCCAGCAATTCTCATATATTATTCTTTCCATTTCCCACAAAGCAGGTGAACTATTCCAATTAAAAAAGGTATTTATATCATCATCTGATATCTTGCTAAGCTTTTCATTATAGTCATAGTAAGTTTTTAAATTTTGTTCTTTATCGTCAATAAAAATTCGCATTGGTTTTCCTTCGAGATCGATTCCTTCAATACTTTCTTCATTTATTTTAAATTGTGTAAAAGTGATTATTAATGGACCTGGATATTTTTTCTCTACATACTGTTCATTTACTTTTGTTGTTAACGGATTTATGTATATCAATAGCCGTTTATTATTTTCAAATTCCCGATATTTAAACAGGTGAAAACCATCAATTAATATTTTTTTGCCTTGAAACTCCAACGCAAATAATCCTTTTTTAAATGGAAATAATTCAGTTTCTAATTGTTCAACCCATTTATGTAAAGAATTGAGTTGTTCTATTTCCAAAAACAAGAGATTGATAATATTTACAAAAAGTCGAATATTCGAATCTGCAAAACTCATTGTTCCAGCAAACGAATGTCTTTCTGGGTGCATTTTATTATTTCTTATATTTCTTGCTCTATCAAAGTCAGGTTTTAAAAAAGATAATTCATCAATTAAACAAATTTCATCAATAAGTTTCCATAATTTTTTATCATAAGTTTCACCTTTTTTATTTTGCGGCAATTTTAAATCAAGGTTTAATTCTTTAGCTTTTAGCTTAACTGCCATTTCCATAATAAGTAAGGCTTTACTAAACGCTTCATCAAACATTGGTAAATGATAATAGCTATGTGCTAATAAATAACTTACAGTTACAAAACTTTTTGAGATGTCTTCTGGTACGTTTTTGTGGAACTTTCCTTCAACAACATAACTTGCAACAAACTCTTCTCTTGAGTTTATTCCAAACATATCCCAAATATCTACAGGTTCATACCACTCCATATTTTAAAACACTTAATTAAAAAACAATCTTTTCTTTTACTAACCCTGTGAAATTAAAACCTGTACCGCTAGATTTGACATCATGTAAATACTTGAAATTTTTATCGGATGAAATTTCTAAATCTACAGCATCTTTATCTTCACGAATTTTAAAATTTGCAGCAAGGTTGGTTACAAATCCCTTTGGTAAATGCAACCATAAAACATACGTTGTGGTATTTAATAATAAATGAATGTCTTCACTAAATTTAGAAACTGGAACATTAAGCCACCAGACTTCTTTAGACTTATTAATATTTGAAAAACTTGTGTTTGTGCTTTTTAACAAACCTCCTTTGCTGGTATTTATATAATTAATTAATTCTTTTTTAGTTTTCATAGTATACTTTTTAAAACACCTGATTAATTAAACTCTTTTGTAAGGCTTTGGAACTTGCTATTTTGGATTGTGATTTTTCAATAACTTTATCTTGAAATTGAATACTTTCAAAAACAACTTCTTGTTCTTCTTGTGAAAGTAGAGGAACAATTATATTTTCTATTATAGGTTTTCGTAGAGAATTAACAGTAGAACCAACAGATTTTTGAACTAGCTCTCCTACTTTATCTTGAACAACATCTCGATATAAAGCCATATTTATTTTATGTTTGTTATTATTAGATAAAATATAAGTCCTCTGATGTACATTAAATTTTCCTTTGAAGTATTTTATTTGAAAATTACCTTCACCAGGTAAGATCAATGCTTCTTGGTCATAATCATAAGTGTCAATTCTTTGAGTATCAATAGATCTAGTAAAAAACGGGTATTCTCCTCCAACAATAGCGTCTTGAGCATTTTTGTTGCCTGTTTTAACTTCAAAAATCCCCCCTAATGAAATAAATTTAAACTGCTCTTGCTTTGCTTTTTCAAAAATGTTATTCTTAATAAAAGTAAGTTTATATGTTTCAGTTCTTTCTAATATATCCTTCTCCTTTTCAATCACCTCATCCATAGCCCAAAGTAGTTTTGCAAGTTGTGCTTGTTGGTCTTTTGGAGGAAGGAGAAATTCATAATTGGCCAAATCTTTAAATTTTACTCTTGGAGATAAACCACCAGCAGAATGTTTAACCGCATAATCAAAGAATTTATCATTTTGAACAATAAATGGAAGCAACTCTGGAAGAAGATTTTTCTTTGCTCTAAAAACTGTAATATCTCCCGAACAAATTCCACTAAATGTAGTTTGTGCTGCCTTTTTTAAATAAGCTCTTCTGCGCCCAAATAAAACATCACCTATTGCAAATTTCTTCGTAAATGTTGTGCTTTCTTCAATATTTTCAGAACGTCTAAGATGAATATCTTCTGATGTAATGTGCTCTAAACCTACAACGTGTTCAATTCCTTCAGCTACAATATCCTTTATAGCTTCTTTGGGCTCAAAAACAACATCTTCAAATTTTACTAAAGACCAATTAGTTTTATCAATGTTCATATTTTTTTCTAAAATTTCTTTCATTATTTTTCAAGGATTTGAAAAAGTTCGCTCATAGATTTTTTTAATTTTTCAGAAGAGTTTTCCCAGTTTACATATACGTTTTCAAAAGTTTCATCATCACTTGAATTATATTGTTCAGGACGAACATATAAACTAATAGACATGTTGCCATTATTGTCCAATACATCAACATTATTCATCAAACTTGCAAAATCTTCTTCATCTTCAAATTTTTGATATGCTTTAAAAACTTTATCAATATGAACTTGTTCTAAAAAACCAATTGTTTTTTCTTGTTTTACTTCATTTACAGCATTTATAAATAAAATTTTTCCTTTTTTTCTTTTCTCCTTATTGGTCTTTGTTATAAGTAAACATGCTTCCATTGGAGAATTGTAGAACAAGTTTGGACCTAAACCAATAACACATTCCACCAAATCTTCTTCAATCATTTTTCTACGCATATCAGCTTCTTTATCTCTAAACAAAACGCCATGAGGCCAAAGTGTAATAGACCTTCCATTTTGTTCGTTTAAACTCTTTTGTATATGCTGTTGAAAAGCATAATCGGCACAACCTTGTGGTGGTGTTCCCCAAATATTACGCCCGTAAGGATCACTTTCAAAACTTTTTTGATCCCAAGATTTTATAGAGTAGGGGGGATTGGCCAAGATTACATTAAACTTTTTTAGTTCGTCATTTTCTAAAAAGGCAGGATTGGCCAAGGTATCGCCACGTACAATGCTAAATTCTTCAATACCATGCAAAAACATATTCATACGCGCAATGGCAGAAGTAATGAGGTTGATTTCTTGCCCGTATAATTTTAAGGTTCGGTATTCCTTACCTTCATCTTTTAAATGCAACGCACAGTTTAACAACAAACCACCAGAACCACAAGTAGGATCGTACACACTTTCACCTGGCTGAGGATCCATAATCATCGTCATTAATTTAACCAGGGTACGGTTGGTATAAAACTCAGCAGCAGTATGGCCGCTATCATCAGCAAACTCTTTAATTAAGTATTCGTAAGCATTGCCTAATTTATCATCGGGCACAGTCGCTAAATTTAGTTTGTGCTGAGAATAATGTTCTATTAAGTTGGTCAATGTTTCATCACTTAAACGGTTTTTGTTGGTCCAACTGGCATCACCAAAAATACCATACAAGGTATCAGGATTTGCTTTTTCAATAGCCCGCATAGCATCTTGCAACGCCAATCCTACATTTACAGTTGTTTCTCTAACAGCATTCCAATGCGCTTCTTCAGGTACTTGAAAATGATGATTTTCAGCAAAAGATGCATATTCTATATCTCCATCACTTTCTTTTAAGGCATTTTCAAACTCTTCATCATACACATCACAAATACGCTTAAAGAACAGCAACGGAAAAATGTATTGCTTATAATCTCCTGCATCTATGGTTCCCCTTAACTGGGTAGCTGCTCCCCATAAATATTTTTCTAGTTCCTTTTGGGTCATATTATTTCAATTAATATTGAATAAACACCTTTTTCACTTTCCTTTTTTGTACTAAAAGCTTTTTTACTCAATCTTGGTAACGTCTTTAATTCAACATTGCCATTATAAATGCTTCTTCTCATTAAATTATGCTTTGAATTAAAAATTTTATCTGGTAATTTTTCTTGACCTACTACAATTTGGAATAAGCGAGTGTTTGGTAAATTCTTTTTAAGTTTAAATAACTTTTCAAAATCAACTTCAACTTTTTTCCAATCACCTTCATACCTTTTTACTTCAATTATTTCTAATAATTCATTAGGCATCAGTTTTTTAATTTTCCCATTTTTATATTTGTCATTAGTCTTTTTTCCAATTAAAATATCAACTCTTGATTGATCTATAATTTGGGGATTTATTTCTTTATACATTCTTTCACATTCAATCCTCATGTTAGATTCAATTTTAGCTGAAAGCAATTGGGTTAATTCAGCCACAATAGCTCCCTCAGTCAAAAGATGGTCCTTAAAATATTGTTTCTTATATGCTATCCAATAAGAAAGCCCTTGTAATATTTCATTCCAATATTTTGGTATCACTTACATTTACTCTTGTATTATTAACTGATTCGTTTTTATAATACCCCTCAATATTGAATTAAACCATGAAATAGCCGCCTCACCATCTTTTAAAGTTGCTTCCGTAATGTCCCTGCTATGTCTTATACTATTTCTAAGTTCGCCTAGTTGGCTAAATCTATTCATTAAAACACCTTTACTCCCAAAATTACTTTCAAATAGTTGCCAAACAAGTTTACTTGTTATTACATCTTTATATTCTTGTAAATCAAAAAAATCGAGTTTACGTCTTAAATTTTTAAATTGAGCATTATCCTCACCCGGATTTTTCATTAACCAGTTTAAAATTCTATCATCAACTTTATCACTAATATGTTGTGGAATAAACTCAATGTATGCGTCTTCTTCTGCAGCATCATTTAATTTCTGATCTAAAAGATCTCGCAATGCAAACTCAATCGTTTCTATATCGTCATTGAAACTAGATAAATCTTCTGGAATAGAGCTTTTATCTTTATTCACATAATATTTATCTAAAAATTTATTTAAACCTACGCATAACAACTTTCTTCTTTCTTCTAAAAATTCTTCATAGTTTTCAACGGCATAATATTTAGGATTCGTTGGCACAAATTGTTTGCGCAATTGTTCAATATTTATTTCTGGTAAATACAATGCTGGATCTTTATCTAAAATTTCCATATTGGATTGTTGCGTAATAAAAGCCATATTTGAAATTTCATTTACCATTGCTTTATGAATGGAATTAGCAGAATTTAATTTCTTATATAAAAATGCTTTTGGGAAAATATGATGTATTTGTAGTTTATTATTATAACCAATATTTTTGGAATATAAACTAATTGCAGGATTGGTCCAGTCTTTAGCATTTTGTGCTCTTACGGCACAGTAAAATAAATTGTAAATCCTACTTCTAATACCTTGTAAAGATAAATCATCAGGCCTTAAGGATAAGTTACTTCCTCGGTATAAATGCATTTCATTTATTAATCCATCGATTGAATTTGTTTCCTTAATAACATTTATATCTTTTTCTAAAAAAGACTCAGAAGAACCGCTAAAACGTCCCCACAATAATGAAGTAAATACCCAATAAATAGCCTTATTTGCTTCTTCTTCGTTATCAAAATTTAGATCATTCTTCGATAAATAATAAACTAAAACGTATAATACATATAGTGAATTGAAATTCTCTGAAGAGTCGATATATGCGTTATCTCTTAAAATATTAATTATATGATGAAGAATTTTATTTAGCTTTACCCAAGCTGCTTCAAATTCTTCCTCATTTACTTCACCTATATCGGATGTAAATTTACCCCTATCAGTGGTTAAGATATTAAGACATCTAGTGAAAAAATTAAACGAGAAATTATAATTATACTTTTTATATTCATCAATAGCTGTCCTGAATTTATCTTTGACTGCTGGCCAATTTGAAGTTATTATTGCTAACGCCAAATCGGATTCATTTAAAGTAGTTCCAGTTTTATTTACTAGATTAAATATTTCAACTACTTTTTCAATATCAGTAAGTGTAATTTCTTTTATATAATAGTTGTAACTGCTTATGGTCCCAAGTTTATTTAATACTTCTAGATTAAGCATATAATAATTTTTATGCTCTTCACTCATCGTTTTAAAACTAGAAATAAAGCTTGTCACTCCACCTTTGCTAAGAAAATCCGACACATTAATCCATTCAGGGTTATTAGCCATTTTTTTTTGCATAAAATACTCAAATTCTTCTGTTTCAATATTAAAGTATAAATCTGTTCTTAATGAAACGCCTTCATACCACTCAGGAGTTTTTCCTTTAAAAATAGTGTATATTGTTGTAAGTCTTTGCTGCCCATCTAGAATTAAGTGATGGAAAATAGAATTGGTATCTTTTTGTTCACCTCTAATTTTAGAAGGCTCCTTTGTCTTCCATATTAGGAATGAACCAGAAGGATAACCTAAATAAAGAGACCTAAAGAAGCTTTTTACTTGTTTGCTATTCCAAACATATCCCCTTTGAAATTCAGGAATTGTGTACTCATCATTATCAATTGATAATAATATTTCGCTAATTGTTTTTTCTCCTGCCATAACTAAATAAATTCTTTTAATATTTTTTTAAACTTTTCCTCCGCAATTAAACTTTCATTCCAAGCTGTTTTTAAATCAGATAAAGCTTCTTCAACAGTAGGTAAATTATCTTCAATTATTTTTTCAACGTATAAAGGAATGTTTAGATTGAAGTCATTTTCTTCAATATCTTTTAATGAAGCTACTTTTACATAGTTTTCAACATCTTTATTTTGGGTATACCAATCAAAAATTTGATTTACATTTTCTGGTTCTAAGAAGTTTTGAGCTTTTCCAATACGGACTTGGTTAGAAGCATCAATAAATAGTACTTTATTTTTTTTAACAGCTTCTTTGCTTTGTTTAAACACCAAAACACAAGCTGCCAATTGCGTTCCATAAAAAATATTTGGTCCTAAAGCAATCACAGCTTCCAATAAATCATCTTCTAAAAGCTTCTTCCTAATTTTGCCTTCTGCACCTTTTCTGAATAATGCGCCATGTGGCAAAACAACTGTCATTCTACCAGTACTATTCATAGATTTAATCATATGTTGTACCCAAGCCATATCACCATTTCCATCAGGGGGAACGCCTGCGATATTTCTACCATAAGGATCATTTGTCCAATTTTCTGCACCCCAATCTTTTAAAGAAAATGGGGGATTGGCAATAACACAATCAAAAGTTTTTAAACCATCCGCTTCAAAAAATGCAGGATTGCGTAAGGTATCACCCCTAAAAATTTGAAAATCTTCAATTCCGTGCAAGAACATGTTCATCCGGGCAATTGAGCTAGAAGTCAGGTTTTTTTCTTGCCCAAATAACTTAAGTGTTCTGTAATCTTCATTATTTTCCTTTAAATGATTTACACTTTCCAATAACATACCTCCAGTTCCACAAGCTGGATCATAAATAGTTTCGCCTTCATGAGGATCTAATATTAATCCTAACAAATGAACTACAGAACGCGGTGTGTAAAATTCACCTGCCTTCTTATTGGTTAAATCAGCAAAATGCTTGATTAAATACTCGTATGCATTTCCTAACATGTCAGGATTTACATTCTCGTTTCCAAGACTATATTGTGAAAAATGCTCTATTAGATCAATTAATAATTTATCAGAAAGTTTGTTCTTATTGCTCCACTGGGCATCCCCAAAAATACCATATAAAAATTCTTGGTTTGCTTGCTCAATACCTCTTAAGGCTTTTTCTATAGCTACACCAACGTTTGTAGTAGTTTCTCGAACATTTCTCCAATGGCAATCTTCGGGTATTTCAAATCGGTGAAATTCGGGTAAAGTCGCATATTCCAAATCTCCTTCCGACTCTTCCAAAGCTAATTTAAACTCTTCGTCATAAACGTCAGAAATTCGTTTGAAGAATAAGAGTGGAAATATATATACTTTAAAATCTGATGCGTCTACAGGTCCTTTTAAGATCCAAGCCGCTTTTGATAAATATTGTTCTAATTGGGATAGGGTAAGTTTGTTTTTATTCATAGAAAAGTAATGTTCTCAAAAATACTAATTATTCTTATTAAAATGAGTTTTAAAACGCTAACTTTTTGAACATCATTTTTTATTATTTCCCTGTTAATATTCATCATTAGCATTTTTTGTTTATATGCATTTTTCTTGATGGTTCATTTTTTATTATAGTTGTTGAAAAAATTAAACTCGTCAACAATTGGATAATTACCTGTCTGTTTTTTTCTATGAATAAGTTGATAGTTCATATAGTCATTATAGTCACCAATTTTACTCCAAGGTTTTGGTGATTTTTCGTGAAACATTCCTTTTTGAACATAACTGTCAATTGGAATATGAAAATATTTTGAATTAAGTTCTATTCCTTTTATTCGTGTATCTCCAAACAAAAGCCAATATTTCAGTGTCATATTTACCCATTTTTGCGATTGTCCATAAGAAAGTTGAGTCCAAGTTTTTCTCAAATCTTCACACCAAATTTTATGTTGCTTGTCAAATTCCTCTTGGCTAATAAGTTGACTTTTTAGTCCAATTTTTAAATATGTCAAAAGATAATTTTCTGAATTTAGTTTTAAAATTGCTCTATTTTCACCTTCAATTTTTAAGGTTCTGCTAAAGTCTAAAAAGGCTCGTTTAATACCAGCAAGTTCAAATCCATTTGTTGTGTCAAAATATAGTTTGATAAAAAAGTCTTCTTTTTCTTTGTGTGTTAAAATTGAGTTCATTTGGTTTGAGTGTAGGTTTTGGAATGACGGCTAACGTTCTCGGGATTTACGTTCGGGCGGGTTTCTGGGTTTCTGAGCAAAATATTCATTAGCAGCACAAAGCCCCAAGTTTGCAAGTCAGCCAGCATGATACAAAACCCGTGTTAGGCGCTGTTCGTTATATTAAACTGAAAATGCAATTTCCTAATTCGTCTATAAAATTTACAGAATTTATAACATCAGCATGTCTAATCGGTTGCAAAATACCTGTCAATAAATCTAAATCTCCCTCGTGTACTATTTGATTTCTTCGTATCACAATATTTTTCAACTCTACTTTGACATCATTTTCTGTCATTCCCATACAAATAGCAATTTTCTGCCACTTATGACTCTCTAACCAAATTAAACTTAATGCAGGATTTAATTTTTCAGGGTCTTGGAATGATAAGTGGCTATGACTTTGTATAATAATTCCTTCAAAAATATCTACAGGAGTTGGAATAGCAGTGGCATTGTTTATAGCATCCAATTGGGCAAGGGTAATTGTAAAATTCTTGTATGCGGGCGTTGCAACTCTATGACCTAAAAATGTGTCTATCATCCCTTGCTTAATAATATCATGCATTAGTTTGTCAAATGCAGATATTACGTAAACTAGTTCACTTCTTAATATATCAGAAACATCAATTGCTGGATAATGAAGTGTATCTGTTAAATGAATGTAGAGAGAATCAAGATTTCGTACCCTCAAAACAGCAACATTAAACCGTGATTTAGATCTATGCATTTTCTTTTATTCGTTCAATAATATGGGCAAAATCTATGAATTGTTGATTAAAAAGTTCTCTTTTTTCAACCATTTGTGCTAGTACAGTTCCTGTTCTGCCTATTTGCGCATCAGTTAGCGCATAAACAGGAGTGCCATGTATATTTGATTGTGGCAAAAGACTTTGAAAATCAGGAATTTCCGCCAAACAATAATCTGCAGGCACTCCAATTTCTGTATATAAATTGTTCTCCAATAACATATTATTCTTTAATAAACTTGGAATTAGTGTTTCTCTTATCTCTCTTATTATTTCGTCCATATTATTTCTAAAAGGAGCAGCAGGTTTACCACTTCTAATATTAAATCTTTGAATTACTACCCCGCCTAGTTTGGGGTTTTTTTCAGGAAATGGATATGCAGAGTTTGCAAATAAAGTTCTCATTTGTTGAGATGCATGATACCACCTAGGAAAAACACTTGATAATGTCTTTATTGCCATTAAGGAAAAAGGGTCTGGATTGGTTGGAATAATAAACAAATCAGAAATACTAAATAAGTTTTGATTGATTGCACCTAAACCAGGATTTAAATCTGTTAAAACATAGTCAATGTTATGATGTTCACATAATAAAGTAATCAATGCATGGAAAGAACCAGGTAAGTTCTGCATGGTTGCAAAAGCATTATTCGAAGTTTGAGAAAAACTTAACGCAGGCTCCAATTCTGTCAAATTTGGGTGGCCAGGAAGTAAAAATAAATTATCGTTATTTGGAACATTATAACAGTCAAATGCTTGGATTGGTTCTGGTCTACCTTCGAATGCAGAACTAACGCCATTCATAATATTTCTAGTATTAGTTGGAGTTTCAGTATAATACTGTTCAAATGATTCTCCCATAATTAAACCAGTGAGATTACATTGTGGATCTGCATCAACTAATAAAACTCGATTTCCGTCTTGTGCAAGTTTCCATCCTAAATGAAAAGTTGTTGTAGTTTTACTGACTCCGCCTTTATGATTAAAGAATATAATTCTCATTTTTATGAATTTAGTTTTTTCAAATTTAATTAAAAAATGTTGATTACCGAATTAGTTATCCTTATTTCGAATTGCGCCTAACGGTTTTTTTATAAGATTTGTGCGACTGGAAAATCGGAGATTTTTCGGACGTAGCAAATCGTTTGTTGAATGTCGGTTCGTTATTTAGTTTAGATGAAAGCATAAATTTTATGAGGTGTTGTAGCTAGTACTTATTCAGTTTGTATTTTTTTTCAGTTTTAATAAGTAACTCTTTTGTAGTCATACTTTCAAGGTAGTTTTTCAAATTGTTTTCTTCTATATTCAATTTTATTACATTAAATAATTCTTCTATAGAAAAAAAAGTATTTTCAAAATTTGTAAAAATATTTAATAGGATTACTGATTTAATTTCCTTGGGAGTATGATATGTGAATTCTTTAGGTTCAATACCGAATTTATTATCCTGTTTATACATTTTAAAGAATTTAACTTTTTGATTTTGGGACTTTAGGATAGAGCAAATTATCTCAATATCACTTGAATTTGTTTTTAAACCAAAATAAATGGATTTAATAGAATCTACACTGTAATTGTAACTTTTATTCGATTCATTATGGAATATTCGTAATTCGTCCTCGTGTTCCCAGTTTTCAGATTTAAAACATAGAAATTTATTTACAGATTCCATATTATAGGTTTCACTAAATAGCAAATCAGAATTTATTTTTGGAATTTCATCTTGATAATTTACTTTAAAGGCTTTTGAAAATGGTTCTTTTTTTGAATCAAATTCTATGCAGATACCTTTGTGACTATCTGCATAATATGACCACATGAGGAGGTTGTCATTATTCTTTGTAAAACAGCAAACTCCAATTTTACTGAAAATTTCTTGTCTAATTTGACCAATATTTTTTTTTATGCTTAATTGGAATTTAGTTTTTAAAATTTTAACAATATTAATCAAGTTTTCATTAAATAGTTCTTCTGATTCACTTAAATCAGACTTTAAATTTTGAAGGAATTCATTTCTTATTTTTTGAACTTCGTATTCGCTTTTATCTCTTAAAGGAAGTAAATCTTCAATCGAGTTTTTACAAAAAGAGAAAAATTCTTCTTTGTTAACTTTTTTATCAAATAATTTTTTTAGTGTTTTTTCATCAAACTGATATATACCGGATTTACAATATAATTCAATAAGTTTTGGCTCACTTAAATCATCAATTTCAATTGGATGAAAAGTATCAAAAGGATCATTGAAATTCTGTGGATGATTAAAATATATTTGATTTCTATGTAAATTCCGAAGAGTATATGTGTTTATAGAAGTGTATTTAAACATTTTTTTATGTTATGAGTGTAATCGTATTAGCTACAACGGATATAGATATGAAAAGTTCGACTTAAAAGTCCAAATCTTCATAGCAATTCCACAGTAAACTTAGGAATAATAAACATTAAATGAATCAGAAAAGAGAGAATTTTTTATATGTTGATAGTTGGTAAACGTTTTAGCAGGAGATAAGACAGACTTTATAAATAAAGAGACAAAGTTTTTATTTTTTTTGTGCGATGGCAAAAATTGCTTTGAAAAAGCAAAACCGATATTCTTTTAAAAAAGATATTTAAAAAGATTCAAAAAGATTCTGCGATTAGATTGAACGAATTGTAAATTTTAAAAATAAACATCGTGATGAAAAACATAAAAACAATTAAATATTATTTATACATACTTTTAAATAACTATATTTTCATACTTATAATATTTTTTATTCTAGGTGGATATATCGGATCAAATTGTGCCAGTGATATCGGTTTGTTAGTGCCAGTGCTATCGGTTTGAATTGTGCCACTTTTGTGGTTCATGGAAAATCATAACGTTTCGATTTGTGCCAGTGACAACGGTTTGAATTGTGCCACTTTTGAAAGATCAAGTATAAACTACCTTGTCGCAAAAAATAAGCGATATGGCTAACACACTTGATCCGATGGATTTAAAACAAATTATCACTTT
>Ga0314774_1001228_pt1 | contig 16952 bp, 8 predicted proteins | sample MetaGCBIA2018_FD_204515 | JGI IMG/M metagenome (GOLD analysis project Ga0314774, IMG submission 204515) | Cryopeg brine microbial communities from Beaufort Sea near Barrow, Alaska, United States - CBIA 2018 | ecosystem: Environmental > Aquatic > Marine > Coastal | place: USA: Alaska | collected... | reverse complement strand
CTTAACTTTAGAAACAGAAATCAAAATTCCCGTAATCCCGGAATCCCTCAAGTGGTTTGAAAGGATATCTGCCAAATCCTTTTGTAAAACCCCGCCTATTTTTTTTTGTCTATTTGTTTCCATAATGCAAAAGTAACATATTTATTAACCAGAAGAAAGAATATATATAATAGATGAAAGACTATTAAGTTGACACATTAAATGTTACATAATTTTATGTGTCAATAGATTGCCGTCACCTTAACAAATATTACAGTATTTTTTTATATTCGGGAATTAGCTGATTTATCTGAAATCATTTGCAGCTAAAATTTCCTTAAAACTGAAGTTTGGAAGACCAATTTCAGGAAACGAAAAAGAAAATTAATTTCGGTTACTTGTTTTTGCAGTTAACCAGGTTGTCCGATAGGCAAATACATCGATTATTAATTTCTCACAATTCCTCTAATTATCCAAGATTTCACTTCTAATTAAAACTGGCAAGCTAAAGGTCACTATCTTTATAATTCAATAAATAAACAAGATGAAAAGCATTGAGCATATAGGAATAGCGGTAAAAGATTTGGAAGCGGCCAATAAAATTTATGAAACCTTGCTGGGAGTTGCGCCTTATAAGAGGGAAGAAGTGGCACGTGAAGGGGTGATCACCTCGTTTTTTAAAATTGGCGAGAGCAAGATCGAATTGTTGACGGCCACAAATAATGACAGCCCGATAGCTAAATTCATTGAAAAGAGGGGAGAAGGGATACATCACATCGCCTTTTTAGTGAGTGATATAGATTCGGAAATAAACAGATTGGAAAATGAAGGTTTTGTTTTAATCAGCAAAGAAGCCAAGGAAGGAGCTGATAATAAGTTGGTTGCCTTTTTGCACCCAAAATCGGTAAATGGGGTCCTGGTGGAATTGTGCCAGGAAAAGCCCGTCACATCCCGATAAGGTGAGCTTTTAGAGGGATTTATACGCAGGTTTTTAGAAAGGAATAAAAACATAAAAAAATGTTTGTCAGGTAAAAGCAAATACATAAATTTGCGCTCCCGATTGCGATCGGGGACAGGTCCCATAGCTCAGCTGGTTAGAGCACCTGACTCATAATCAGGTGGTCCTTGGTTCGAGCCCAAGTGGGACCACATAGTCAATCCGCAAGTAACTGATAAAAAGGTTCTTGCGGATTTTTTTATGCTTTTGTACCGCCCATTGTGTAGCCGTAATTTATAATCGGTAATGAAAATCGATGAGTTTTAGAGGTTCCCTTTAGTACGTTACATCAGTAACTTACTAAAAATCATCAAAAAACTCCTGTTGTGTACTAAGATCTTTTAAATGTATATAATCCAATATCCCGGTGCCTTTAAACGTATATTCGAGGCCCACAATTTTACCATTTGATCCTTGATAATTCCCGGAGAATACCAACTTGTTGTTTAAAAAAACTCTGACTTCATTCTCTTTCACCACAACATGCAGATTATTCCAGGTCTCATTATCAAAAGTCAAGGTGGAAAGATTTGCATTAATACCAGTTACTTCTGTATCTCCGACCTTTATTCCTGAATATCCCGAACATCCTGTTTCCATCAGTGCAAAATAAGTAAGGTTCTTTTCGCAATGTATATTTGTAAGAAAGTCATAACAAGTAATTCCACCGGTTTCTTTTGAATTCTTAAACCTAGCTTTCATTTCAAAATTATCTCCATCGATTTCAAACTTCTTAAAAAGTTGATGGTCCACATAGAACACAGGGTTAATGTCGAACTCGTTTTTAGCTAAATACTCCGTGGAATAGTATAAATACCCTTCTCTTTTGGAGGTTGGTATTTGGCTATCTAGCCAAAGCTTTGGCCTGCCTTCAGGAAGAAAATAACTGTCCCAACTCTCCGAGATGACAAGTACATTGTTGAAGGCAAGTTCACGACCATCACTTTGTAGGCTGATATGGTAATACCCCGGGATTTGATAGGTAAAGTTATTTAAAGATTGTTGTTTATCTAATTTCTTTATTTCGGGCCCCGTTATGGGGTGTGTAAAATCAAAATCCAGATAAATACTGTCAGATGGGACCTTTTTAATATTGTACTTGACAAATACCGTATAGGGCACAAAAGCAATCGAATCGGCTATATCAAAGGAAAAGGATATTGTTTTATTGTTGTCTTTGCTAAAATTATTTTCAAAAAAATAAAATATAATCAGCATGAAAAAAACAACCACAGATAAAACCAATAGTGCCGTTTTGAATTGTTTTTTCTTCCACAAAGACTGTTTTTCCTGTTGTCCATCATTGCTGATTTTTTCATCAAAATGGGTTGTAAATTCTATCCAATCAGCAAAATCCAGGAATTTGGCCATTGCGTTCTTGGTAGCTCGCTGCGGATTGTGATACGTTTTATATTTTATTTTTCCATAAAGTCTTTTGAGTGTTTGAGGACTGATAGCAATTTCGGTTTTCTTGAAAATGATTTCTGACAGTTGCAAAAATTCGGGTTCTTTCCAAGATAAAGATTTTCCCCAATTCATTTTTTTTTCTATCTCCTGTAGACAATATTGTAAGTATTTATGGTCTCTCATGTAGTATTCAAAAAATATCCAAAACTTTAAACATACTTTGGAGAGCCCAATTTATGGAATTTAGATGATTTAACGTTAACATTGCTTTATGATTTTATAAAGGCACCAAATAACTAAAACGTTTTCTTTTAAGAGTTATCTATAGTAATATCCAGAAGAAAATTAATTATTAATATAAACTTAATAAAAATGAAATACTTACAAAAAATGGGGTTCTTTATTCTTACTATTTTTTTTGTGCTATTTGCCAATGGAAATCTTTTGGCACAAGTAAATGTTTATAAAGGTACTGAAATCATTCCTACTTATAAAATGGGAGATGATGAAATAAGTCCCATTTTCTATACCGGGAAGTCAGTTCAGGGGGCCCAGGGTCGGATTTACCCATATCCCTCCCAAACAAATTTGGGGAATGAACTTGTCGATACCGAATATGAAATGGTTTATCTTGAAAATGAATATCTCAAGGTAAAGGTGCTTCCGACTTTCGGCGGTCGTCTCTTTTCTGCAATAGACAAAACCAACGGTCACGAGCTATTCCACACTAACAGTGTCATAAAACCAGACCTTATAGGTACGCTTGGGGCATGGGTTTCTGGAGGCATCGAATGGTGCTTTCCGCATCATCATCGTACTACTACAATGCTGCCCAGCGACTATAGAATGGTGAAAAACGAGGATGGAAGTGCTACAATATGGATTGGTGAGACCGAGAAGACTAGGGATATGCGGGGTGCGGTGGGTATGACTTTGCGCCCTGGCCGCTCTTATATAGAAGTGGACTATCGCATCGACAATACCAGTAACACAACAAAAACTTTTCTTTTTTGGGCAAATGTGGCCATTACAGCAAATAAGGACTTTCGAACTTTTTGGCCCCCAAGCCAAGAAATAGGGGTTTTTCACAACAATTCCAGTTTTACGAAGTGGCCTATTTCTCATGAAATTTATCAAGGTACAGATTACACGAAAGGAGTAGATCTTACCTGGTGGAAAAATCACCCCAATCCGGTTTCTTTCTTTATGTGGGATACAAAGGAAGGTTTTACCGGTGGATATGATTATAGGCAAAAAGCCGGTACGGTGCATGTGGGCGATCCTATCGAGAACAGTACTTCAAAACTGTGGCAGTTCGGACCAGGGTTACAAGGTCAAAACGCAAGGCGTAAACTCACCGATGACGGTAAGGCCTATGTGGAATTGATGACGGGTACTTTCTCGAATAATCAGCCCGATTATAGTTGGATACTTCCACACTCGGTAAAAGATGCTAAAAATTATTGGTATCCCATTCGTGATCTTGAAATTGTAAAAAATGCGACTACAGATGCTTCGGTAACGCTTCAGATGCGGAATGACAATGCTGTTTTCTATGGCTTTAATACAACAAAGACCTTTAATAGTGCCCATCTTACCTTAAAATATGGAGATGATGTTTTAGTAGAAAAAACTTTGGATATCGATCCGGCTACTCCCTTTACAGCCACTTATAAAGGGGAAAAATCACTCGATGAATATAACTTACAAGTTGAGTTGAAAGATAGCGAAGGAAACGAATTAGTTTCCTATACCCCTTATAAACCCCAACATCCAGAACTGCCAGAATCCCAGGAAAGAGTAAAAAAGCCTGAGGAATTGGAATCGGTAGAAGATCTTTACCTCACAGGGCGCTTTGTGGAACAGTTTAGTCGTGCGGGAATAGATCCCGATGACTATTACTTGGCGGCTCTAGAAAAGTCACCCAAAGATTATAGAGTGAATATTGCATTGGGAATTCGCCGGATCAATCAAACCAAATACAAAGATGCCCTATCCTACCTACAAACGGCTGCAGACAAACTCCAAATAAAATACCATCAGCCAGAAGAAGGGTTGCTCTATTATTATATGGGTTTGGCACAGAAAGAATTGGGGCTTACCGAAGATGCCCATAAAAATTTTGGACGTGCTACATGGTATTACCAATGGCTCGCTTCTGGTAACTTTGAATTAGCACAGCTGGAAAGTAAAAAAGGCAATTACGAAAAAGCACTCGATCACATAAAAAAAGCCTATTCCACGAACACCAAAGACGGCAGAATAAATGTACTATACAGTGCCCTCCTACGAAAATTAGGAAAGAGGGAAAAATCTAAGGAATTGATGCATCATCTGTTAGCTTATGATCCGTTGGATTTCGCAGCACTGTACGAAGAAAGTCTATTGAAGGGAGAAGCGTCTTTGGCCAAATGGCAGAAGAACATGCAGGATGTAGAAAATAACTATATAGAAGTTGCCACTCATTACATGAATGCAGGATTGCTCAAAGATGGTATATCCCTTTTGTCAGAAATTGAAAACACCAAAAATCCATTAATCCCATATTACCTCTCTTGGTTTTATGCTAACTCAGGCGATAATGAGAAGGCCTCAGAAATGCAAAAATTGGCAAATAGTGGTTCTGTGGATTATGTATTTCCCTATAGGAGTGAAACGGAAAAGGTGCTCAATAATGCCATCAAAATCGATAATCAAGATGCCAACGCCTATTATTTACTGGGCAATCTGCTTTATGACAATAGGCCGGAAGATGCAATGGCCGCTTGGCAAAAGGCTAGTCAGATAGGAATTTCCGATGCTATGGTTTGGCGAAATCTTGCATTCGGTGCCTTCTACCATCAAAAAGATCCTGCCAAGGCGATAGACTACATGACTAAGGCCATCTCATTGAACAACTCTTATCCACTTTGGTATGACGAATTATCACATTATTATGATGAATCAGATTTCGATTTCAAAAATAACCTGGCCATTCTACGCAACAATATTGACGTTGTAAAAAAAGATGTGTCCGCTCCAAAAACCTATGTTGAATTGCTAAATCTGAACGGTGAATACGATGAGGCCATTAATTTTTTGAATAGCCATCATTTCAGGACTTGGGAAGGGGGAAGAGAAATCTACTGGCACTATGTGGATACCCATACCTTAAAAGCACTTGAGTTAATGAATGGTAAAAAATATAAATCTGCCGTAACGGAATTGGAAAAAGCATTGCTATATCCTGAGAACTTAGAAGTTGGAAAGCCAACCAATGACGAGAAAAACTCAATGATTTATTATTTTATGGGAAATATTTATGATAAAATGGGAAATGTAAAACAAGCCCAAGAAAAATATCAACAAAGTGTAGCATCCGTCAATGGAAGGGGAATGAATGATCTCCTTTATTTTCAAGGAAAATCGCTTGAAAAATTGGGAAAGAAGGATAAAGCAACCGAACTATTCGAACGATTGATAACTAAGGGGAAAGAGATTAGGGAGGGAGACTCCTTTAATAGTTCAATTGGTGTTGAGCAGGCTACATTTGGGAATAAAAAGATAATTTCCAATGCCTATTATCTTGAAGCACTTGGTAATTTAGGATTAGAAAATTTCGAAAAGGCCTGTGGCCTTTTCGAAACCTCAATCAACTCTTATCAAAATAATTTATGGGCAAAAATAATGATGAAACGGTAATTTTCCTAAATGGACTCGTGAATTAAGCTTCCTAGAAAAGCGATTGTTTGACCTGTCAAAACAACTTGGATATTCTAGCCTTTGAAATTATATAGATGCGTAAAAATAAATATATACAATACGTGTTATTTGTTTTATTTTAATATTTATTTTAGATTTAGTTAAAATAAAGTTAAAAAACCTCAATAATTAGACCTTCTTAAGACGATGGGTTTTTATCTTATTGAAATCGATTAAAAAAAATCATAATGTTTAACCAACCAAAATTAATTATGTTTATAAAAGCAAAAGTGTTTTCACAGATTTGGGTTTTTTTAGCTCTACTTATTTTTCTCCCTTGTAGCGGAGTTTTTGCGGGGGAGGGTTTTGCGGAAGCTAAACCAAAATCATCCCTGCAGATAGTTGTTCATGGGAATGTAGTTTCTGAAGTGGATGGACTACCTTTGCCAGGGGTCACTGTTCGGGTTCAAGGTACCTCAAATGGAGTAGTGGCAGATTTTGACGGGGAATATGAAATTGAAATTTCCAATTCGGATGCTATACTAGAATTTTCGTATATCGGATTTTCTACTCAAAAAATTCCTGTCAATGGGCGGTCAGAAATTAATATATCACTAGAAGAAGATGCTGCTGCCCTGGATGAAATTGTTGTTATTGGGTATGGTACGGTGAGAAGGAGTGATGTGACAGGAGCTGTCTCATCCGTAAGTTCAGAAGAAATAAACCAAATTGCTACTGCTTCAGTAGGTCAGGCGTTACAGGGAAGGGCTGCAGGAGTTACAGTGGTGCAGGAATCTGGAGCACCAAATTCTTCTGCTTCTATAAAGATAAGAGGCGTGGGAACAACTAATAATACATCTCCTCTTTTTGTTGTTGATGGTTTTCCTGTGACTGATATTAATTACTTAAGCCCGAATGACATTAAATCACTGGAAATCTTAAAGGATGCTTCTGCAACTGCAATTTATGGTTCTAGGGGAGCAAATGGAGTTGTTCTCATAACGACTAAAAAAGGGACAAAAGGAGCTCTTAAAATTGATGTTAGCGCTTACTACGGAATAGAACAAATGGGAAGGGAGCCTGAAATGTTAGATTCACGAGAATATGCTTTATTATCTAATGAAGCTTATATTAATGCAGGGGAGGAGCCAATTTATTCAAATACTGATAATTTGCCATACAATACGAACTGGTTCGAAGAAGTATCCCGCATTGGAACGATTCAAAATCACAACATTAGCTTCTCTGGAGGAGGGGAAAAACTTTCTTCTCGGTTAAGTGCTAATTACTTCAAGAGAGAGGGGATTATAAAATCAACAGATTTTGATAGAATGACCTTTCTTCAGAATAACACCTTAGAAGTAACGGATTTTCTCGAACTGGAAACATCCCTTTCAGCTGTGTTCTCGAATTTTTCCACTCTCGATCCCACTAGTCTCTTTCTGTCTTCGCTCATAGCGCCTCCAGATATTCCTGTTATCGATCCAGAAACCGATTATTATACAGGTGTAAACAAAATTCGTTTGGTGAATCCATTAGGTCGTATAGCAAGGAATAATGATGATAACAGCAAAGACTATATAATAGGAAATGTAAGTGCAAATATTTCTATAACAGAGGATTTGAGTTTTGTATCAAGGTTTGGAGTTCAATATCAAAAAGGGTACAATTCAGGTTTTAGTCCAATTTTTTATGAGACGCCGGGTAATTCATCCACATTTAACACAGTTAGTAGAGGTGCATCTAAAATGATAGATATGACTTGGGAAAACATTCTAACCTATCACGTGTATAATGAAATTCATGACTTTTCAATTATGGGAGCCATTTCCTCTAGAGATTATAAATATGACGGTTTTTCTGCTACAAAGCAAAATGTTCCTTTGGAAGGAGAAGAGTTTTGGTATTTTGATGCGGCAACGGAAAATCCTCAGGCTAACGGAAGTGGATCGTCTCTTACAATGCTTTCATATTTAGGAAGAATAAATTACAGTTATAGACATCGTTATTTACTTACTGGTAGTGTCAGAAGAGACGGATCTTCGCGATTCTTGGATCCTAACAAATGGGGAACCTTTCCTTCAGGTGCTTTTGCATGGAAAATTTCTGAAGAAAATTTCTTGCAAGGAGATAATATGGAATGGTTAAGTAGTGCAAAGGTGAGAATTGGCTATGGAGAAATTGGCAATGAAAATATCGATTCTTATTATCCATTTCTGACTCCCATCAGCCAGCAACAGTACTATACTTTGGGATCTAACCAAGCTAGGGTTAACGGTTCTGGACCAACCACATTAGGTAATCCTGAGGTTAAATGGGAAACCTCCACTCAGTCAAATATTGGAATAGATCTTTCTTTGTTAATGGGTAAATTGAGTGCTACCGCTGATTATTACATTAGAAGGACAGATGACATTTTGCTATCCCAACAAGTACCGGCAGCTTCGGGATCGAATTCTGTTATTCGTAATGTTGGTGGTATTGAAAATAAGGGTTTTGAATTCTCAATAAATTATAGGGACAACAGAAATCCATTTTCTTATGACATCAATGCGAATTTCGCAACGGTTAAGAATGAAGTGACTAGTTTAGGTTCTACTGCGGCTTTAATTTCTAGTTTTGATTATGATTATGTTTTAATAGATTTCCAAGGTGCCTTGGGTAGTATGATTCGAAGTGAAGTGGGAAAACCTTATGGTCAGTTCTACGGCTTTCAAACAGATGGAATTTTTCAGAATCAGCAAGAAGTAGATCAGTATGTCTTGAATGGTGAAAAAATTCAACCGGATGCGCAGTCTGGGGACTTCCGGTTTAAGGATAACAATAATGATGGGAGAATAGATGATGCTGATAGAACTTTTATTGGGAATTCTATTCCTAAAATTACTTTTGGGATGTCTTTTAATGCAGATTATAAAAATTTTGATTTGAGCCTGCTTCTTCAGGGACAGGGAGGGAATGATATTTATAATGCAGCTAAATATTACTTTATGAGGTTTGATGGAACACATAATGTAAGAACCGAATTATTAGGGAATTATTGGACAGGTGAAAACTCTTCAAATGATCAACCTGCTATTACGTCCAATGGAACAAGGAATGATCGTAATTATAGAAATTCTGATTATTATGTGGAAGATGGTTCTTATGTAAGACTAAAAAACCTTCAACTCGGTTACACTTTCAGGCCTAATCTTTCAGAGGATGCCCAATCCACAGTTCGAGTTTATCTTGCTGCACAAAATTTACTGACCTTTAGCAGCTATAGTGGCTTTGAACCTGAAATTTCTGGAAATTCCATAGACAGGGGAATTTATCCACAGACGCAAACATTTATGCTTGGGACAAATATTAATTTCTAAAAAAATAAAAAGATGAGAAGGAAAATAAAATTATTTTCGACAATAGCTGCGCTAATTATCCTTAGTGGGTGCTCCAGGGATTTTCTTGAGAAGGATCCACTTGTTCAATCATCAGCAGACACGTACTATTCTAATGAAGAGGAAGCGAATGCAGCGATTATTGGAATTTATTCTATATTACAAAATGAAGGAACCCAATTAGCACCTTTCATGCTAATAGGGGATGGCGCATCTGATAATGCCGATATTGGAAACAGTAATAGTGAGGCTTATTCTTGGTTAGGTAGCCCTGTAAAGGAATTTCAAAGATTCGAAGTAACTTCGACCAATTGGGTAAGTAACCAACTTTGGAACCAAGGCTTTCGAGGCATAACTTGGGCAACACACGCTATAGATAGAATCAGTGTAAACGAAGAAATTCCCGAAGATAAAAGAAATCAATTTGTAGGAGAAGCACATTTCCTAAGGGCCTTATATTATTTTATGCTCACTCGTCAGTATGGAGCCTTACCTATTATTGATCATACTCTATCTTTTGAAGAATATTATAACCCAAGAGCTACAATTGAGGAGACCTGGGCGTTTATTGAATCAGATCTTCAAACAGCAGCTGAACTATTACCTGGAAAGGGAGAATATGCTCCGGAAGATCTTGGTAGAGCTACCAAAGGTGCTGCTAATGCTCTTCTGGGAAAAGCTTATATATATCAGGATGATTTTAATTTAGCGTACGAAGTACTAAAAACCATTGTATCTTCAGGAAATTATGGTCTTCAACAAAATTATTCTAGCATTTTTACAGTCCAAAACGAAAATGGAATAGAGTCAATTTTTGAAATTCAACATATGATTTCCTCAACAGGATGGGCAGATTCAAATGAAGGATCTATTCTATCTTTTTATGAACATGATGCAGACCCGAATGATCCAATAAAGTGGCATAATGGATGGTCAATGCATAATCCCACTCAAGACTTAGTCAATGGTTACGAACCTGGTGACCCTAGATTAGAGGCAACAGTCATTTTTCCTGGTGAGTTTTGGGATGGATACATTCATAAAAACATTGCTAGTACTACAGGATACCAGTCAAAGAAATGGTATATTCCTTACAGTGAGAGATCAGAGGACGACCAAAGCGATAATCCAAAAAATATAATTTTTATTCGCTATGCAGATGTCCTGCTTTATTTATCGGAAGCAGCTAATGAAATTGGAAACACTGAAGAATCTCTTATATACTTGGAAGAAGTGCGCTTAAGGGCACGTTTAAATTCCACAGTACAAGATATATTACCAAAAATTACGGTGACAGATAAAGATGAACTACGTCAAAAAATTTGGGAGGAACGTCGGATTGAATTGGCTATGGAAGGCCAAAGGTTCTGGGAACTTGTAAGACAGGGGAGAGCTGGCTCTGTAATGAGAGCATATTCTGAAAATTATAACTCAATTAAAGGTCAGTCCTTTACTGATGGAGTTAATGAAATATTTCCCATACCAAGAAACGAGATTGATATCTCCAATGGTTCTTTAGTTCAGAACCCAGGATATAATTGAAAAAGAAAATAAACCTATAATTTAATATATAAAAAATAAATTAATGAAAATATTACTGTTTAATTTCTTTTTATTGGCCTTTACATTAAATGTTAGTAGTCAATCAAAAAACTATTTTGTGTCACCTAAAGGCGACGACAGCAATTCCGGTCTTTCAATCGAAACAGCTTGGACCACAATAGATAGAGTGAATAGAACCACCTTTCTACCTGGAGATAATTTACTTTTTAAATCTGGTGCTGTTTGGAAGGGACAGTTGCGACCAAATGGTTCTGGCCAAGCCGGTAATCCGATTACAATTGATAAATATGGAGGTGAGAAAAGACCCATTATTAATCATGGTGATGCTGAAGGTGCGGCGATTAGGCTAGTGAACCAATCCGGGTGGGTTATCCAAAACATTGAAGTGACAAGTGGCGCTCTACCTATACTCGGTATTGGCCGCCAAGGTATTGTAGCAGTGGTAGAAGGTGAACAAAAAGAAATCAATAATATAGTTGTTAGGAACTGTTATATTCACGATATATGGGGACAACTTGATGGTGATACTGAGTTTACGGGATATAATAGTGCAGCTATTTTTGTAGGACGTGTATCATCAAAAAAGACTGAAGGTCGTGCAAATGATGTTCTTATTGAAGGAAATAAGATTGAAAGAGTTGACAAGTGCGGAATTATTATTAGGAATGGAGTAAATGATATTGTTGTCCGAAGAAATTTTATGGAGAATCTTGGAGGTGATGGTATTTTCGTAAGCGGTAGTTATAAGGGGCTAATAGAATACAACGTTGCCAAGAGAACCTGTATGAGATCTGGAGACCCTGATTTAGTTGGTGCGGAAGACTTTTGGCCCCATACTGCAGCGATATGGATTGCCCGCAGTAACGAAACAGTAATTCAATTTAATGAGGTTTACGACACTGGCAGGCAAAAAGGAAACGGTGACGGCTTCGCCTATGACTTTGATTTTGATGCTAAAAATTGTATTCTACAGTACAACTACAGTAGAAATAATCACGGTTTTCTGCTCATTATGAACAAGACTTCCGAGAATATCGCTCGGTATAATATTAGCGAGAATGATAAAACACATCTAATCCAAATATTTGGTAATATTGAGGATCAAAATCTTATCCATAATAATATCTTCTATGTTGACTATGGGACCTCAAATATTGATTACCACATGGGAGGAGAAGAAATTGAGGATAAAAGCCGCCTTGGAGCCATCTTTAAGAACAACATCTTTTATGCTAATGGGCAAGGAAGATTTAATACAGTTTATTCATACGGCAGTGCGTTAGATAGGAGATTCGTAGAAAATGTGAAAGAGTCTTCTACTTCTGGAGAGATGTTCTTTAATAATTGGTACTATGGACCATGGAAATATGAAATGCCAAACGATGCGGATGCACATGAAGGAGATCCTCTATTTATAAGACCAGGAAGTGGAGGAATTGGTCTTTCCACACTCGGAGGTTATAAGCTTCAATTAGAATCTCCGGCAATAAACTCTGGCATTGAAATCAAGGATAATGCGAAGCACGATTTTTATGGAAATACTATAAATGATGGAGCTATGGATATTGGAGTTTATGAACAAATCGGCTCTGGAGCATTTGAGCAAAAAACAGCTAACACAATGGATCGGTGAGCATAAGAAAAGGAATATAAGTTGTTGGGAGGCAGCTAGTAAATTGGAGTAAAAATCTCAAGATATAGAGGTAATTAGAATGCTTTAAATATTCAAAAGAAAATTAAATGAGAGATAGAGATATGATTATAAGACGTTTTTTTTATTCTGCCTGTATATTGGGATTTTTAATACTTACTGTAACGTCATGTAACTCTGTAGATGATTCTGTGGTTCAAGTATTCGATCTTGAGAAATTAGCAGCGCGGAATGAAAATAGTAGCTTAATAGCGTCAAGCAAAAAATTTGAAGGTTCGATCCTTAAGATAAAACCAAAAAAAGATAATACGGGAGTTGTTATCTGGGAGCAAGGGGATGAACAAGATTGGAGCAAGGGAAAATATCTGGTTTTTGGTCTTTACGGCAATAATGAATACAGCGGAGTTATTAATATTGAGTTTTTTAAGGAAACTGGCGAACATAAATCAGAGGAAATAATTCTACAAAGTGGGGTGCTCTCCGGTAGAGGAGAAGCTGCGCCCTGGATATCTTCGTTAATGGGAATTTTGCCGAACCTGAAAACACAGGTTGTATTCCCCTTAAGTTATCTTGATGCACAACAGATATTTCTTCCCAGATTCCCACGCCAATTAAAAGGAACTGTAAATGGAGATCGCTTGGATCCCGCGGATATAGTCAAGGTTGTCCTGCGTTTCGGACCTTATGACGAACCATATCTTACCCCGGAATTTGAGCTTGCCTCTTTGACAATTAACAATGAACTTCCGGAACCTTACCCTCGACTGGAAGAACCTGTTATTGACGAATTCGGACAGTGGAAATTAAGGACTTGGAAAGGAAAAATAAAGGATTCAAGTGAACTAGCTCAACGAAATGCTGAATTAGAAGAAATGGCCCGGACAGCCAGTTTGCCAGAGAACTGGAGTAAATATGGAGGGTGGCAGGAAAAGCAATTTGAGGAAACCGGATTCTTCCGGACTCAGCATGACGGGCAGCGATGGTGGCTTGTGGATCCAGAGGGATTTGGTTTTCTGAGTGTAGGAGTAGATGTGATGAGGTATGGATCTTCCGGACCCATTAATGACTCGGAAGATCTCTTTGAGTGGCTTCCTAATCCCGAAGATGGCAGGTTTAAGGCTTCAATCGATGTTTCGGATGGTCAGGACATGGATTTCTATAAAGCGAATATGATAAGAGCATTTGGAGAAGACTCGAAGGAGAAATGGAGTTCCATAACCCAGGGGCTGATGAAAAAATATCGCTTTAATACGGTAGGAAACTGGTCCGATCTGGAGTTTGCGCAGGAAAATCAGTTTCCGTATGTGCTTCCAATGGAAGATTTTCCTTCCACGGAAGTGCTTTTGTATAGGGATTTTCCTGACGTCTTTTCCGAAGAATATGAGCAGAACTCTGAAAAGTTTGCACAACAGCTGGAGAATTTCAAGGATGATTCCTATATGATAGGATATTTCTTGCGCAACGAGCCGCAGTGGGCCTTTGGCTATCATAATCTGGCCTTTGAAATGTTCGGAACAGATCAACAATCGGAAACCAAAAGCGAATTCATAAAATGGATATCTAATAATTATGACGGAGATATTGATGCTTTCAATGAAAACTGGCAACTGGAGCTTCAGGAATTTAAGGATCTATTTTCGAAGACTTTCAAAGAATTTCCTTCGGAAGATGCAGATATTGATTTTTATGAGTTTTCCAAGATCATGGTTACCCGTTATATAGATGTTCCATGTGATGAAGTTGAAAAGGTGGATGATAATCATCTCAATCTTGGAATGCGTTACGCCTGGATAAGTTCAGATCTGCTCTACAAGGCAGGCGAGCGTTTTGATGTATTCTCCATCAATGGTTATGGGGTAAATCCGCCTGAGACCAGTGAAATCGCAGAGATTAGTGGAAAACCCATCATGATAGGTGAATTTCATCACGGTGCCATAGATCGAGCTTTGCCTGCAACAGGAATTACGGGGGTGCTAACTCAGCAAGACAGGGCAAATGCCTATAGAACCTATGTGGAAGAGGGATTTTCCCGACCGGAGTTGATTGGTATGCATTATTTCCAGTGGATCGATCAGCCGGTTTACGGTCGCTCTGATGGTGAAAATTACAACATCGGCGTTGTGAACATGAACAACCTGCCTTATCGTGAGCTCACAGAGGCCATGACAATAACCAATGAGCAGATTTATGAAATTGGGACGGGCCAAGTGGAACCATTTGATGGCGAAGTAATTAAAATAACACCAATCCATTACTAGTAATAAGTAACAGAACAGATAGAAAATTTAAAAGCTGCGAACCCCTGAAGCTAATAGTTACAATCTTTGAACTTATGGTTTTGCGACAGGGGTGCAAAAACGATCGTGAGTAATTCCTCAATGATGGGCTTTACTTTGGTTCCGGCCAGTATAGCTACAATAGCCCTATTCTTTCCTTTTGCTTTCTTGTTGGTAATAATAGTATATAACTCTCCCTGGGATAGGGCTGTTTTGTCTATGGAGAGGTGCGCATCTATATTTTGGGGAAAGAGGAGCCATTCTTTGGAATGCTCCTTTTTATCCCATTCTTTAAAATCACTTAAATGATCCTTGTACTGGCGTTGCAGTTTTTTACCGATAGCACCAAAGAAAGAACCGATGGTATGGCAGTCGGTAGCTTTAGTATCGACTAATTTCTTTTAAAAAAGCAGCGAACTGGGTAGTTATTCGGGTTCCCTGTGCAACTAAACTCCAGTCTCTTTGAATCAATTCATCGGTGTTTTTGTCCAGCCATCTTTGCCTTTTGACGTGAAGGAAAACGGTGTTCCCCTTTAGTGGAAAATCTTGAATGGTGACTTCCTGATGAAAGCCCTTCGAGATTAAAACCCTGTTGGACTCTTCTTGGGGAGGGATGTTGCGTTCTTCAAAGAATAAATGAAGGACTTCTGTTTCTTTACTGCTCTTTATTAAATCAAAATTATCCACAAGAAACTGTGGCAATGCAAGCTTTATTAAATCCAGGTAGTTTTCCAAGGTGATTTTTTTAGCAAATATCAAGCTACTAATTGGATTCCCTCCACAACAATTGTTCTTGACCGAAATATAATAAACATTAAATGGTTTTTTTAACAAAGAAAGTAAAATACAGATATTTAGGCTGTTAGGAAGAAGTTTTTTTAGTTAAAAATTGTCATTAGTTGTGTTTTTTAAAACTTGTCTGTTCAAATAATCTACCGTAAACTATAAATCCTTTTTCCTGTTCAAGTAAATTTTTAAAATATAATCAGCTATATCCCAACCTTCATCTTTTTCCTCTGCAGTGGATTTTTCCTCTACGAGTTCAGAGATCGAATAAAACACATTAGGTGGGAGATCTTTTACCTTGTCATTCCACCGGTCATAACATCCGGCATCCGGAAACAGAATAACCTTTCTGTTAGCTAAAGGCGCAATTAAATCGTATTTTAAATTGCCGAGACCACCGGTGGCCATCCAGATAAACTCCGGAAAGGCTATGGAGGCAATTATAGCCGTTTTCTCGCTTTCAACAATAGCAATGCGCTTTGTTTTGTCCGAGTTCATCAGGTGGAGCCCAAACAGGCATTGTTTAAGGTTGTAATCCTTTAGTTTTAGTACAGAGTGGACCCAATTCACTTTAGATTTTTTGCCCGTAACTTTATCATACAGCATTAATTTCCCGGTTCGGATATTGTTTTCCTCATCTATTTGCCAAAATACGGTAGCACCTTTCCACTTTTTGGAAGTTCCAATCTTGTATTTAACCTTTAGTTCTTCCAATGCCTCTTTGTTTAGGGAATGTTCAAGGAAGCAAAGAAAATTATTCTCACTGGTTTCCCTTAGGCTTTGCAAGAATAGATCCTGTTCAATCAAGGAAGGTGGGAGGTTATCTTCTGTGGGATTTAATTTGGCCTTCTGTAAAGCTGCAGTCATTAAAACTTTGGGAAGTTTCTGTGGTGTTGTTCCTGACACCCTTTTTTCATCCTCAAAAAAATCCTTCGGTGGATAATGGTAGTTACACTTTTGAATACGGCTACATATGCCCACTTCTAAGCCCAGGTATTCATCTTTTTCAAGATCAATGTATCTGGTAAAGGTGTTTTTTTTACCGCAGGTAGGGCAATTGAATCTGCTTTTTTTGGAATAAGGTTCTAATATAAATCTGTAATCGTTCAAGAAAATTTGTTTTTGACTGCCATCACTTTAAACACCAACAGCACTAATTTAAAAAGTAGTGCTGTAAGTGCAGTAAGTGTGGACAATTTAAGAATCTTTTTTTATGGTAAAGACTATTTGTC
>Ga0314774_1001227_pt1 | contig 16957 bp, 18 predicted proteins | sample MetaGCBIA2018_FD_204515 | JGI IMG/M metagenome (GOLD analysis project Ga0314774, IMG submission 204515) | Cryopeg brine microbial communities from Beaufort Sea near Barrow, Alaska, United States - CBIA 2018 | ecosystem: Environmental > Aquatic > Marine > Coastal | place: USA: Alaska | collected... | reverse complement strand
AACTTCCTCATCAACATAAATTCCTATGATATCCAATAGAATCAAAGTGCCGCCTGCAGGTAAATCAGAGAGGGTAATCGATTCACGTAAACGACATTCATAACGCACTTTTGAGTTTTTAACACTCAAAGAATCCACTGATTCACTATGAGTAGACTCGATACCCAGCATAGAAAATTCACTGACATCTGCAGGATAAGCAGCACATGAGCCATTCATCTCATCAGCCTGATTGGCACTTACTATATTCACAACAGCATTATTTGTTTGTTTTAAATTGGCCAAGGTGTCTTTCGCACGTTGATTTGCTTGATTGATGTGAGTAATGGCCAAAACAGCAGGATTACAACTGGCAACGGTAAAAAATGAGAAAGGAGCAAGATTATCAACTCCCTCTGAACTTACAGTACTGATCCATGCGATTGGACGAGGAATAATTCCTTCAACTAGCAATGGGTATAGCTCTTTGGAGCTGATATCAGCCGTTTTAAAATACATACAATATAACCTTATATAAAGGAGTAAAAAGATGAAACATTTAGACGTACTGTTCAATCGTTGATTTAATTATGTACAAATGACCAGGCCTGATCATTTGTATTTAAATACTAAATAGTCCATTTTTTCCTGTCTATTTTAAGACAGAATAAAGCCCTTTTATAACGGCCAGAACCATTGCTCTGACTGAATCTTTTTCGAGCGCAACTCCGACTGATTTGATGCCCCCTACTTGCAGATAAACATAAGCCATCGCGTTGGCATTTTTACCTTCTTTGCCATTAGAGGTAATATGCATAGCATGTTCTGCATAGTCAATTACATCCACCACTTGCCCTGTGCGTTGCTGCCAAGCATCGCATAAAGCACTGATCGTCCCCGAGCCGACCCCCTGCCAAGTTTCACCATTAACTTCAAGCGATAATTTTTCTACATCACCCTCTCTATCCAACTGATAGTGATTCAACACAATCCCATCGTCTTCAATACAATAATGTTTTGCAAATGCCGAATAAAGCTCCTTATGATTAATTACGCCGCCCTGTTTTTCAGCTAACAGTTGTGCAATAGGTGCAAAGTCTAACTCCATCCATTTAGGGAGATTTAAACCATACTCTTGGGCCAAGACAAATGCAGAACCCGCCTTACCAGATTGACTGTTGACTCGAATAATCGCTTCATAATCACGACCAATATCTTTAGGGTCGATGGGTAAATAAGCAACGTTCCATGGTTGATCGGATTGCTGCTTTATTAAACACTTACGAATCGCATCCTGATGACTTCCCGAATAGGCGGTATACACATCTTCCCCTACCCAAGGATGACGTGGATGTGTTTTAATTTGTGTGACCGCCTCGACTACAGGAATCCAATCATTGGGCTGAGAGAGGTCCAACAATGGATCAATGCCTTCACTAAATAGGTTCATCGCCAAGGTGACGATATCCATATTGCCCGTGCGTTCGCCATTCCCTAACAAGGTGCCCTCTATACGATCTGCTCCCGCCAACAAAGACAACTCTGCCGCTGCAACAGCACAGCCACGATCATTATGGGTATGTATGGAGATTAAAACGGATTCACGATTTGATAAATGGTTGATAAAGTACTCAACCTGATCTGCAAAACGGTTCGGTGAACTACTTTCAACGGTTGCCGGTAAATTTAAAATACACTTATTATTCGGTGTCGGCTGCCAGACATCCATGACCGCTTGACAGACTGAAACCGCATAATCGGTTTCAGTTTGTGAAAAACTCTCAGGCGAATATTGGAAGATCCACTTGGAATGTGGATTTATTTCGGACGCCTTAAGGGCATACTCCTGCACCCATCTCGCACCCTGTACGGCCATAGCCCTAATTTCATCTTTACTCTTCTCAAAGACATTCTCACGCTGCACAATGCTAGTCGTGTTATAAACATGCACTACCGCTTGCTTAACACCAGACAAGGCTTCATAAGTGCGCTGTATTAAATGCTCACGCGCTTGCACTAAAACCTGAATCGTCACGTCATCGGGAATCAAATTATCATCAATCAAACGGCGAATAAAATCAAACTCTATCTGACTGGCAGAAGGGAATCCGACTTCAATCGTCTTAAACCCCAACGCGATCAACTGCTTCCATAAAGTCAGTTTTTGCTCAATTGTCATTGGGTTTGCTAAAGCTTGGTTGCCGTCGCGTAAATCCACACTCGCCCAAATAGGTGCTTTGGTTAATACATTATTTGGCCACTGGCGATTTGGCATATTAGGCGTGGAAGTACGTTGATATTTGTGTGACCGAATAGTTTGGTTCATCTGCTTCATCTCGTTAAACTCTTATTCTCAATGTTGAGTGGAATGTTTTGATAGACTCTATTTTACAGAGTTAACGGTCGAATTTTGTTGCAAACAATTTACTATATTAGACAAATATAACAATTTAATGCTAAAATTTTTATAAAAAACACAACTTTAATTCAGTAAAGGTGCAATATGACATCAAAAGAGTTAACTGTTCTCGATTACTACGATAAAGCCATATTAAATACCTTGCAGAACAATGGTCGTTTAAGTAATTTAGAAATTGCCGATAAAATAGGTCTATCGCCTTCAGCCTGCTTACGTCGATTTAAAGCATTAGAAACCTCTGGTGTCATTTTAGGGTATCGCACACTGTTGGATGCAAAGCAATTAGGCTTAGACTTGATGGCGCTGATCCATATCTCTATGGACAAGCACACCAAGGAACGTTTTCAAGAGTTTGAATCAAGTGTGGAAGCTCTTCCTAATGTGTTGGAATGTTTATTGCTAACAGGTCAGTCCGCTGACTATCAATTAAAAGTAGTGGTCAAAGATTTGGACGCTTATCAAGACTTGCTCCTAAATCATGTCACTCAAATTGCTGGAGTAAGCGGGGTGCATACGAGTTTTGTGCTCAGAAAGGTGGTCGATAAAACATCGTTTCCTATTCTCTAATAGGAAACGTTAGGTTTACTCAACGGGTTATTTCAAAAAATTAGAGGTAATTCTTTCCTTTTATTAGACTGTAAATTTATAATGAACAAATTCACTTAAATAAATTGGCAAATAAAAATGGCTATTGATAAAGATATAAATATTTTAGTGGTAGACGATTTTTCCACCATGATTCGAATTGTTACCAACTTACTGAAAGAACTTGGTTTCTTGAATATTGACAGCGCTTTGGATGGTTCAAAAGCATGGCCGATGATTCAAACTGGAAAATATGACTTTATTGTCAGTGACTGGAATATGCCAGAAATGACTGGAATTGAATTACTAAAATTGGTGCGTGCCGATCCAAATTTGAAAGATATGCCCTTTATGCTAATCACCGCCGAACAGAAGCGGAGTCAAATCTTAGCGGCAGCACAAGCTGGCGTTGATGGTTATATCGTTAAACCTTTTACCGCGGCAACCATGAAAGAAAAAATCGATAAAATTGCCGAGCGCAAAAGCTTAGAAAAACGCGGTGTAAAGTTGGCGCCAAACAAGAGTAGCCAAGAGTTTGCCGCACAACAGAAAGCTAAATTACAGCAAATGTTAGCCTCAATGCCGCCTGAAAAACGTGCGGCCTATCTTGCTAAATTAAAACGTGAGCAGTACACAGGTTAACCTAAGCCCGTCTTCTTTTGACCGTCAGGAATCGATTATCACTGGAGTCAATTCAACTACTCTGGTGATTTTATCCATATTCAAACCATCCGCTTGATCAGTACGTTATTCCTGCCTCTATTTCCACAGTCACGACAGCCTAAATTTAAGTCAATCCATCACCAGCTCAGGCATATCGAAACAATGGTATTTCAAACTTAAACGTCATCAACTGACAATTGGCACCGTATTTTTGCTAAAAATAAACAAAGTTCCACTGTGGGAATTGGTACATCTCATTAACTTTGGCGGCGGACGCACCCCTTCCATGACAGGAATGTATATCCCCTCTCTTAATCTACTGTTTACAGGTTATTTAGGCTTTAATGAGCGCCTTCCAGGTTTATTACATGACAGTAATTTTAGAGAGTGGATTACCTCATTTGATAAAATGGTTGCCAGTGTCCCGGTCGATATCACCGTGATTCCAGGTCATGGTACACCTACTAATTTAGCCACTTCAAAACGACAAACTTATGATTATTTTGTAGATTTAATCAATGCCGTTGAAGTCATCGTTGCTCGGAGCGGAACAATAGAAGAAGTCGATGGTATAGACCAGTCAAAACACAAAAATCGGCCTGTTTTTAACCAGCCGGCTAATGCCAATGTTCGGCACATCTACAAAGCGTTAATGGCTCAAAAAAATAAGCAATAAAACCCTTTGTAATATGGGTCAACTCATCGTCTTTGTGAGGAGTGTATCTATTCAAAAACTAACCGGCCTGATGGTTGAACGCTATTAATTATATTTAAGGGGTATTTTCTTTTTTTGAAGGTTCTTCAGAATTTTCCACTGAAAGGCTCAATTTCTGAAAAAGCCCCAAGCCCACAATTAATAAAACTGAAACCAACAATAGTGCGGCTGGATAAAGCAATAAGGTAATATCTTGCATACCTGCCTTAAAGATATAAACCAACCCTTCAATACCCACTGCTATAGAAATAATGACAATAATTTTAGTCATGGTTTGTCGAGCTTCAACGGCTGAACGAAGTTCTTTATTTCGATAAACTTCCTCTTCAATCATATATTTGGCAACATCGATAATGGCGACGGCAATCACAATAGCACCGACGGACTGCAACATGATGGCAATAAACTCTCCCTCAGCTAAACTGCCTCTGTTGAAGTGCATCACCACTTCATAAACAGACCACACCATAATCATTAAAGCCATTCCAAAAAGAATGATTGCTGAAAACAGATAACTCATTGAGGTAATTAATCCAAAAACCTTTCTCATAAATGTCCCTTTATTTTAAAAAATTATTTAGCGATTACATGAACGTTAGGCTTAAGATTGGAGCTTTAAAGGCCATCCTAATAACGTGTGCAATGACGAGAGTAACGGGTGCTGAAATTAGTAACAATTATGCTATTACTATGCCTATCTAAAATTAAGTTATTTATTTAAAACGACTCTCTTTTAAAAGTCTCTTAGGCAGACGTTAAAGGCCAAAATAAGTGTTATACCCTAGCCATCTCTTTCGTATTAATAGGCTCGAGTTAGGATTAGGAAATAACATAATAACCTACCGTACGCTTATCACCATTATGATTCTATTCGTTTAATTTTAAAATGACTGTGAAGAAACCAACCGATAATGATTCCAATCACCAATAGAACAAACATCAGTACAGAACGTGGCATTTGGATCGACCAAAAAAGAAATTGAATCTCTGCCACAACAACATTTTGCAAAATAAATAAAACGACTAAACCGACCAAAATCGAAATGGAAACAAGCTTTACATTCATTTAAGAATTCCTTATTTTTTGTTTAAAATTAATTGTAACGGACCTCTTTTTATCAACTATTACACTCCAATTTTTTAAAAGATAATCTCAATTTTTCTTTGGCTGACAACTCATATCACGCGTTAATTGGGTTTGGGTTGGATCAATAACAAAGCCAGAAAGTGCTGAACGACCGATTAAAAAAGGTTTGGTAAAATGCTCTCTATTGATTAAATTAACCTCAATTTTTTTTGCAATGCCCCCTAAACAAATATCCATCAGAATCACCGGTCGCTTATTAAAACCGACTAACTTAGTTTTAATTTTAGTTTCACGAACAATCGGCGTTTCTATTACAAATCCATTAACTGTGGTAAATTTCACCCAAGGTTCATCGTTTTTTTCGAAACGTTTAATCTTGATAGCATGAATAGAAGAGTTATCAGCACCACTGTCTATTTTTGCCTGAATAGACAATTCTCGTGAATCAAGGATAATCGTTACAGGTTCTAGCCAACCAAGCGTTATTTGGGCATATGAGACCGGCAAATATAAAGCAAAACTTACACTAATGAAAAAGGTAATCAGTAATTTCATGTTGCACCCATCTAATAAAAAAGTCGTTATTGGATTAATTGGCATCGCCACGTTAATCTTCATATTGAAGCTTATTTGGTTACCGACGTCAGAGACTCAATCCCATTTAAAAAGTAAATTATTGCTACAGTATGAAGTCAAAAAAACCATTAATCAACAAACTGAAATACAACTACCAATTCCTTATTCTACTCAAGAAAACCGGGTCATTTCACAATCTTTAAATTATAACGGTTGGCGTATTGTTAAAAGAAACGATAAAGACAGTGAAGAAAGAGGCATTACTTTTAAAGCAATTGATGATAAACCGGGCATTATTCAATTAGAGTATTTCTTTAGCCACCAAAATCAATCGATTTATTCACCAAAAGCCCTCTTACCAGACAAATATGAGAAATTTACGGCCTTAAGCGTTTCTGAGCAAAATAGAATGCTTAAATTTAAAGATTTTTTAGATAAATACCGATCACAAGGGAGTAAGCCTACTTTAGACATCACTGAATTTTTAACGGCTTATCAAAAATATTGGGGCAAATTTCCGGCTTATAAAACCCTCAAAAATAAAACTTGTGCTGATTGGTTAAACGTTCATAAAAATCTCAAAATTGCCCTACGAAGTATCGGCATCCCAGCACGTTTGGTATGTGGAATTGGTGTAGATATTCAGGGTAAAAGTTATAAACGAGGTTGGTTACAAATACACCATGAAGGTTACTGGAAACCTTTGGATTTATGGCCCGAACATAATATAAAGTTGTTCGCTTTATCAAAAGATAATTTAGACTATATTACACTTAAAAATGGTTCTAATCTCCTTGAGAGCATTCAATTTGATGAAGTTCAATATGAATCTGATGGACTGTTTAATTTTGAGAAACTTTATAACTTACATTTATTGCCTTTAGAAATGCAATCGTTGCTTAAAACGCTACTGACTCTGCCATTTGCCATTTTAATTATCGCCTACTTGAAAACTATTTTTCGTATTGAAGCTTATGGCAACCTCACTCCTGCCCTATTAGGTTTTGCACTGGCTTTTAACGAACTTTTAGTCAGTTTAACCATTATGTTTCTATTATTTATTCCTACTATTTTTGTCAGAAAAATAGTCAGTAATAAAAATAAAATTGTAGAGCATACCGTCACATTAACATTCTTAATTTTAACCCTAATTCTAATCATAACCATTGCGGATATGATGGACTGGTTAGAAAACCCTGTGGATGCTCTGCTACCGGTTGTAATACTTGCATTATTGATTGATAAATATTTCATAAACCTCAAAAAGCAAGGGGTTCATCAATCCAATATAAAAATGTTAAATACTCTCTTTCTCTCTTTTATTGTGATTGTCGTTTTACAGTTTTCTATCGTTGGTGATTGGTTATTAGCACATCCAGAGCTCCATTTTGTCACCATTGCGTTAGCCATACTGTTATGTAAACCTTATGATAAAAAAGAAGACACCCTTCCTGAACATAAAATTGAGTGAGCTTAATCTTGAGTTCAATTAAAAAGACATCTGAGAGATCTTTAAAGTTTATTGTTTGAGTTTATAGGCTGTTTACTGGATATTATTTTGAAGTAGTCTCTATCTTTTTAGCAAATCCCGCGCCTTTTTTGGTTTTAGCCTCAAGCTCTAATCCATCAATAATCTCTCTGTAATTTAATCCATATTTTGTCATTTGAACGAAGCAGACCACGATGACGGCAATCGTGTTAGGCACTTCACCTTTCTTTTTATAAGACTGTATGTTTTTTTCACTGACCTTAATTAATTTACTAAATTTAGGCAGCGAAATATCTGCATCTAATAAGTGTTTTTTAAATTCTATAAATGTCATAAAGGCGTTACTCCACGCTTAAAATGTTTGCTGATTATATAGAATAGATAAATTCTATTGTCATTTATCTCATAAAAAAGTTACTATTAGTAATAATTTATTACCATTGGTAATTTATATATACTAATATTCATCTTTATACTTAAACCAAGGGGAACATCATGGCAAAAGCCGTTAAAAAGAACGTTGTAAAAAAAGCCGCTACTAAAGCAACAATGAAAGCCGTTTCTAAAAATGACGTTAAAAAGAAAAATGCTAAAAGTGTGATTAAATCCGCAACTAAAAGCGTTATGAAAAAAGAACTTTCAAGCAAAAGCAAAGCCAAATCAGCCGCTAAAAAAGCGGTAAAAAAAGCCGTTAAATAATCTGTCTTTGACATTTTCAACGGCAATAAAAAAGCGGCTGAGGATTTTATCCAAGCCGCTTTTTAACTTTTGAAAGAGTCCTTTTTAGGGAGAAAACCTTAAACCAACATAATTTTGTACAAAGGTATCTGTGTGCGTCTACATAGTTTAATTATAGGGGCTAAAAGTTAATTAAAGGGCTCGTTAAACTTTACTACTTACTTATATAAACTGTTATTAATATGGTAACCTTACGGTTTTAACTATAGTTAATTCTAAAATTGCGCTAATTATGTCTTCACTCCTTGATATTAACCTCCCTATTATTGCCTTACTGCCTTTTTTTGGGGCTATTTTTGTTGCTTGGGTCGCCAAATTTAATCGTTACGCTTCGGCTTGGTCTGCAGCAGGTATTACGGTATTAGCATTGCTCTTTTTATACCCAAATCTCTCAGTTATTTTTGGTGGTGAAACAATTGTTCAGTCATGGTCTTGGATTCCCGCAATTGGATTAGAGTTTGCCTTTCGTCTTGATGGTTTAGCGCTGCTGTTTGCATTGCTAATTTTGATCATTGGCTTATTAGTCATCATATATGCACGTTATTACTTATCATCAAAAGATTCTATGGGCCGGTTTTTTGCCTATTTATTGATGTTTATGGGCTCAATGCTTGGGATTGTACTTTCTGAAAACCTCTTACAAATGGTGGTTTTTTGGGAGTTAACTTCATTAACGTCTTTCTTACTGATCAGTTACTGGCAAGATCGAGATTACGCACGACAAGGTGCGCGTATGGCATTGGCGATTACCGGTGCCGGTGGTTTAGCTCTATTAGCAGGCGTTTTATTAATTGGTAATGTAGTCGGCAGTTATAACCTTACGGATGTATTAGCGTCCGGTGATTTGATACGTCAGCATGACCTTTATATCCCAATACTCTTGCTAGTCCTGTTGGGTGTTTTCACCAAATCAGCCCAGTTCCCATTCCACTTTTGGTTACCACACGCCATGGGTGCGCCCACCCCTGTATCGGCTTATTTACACTCGGCAACCATGGTTAAAGCGGGTATCTTTTTACTGGCTCGTTTCTTCCCTGTTCTATCAGGCACGCCTGAGTGGACGTGGATTGTCGGCACAGCTGGGATGTTAACCTTCATTATTGGCGCTTATACCGCATTGTTTAAAGATGATTTAAAAGGACTGTTGGCCTATTCAACCTTAAGTCATTTAGGTCTGATCACCCTCTTGTTCGGATTTGGTACTAAATTAGCCGCCGTTGCCGCCATTTTCCACATTATTAACCATGCGACCTTTAAAGCGGCACTGTTTATGGTGGCGGGCATTATCGACCATGAAACCGGTACGCGTGATATGCGTAAATTGAATGGTCTCTTAAAATATATGCCACATACCGCAATTTTAGCCATGATTGCGGCTTCGGCAATGGCCGGGGTGCCTTTATTAAACGGCTTCTTAAGTAAAGAGATGTTTTTTGAGCAAGCATTAACAGCTTCCAATACGCTGTTTATTTCATGGATGGTGCCCATTTTAGTAACCGTTGCCGCGGCCTTCTCTGTCGCATATTCATTACGATTTATTCACGATGTGTTTTTTAATGGTGAGCCTGTCGACTTACCCAAAACGCCGCATGAACCGGGTCGTATTATGAGAATACCGGTCGATATTCTAGTAATTGTCTGTTTGGCCGTCGGCATACTCCCTATGTTTACAGTGGCGCCTATTTTAGCGGTGGCCGTCGCCGACACGCTACAAACTACCCCGCCTGAGTACAGTTTAGCGGTTTGGCATGGTTTGAATATACCTTTACTCATGAGCTTTTTAGCACTTGGTTTGGGCGTCTTAATCTACTTCAAACGGCATATCTTTAGAACCTTTCATGATCGTTATTTAGATCACTTAGACGGTAAAAAAATCTTTGATTATCTATTAATCCAGTTACAAAAATTTGCGGTTTATTTTACGCGTTCCTTTGATAAAGGCTCGCTGCAAAACTCAGTATTTTGGGTTGTTTTAACCTCACTAATAGCAGGTTTGATCGGTTTTATGTCCCTCTCTGCGCCGTTATTAGGTACTCGTGAGTTATTACCAATCGATCCCATCACGTTTGTAATTATTGGTCTGTTGATTTTAGCTACCTTTTTTACGGTTTATTATCATAAACAACATTTAATATCTCTTCTTATGATGGGGATTATCGGCTTAATTGTCTCTCTAGGTTTTGTTAAGTTCTCTGCCCCCGACCTGGCTCTAACCCAGTTATCGGTTGAGGTTGTGACCGTGGTATTACTGTTACTGGCGCTTTACTTTTTGCCACAAACAAGTCCAAAAGAGATTGGTAAAACCCGTATCTCCAGAGATTTGGTACTTTCGATTTTATCCGGTGTAGGAGTCACCCTCTTTACGATGGCGGTATTAACACGTGAATATGATCCAATCTCGCACTTTTTCTTAAGCAACAGTGTTCCAGGTGGCGGTGGTACTAACGTGGTGAATGTTATTTTGGTCGATTTCCGTGGTTTTGATACCTTGGGTGAGATTGTGGTATTGGCTTTATCTGGTTTGGGTATTTATGCCATGTTGGAATATTTAAAATTGCCGGAACCTTGTAAACAAAGTTTTATTCACGGTTTGAGTAATGATCCGCATCCGTTGATTATGCAAACCCTAACGCGCGTGCTATTTCCGCTGATGATTATGGTGGCTGTATTTATCTTTTTAAGAGGACACAATATGCCCGGTGGTGGATTCATTGCTGGACTGATTGCGGCCGTGGCCTTGATTGTGCAATACCTAGCCAATGGAACCGATTGGATTACCGAACGCTTAAAACTCAATATGCACTTTGTAATTGGTTCTGGACTGTTAATAGCAACCTTTACTGGGTTGATTGCAATCGCATTAGGCTACCCCTTCTTAACCTCCACATTTACTTATTTAAACTGGCCAATTGTCGGTAAATTTGAAGTTGCCAGTGCAATTGCGTTCGATTTAGGAGTGTTTTTGGTGGTGGTGGGCACCACAGTCATGATTATTGCCCAACTGGGTAAAATGAGTGCCAACTCACATATCACCGAACAAAAAGGAGACTAAAAGATGGAATGGCTCATTGCAATTACGATTGGTACCTTAACCACAGCGGGGGTTTATTTAACGTTACGTGCCCGTACTTTTCCTGTCGTGGTTGGACTAACTTTACTGGCGTATGCCGTGAATGTGTTTCTATTCGCTATGGGGCGTCTCACCATCGGGCAACCCGGTGTGATTGATGCCGAAGCACTCGGTTATGCCGACCCTTTACCTCAGGCGTTAGTGTTAACGGCGATTGTAATTGCCTTTGCAATAACGGCATTTCTGATTGTTTTAGCCCTAAAATCCAGTGGTGAATTAGGCAACGACCATGTGGATGGTCTTACTGTAGATTCAGATGAGGAAGTGACTCGCTTGAAAGGGACTAATTCATGATGTCATTGACCGCAGTACCGCTCTTAATACCTTTAGTCATGAGCTTTATTTTATTACTGGCTCGTATGCAAGGTATTCAACTGCAACGCGTTCTTAACTTAATAGTGGTTACTTTATTAATCATTGTCAGTTCAGTATTGGTTAATAACAGCTTAACAGGTGAGTACCAGATCTATTTATTAGGTAATTGGCAAGCGCCTTTTGGCATTGTCTTGGTGTTAGACCAGTTGTCAGCCATGATGCTGCTAATAACCTCTATTTTAGCTTTAGGGGCATTATGGTATGCCATTAAGACTAAAATTGATGAAAATGGCAGTCATTTTCACGTGCTGTTTCAACTGCAGTTATTTGGCTTAAATGGCGCATTTATGGCAGGAGACCTGTTTAACCTCTTCGTGTTTTTTGAGGTTCTACTGCTGGCTTCTTACGGATTAATTTTGCATGGTAGTGGCGCACAACGTACCAAGGCCAGTTTGCATTATGTGATCATTAACCTCATTGGTTCAACTCTGTTCTTGTTTGCAGTGGGTGCACTGTACGGCATATTAGGCACATTAAATATAGCGGATTTAGCCAACAAAATTGCGATACTACCCGCAGAAAATCAAGCCGTCGTGGCCGCAGCAGGTTTATTGTTACTCGTTGTCTTTGGTATTAAAGCCGCTATGTTCCCACTCTATCTATGGTTACCAGCAGCTTATGCCAATACCTCAGCTCCGGTGGCGGCCTTATTTGCCATTATGACCAAAGTTGGAATCTATTCGATTATTCGTGTACACGGCACCCTCTTTAACGAAGATGCGGGTGAATTAGCCTTCTATTATTTACCTTGGATATTAGCCTTAGGCTTAATTACACTGGTACTGGCTTCTTTAGGGGTAATGGCAGCACGTGGCTTGCGTGAGCAAGTGGCGTATCTTGTATTAGCCTCTGTTGCGACACTTTTAATTGGTATCGGTCTAAACAGTCCAGCTGCTTTATCAGCCACCTTCTATTATTTAATTCATTCCACATTGATTGCCGGTGCAATGTTCTTATTAGCCGATATAATCGCAAAAGGCCGCGGTGCTTTAGAAGACAAATTTATCTCGGCACCCAGTATGCCAAGCGCGATTTTAGTCGGTTCTATTTTTATATTCGCAGCAATCGCAATGACTGGGATGCCGCCCTTCTCAGGGTTTTTAGGTAAGTTACTTATTTTATCAGCCGCTTTAGATCATGCTTGGTTTGGCGTTGTTTTTGCCGTCATTCTAATTTCAAGTTTGCTGTTAATTATCGCAATGGCACGTTCAGGTTCTTTACTGTTCTATAATACTCAAACTGTCACGACAGAGACGACTCAAACGGGTAAACCTTTAAATAAATCGGCCTTAATGTCTGTGGTCGGTTTATTATCGGCGGCCGTTATATTAGTGGTTTTTGCCAACCCTATTACCGACTACACCCAACAGATCGCGCAACAGCAATTTAATTCATCTAATTATATTCAAGCGGTATTGAGTGCAACGGCCATAACAGAGTAAATACATAATGCTAAAGAGAATTTTTCCCCATCCAATTTTAACTGTTGTTTTATTAATCGTTTGGTTGTTTTTAAACAATACGATCGCTACTGGTCATATCGTTTTAGGATTAGTATTGGCTATTTTAATTCCTTGGCTAACTTCCGCTTATTGGCCGGAACGCAACTGTATAAAAAAGCCTTTTACATTGTTGAAATTTTTATTGCTCGTCCTTTGGGATATTCTGGTTGCCAACCTTAAAGTCGCTGTTCTTATTTTAGGTAAACGTGCCAACTTAAAACCTGGTTTTATCACCATTGAATTAGACGTTAAAACCCCACTTGGAATCAGTGTGTTAGCCAATGTGATCTCTTTAACACCCGGTACCGTTTCTTGTGACCTTTCTATGGACCGACAATCGCTATTAGTGCATGCGTTGCATATTGAAGATGCACAGCAGATTATCGATGAAATCAAACAAAGATATGAAAAATCTATAATTGAGGTATTTACAGCATGCTAGAGATCGCAATTCCAATCGCATTTGTATTTCTATCCATTGCATTTGTATTAAGCACCATAAGGTTAATAAAAGGTCCTTCAGTGCCTGATAGAATCTTAGCCTTAGATACCCTTTATATAAACTCAATCGCATTACTTGTTTTATTGGGCATACATTTAGAAAGTGCGCTGTATTTTGAATCTGCACTGTTAATTGCATTAATGGGTTTTGTAGGTACTATCGCTTTGAGTAAATATCTACTTCGTGGTGATATTGTAGAGTAAGTTTCGCTGGAATAGGGTTGATAGAAACCCTTAGTTAAATCGTTTTTAAGGACATATTATGTTTGAATCAATTGTCGCAATTTTGATTGTCGTAGGGGCTATTTTTACCTTAATTGGTTCTATTGGTCTATATAAATTACCCGATTTTTATATGCGTTTACACGGCCCCACTAAAGCGTCTACGTTAGGGGTAGGATCTATCCTTATTGCTTCTGCCATCTATTTTTCATCTAAGACAGACTCAGTAAGTACACATGAAATACTCATAACAGTATTTTTATTTATCACAGCCCCTGTAAGTGCCCACTTAATGGCTAAAGCCGCTCTACATATCAAGATAAAAGAGAAAGATTCTACAAACTAATTAATCCTATAAAAACTTGCTAATAGATAACTCTGTTCATTAGCCTCTTTTAAACCTTGTTTCACCAGGCCTGGTGAAAATAACGATCTAATCAAAATTAAAGTCGTCTAAATTGGCTTTGGGTGCTTTGCCATCATAGATCAAGTTAGTGCGATATTGCATATAACTCTCTCTGGAAAAGACATAAGGATCGGGTTGATTTTTCAGATCCGCTATCAGGCCAGCAATTTTGGAGTAGTCTACAAACTTACCCCCTATAAAAATCATCGTGCGACCGTTTAGATCCGTATCAATCACATAGGGATAAACAGGATCATAAGTAGAATCAACAGCACTACCGACTAATTCACGCAAAGTATAAGAACCCACAAACGGTAATACCAGATAATGAGTTTCATTCCAGAGTCCCCAGTGATAAAACGTTTGCCCTAAATCTTCTTTTTTAGCCTCTAAGCCTGCCGGCGTCGCAATATCGAGTAGACCGAATAAGCCAAACGTACTGTTAATGGTAAAACGCATAATCCCCGATAAACCATCTTCAACCTTACCTTGTAAAAAACTATTAATGGCCGATAAAGGGACAGCAAGGTTGCTAAAAACATTATCGATACCTATACGCACGGGCTGAGGTAAAATCCCGTTATAGGCGTTCGCTAATGGCTCTCCTACCGTGTCATTAAACTTCATATTGAAATTAAATACAGGACGATTAAAAGCTTCATAAGGATCTTCTAAACTCATGGGGGGTAACTGAGTTTTAGGATCATTCGTGATTTCATCGGCTTGGATCGATGGACTGATCCATAAAATATTCAATAATAAAATCGGTAAGGTTTTTTTTAATATCATAAATTTTCTAATTTCTGAATCTTTAACGGTATTGTACAAGGTATGTTCACTTCATCAATCGCTTGTTTAAATAATTCTAAAACATTCATCCTAGGAAATGATTTACGCCATGCTAGAGCAACGATTCTACTAGGAGGTGTATCAGTTATCGTTTTAACTGTAAAAAGACTCTCATCGCGTTCTGAGAGCGAACTACAGGGGAAAATAGAGATTCCTGCCCCTGAAGATACCATGTAACGAATGGTTTCGAGTGAACTGGCCTCAAATGTTTTCTGTAGTCGATTACTTTGATAATTCAAATGTAATAGATTTGGAAAAGCCTCTACGACCTGATCTCTAAAACAATGGCCTGCCCCCAATAAGAGAATGGTTTCATTTTTAATCGATTGCAACGAAATAGAAATATCTGTTTCTGCAAAAGGATGTTCTTTTGGAACAATCGCTTTAAAAGGTTCTTGATAGAGTGCAAGCGTTTCAATGTTGGGTTCATCAAACGGCAGTGACAAAATGGCAATATCAATTTCACCCGTTTGTAGCTTCTCTGCTAATACGTGCGTGTAATTTTCTTCGATGATTAAGGGGATTTTAGGGGCTAATTGATGAAATCTAGGAATCAGTTTAGGCAGCAAATAGGGCGCTATCGTATAAATAGCACCTATCCTTAATTCTGTAGAAAGATCACTTCGAGATTCTTTTGCAATGGTTTTGATATGTTTACTGCTTTCAAGTATCTCTTCCGCCAATTTAATAATTTGGTTACCAACGGGTGTAATCAAAACATCCTGTTTTCGTCTTTCAAATAAAATGACCCCTAACTCTTCTTCTAATTTTTTAATTGCAATACTTAAAGTAGGTTGACTGACAAAGCAACTTTCTGCAGCTTTTCTAAAATGCTTTTCTTTTGCGACAGCAACAATATATTTCAGTTCGTTAAGGGTCATAAATTAGATGTCTTTTGATTAAAGGTTTTTATCTTAAATTAGAAAAAGAGGCGATAACTTTTCATTACTTAAATGTATTCTTTTAGTATATATAACCTCTTCTTATTACTCTTGGTGAAGCTAACATCTGTCGATAAACTCATTTTTAACATGGATTTCAATACGTTATCTTGTGAGAAAGATGTGGGTATAGTATCTGACAAAGCGTGTGTGTAAGTGTGGGTGTTTTGTGGATAAAAATAACAAAATGCTTATTATTGGATTTTATCCACAATTTAACACAAGTTATCCCAAGCCCTTATATGGAATTATTTAGGGGTTATTTAAATGATTATACGGCATAATAAATGGTATTCAAAAAAACAAAAATTACAGAAGTCATTATGCAAACATCACAATTATTAGCCCTCATTCAAGCAAGACGAACGTGCTATCAATTTCGATCACAAGAAACTCATGTTCTGACGGATTTAGAAATAAAAAAGTGTTTAGAAGCTGCAATATGGGCGCCTAATCATAAATTAACCCAACCTTGGCGTTTTTGGGTGCTTGGCAAAAATAAGCAACAAAAATTAGCGGTTGTCTATGCTGATAATAGAGCTTCTAAAAAGGCTGATTGTGGCTCTTCAGCGTACCAGAGCTTATATACAAAAGCCGTTGAAAAATTTATGGCCATCCCACAAATTATTCTAGTGGGGCAAATCTTAGTCCAAGATGAGTTCACGGCGAAAGAAGATTACGCCGCTTGTGCTTGTGCCATTCAAAATTTTCAACTGATGGCTTGGCAACAGTCCATAGGAGTGCAGTGGAGCACAGGACCGATCCTAACCGATGTTCGCA
>Ga0314774_1001226_pt1 | contig 16998 bp, 20 predicted proteins | sample MetaGCBIA2018_FD_204515 | JGI IMG/M metagenome (GOLD analysis project Ga0314774, IMG submission 204515) | Cryopeg brine microbial communities from Beaufort Sea near Barrow, Alaska, United States - CBIA 2018 | ecosystem: Environmental > Aquatic > Marine > Coastal | place: USA: Alaska | collected... | reverse complement strand
TGAATATAATCATCATACAAAAACTATCATTTTATCTGAACGCGCTATTGAAATATTTGATCATTTAATAGAAGGACCAGAAGCGACTCTATGGAATGTTTTTGAGCTCATTGATAAAAAAGATGTCATTAAGGTTAAATCAGAATTCCAGAAATTAAAATCAGGTGAAAGTGACACATTTAACGTATGCGTAAAAGTTAAACAAAAAGATTCGGAATTACGGAATATTGAATTCGACGGAATTGTAAACCGTCAGGATGATGGGATTGCTTCAATTGTTGGCTCTATTAAAGATATTCATGATCGTGTGCTCAAAGAAGAGATGATCTATGAATTGGCCTATAAGGATGAAGTGACGACAATGTATAATGAAAATGCTTTTCTGCAAAAAATAAACAATCAATTAGCCCTAAACAATGGGGGGAATATAATATTGATTAGTATTCACGGTTATAGCGGTTATGGAGAGTTTGGTATTAGTTATCGAAATGTGATTCGTATGCATTTAGCGGCGGTACTTAAAAAGATGTTTCATATGGAAGATTGCTATTATTTACATGAAGGATATTTTTGCATACATGTAAAGCGCGAAATGGAATATAGCGAAGCAATAAAGAATTCTACATGGTTTATCAACCGCAATATGATCGTACTGGTAGTTGTATCATTGGTTACGAAGCATTAATACGTTGGAATTCTGATATATTTGGATTGATTTCACCTGTTGAGTTTATTCCAATTGCAGAGAAAAATGGGGCGATTTATAAGATCGGTCAATATGTGATAGGAGAAGTGTGCGAATTTATGAACCAATATGCTAAGGTAAAGGGAATTTTACCTACTGTATCGATCAATGTATCTTTTATTGAGTTGATTAATCCGAATTTTGCAGTTGAACTGAAAAACAAGGTGTTGGGTGCAAATATACCAACGCATCATATCGTTATTGAGATTACTGAAACAGCTATCTCGGAGTTTATGGAAATTGTTCTGGGAAATATACGAATCATACGTGCTTTGGGTTTTGAAATTCATTTAGATGATTTTGGTACCGGATACAGTTCACTGAATCATTTGAGTAAATTAACAGTTGATTGTGTTAAAATCGACAAATCATTCATTGATGAATTGCTAAGTAACGAAACAACAAAGACACTAGTTCAAAGTATCATTGAATTATCCCATCGTATAGGTATGAATGTTATTGCCGAAGGAATAGAACATATCGAACAATTTCAAATACTTAGTGATTTCAATTGTGATGGATACCAAGGGTACTATTTTAATAAACCTTTAGAAAAAGACAAGATATTATTTAGTATAGATTCATTATTTGATGAAACTATACAAAACCAGGAGGTATCTAATGAAACCATCAAAAATAGCCGATATTAAAAATGAGCTAAATTCAAAGTTGAACAACATGAGTTTTCATTCATCACAATCAACAATGGAATCTTTTATAACTACCTATTCAACAGACACAAGAATGGGTGTTAAAAAGCTTGTTACTAAAGCCGAAAAGGTGATTGATGATTATCTAAATGAATGTGAACGTATGAAATACATGTTAACTTATGAAAAACGTTTTGAATCGTTTACAATAGGGGGAATTGATGAAGCGGGAAGAGGACCTTTAGCTGGTCCGGTTGTTGCCGCATGTGTTATACTAAGCAAAGATGATCCTATTGCATATGTGAATGATTCCAAAAAATTAAGTGCTGCAAAACGAGAACAACTATACAACGAAATAATAGAAAGAGCAGTCTCTTATGGTATAGGCGTTGTAGGTGAACAGGATATTGATTCTATGAATATTCTGCAAGCGACTTATAAAGCAATGACTATAGCGATTTCACAGTGTAATATTCAACCAACCCAATTATTAAATGATGCCGTCATTATTCCAGGGATTAATTTGCCTCAAGAAAAAATAATACAAGGTGATGGAAAATCATTAAGTATCGCAGCTGCAAGTATTCTCGCTAAAGTTTCGAGAGACAGAATAATGGTAGCATATGACGAGTTGTTTCCCGAATACGGGTTTAAACAACATAAAGGTTATGGTTCATATGATCATATTCAAGCTATTAAAACTTATGGACCATCATCAATACACCGAAAAACATTTATAAAGAATTTTATTTAAATAAAGTTCTCAATTTGCTGGAGGGAAATCAAATGAGAATAGATATATCAAGTGTTCTTGGTCATCGGAATAAAACTGAAGAGGCTAAAGAAAAAACAAAATCACCTACAAACTACTCTAAACTTCCTGTTAAAGGACAAGTAATAAAAGGTCAAATAATTGATATTCAACATAACAGAGTGACGGTCAGATTAGATGACGGACAAACAGTAGAAGCTAGAATAACGGATGATTTCGAATTTAATATTGGGGACAAACTTTCTTTTGTTGTTAAGGAGTCAAATCAAGAACAATTACTAATAAAACCGCTTATTGATGGCAATGTTGCAGAAGCTAAAATAATTGATATTCTTAAAAGTTCAGGACTTCCCGAAACAGAGAAAAACATTGAAATTGTCACAAAATTAATTGATAACAATATGCCGATCAACAAAAAAACATTAACGGATTTGTCGATGTTTACAAAACGTTTTCCTGAAGCTAAAGTGGATCAGTTAATCTTTTTAATGAAGAATGATATATTGATATCTAAAGATTCTCTTCACTATGTAAGTGAATTACTTCAAAATAAAACGAACATGTCAAAGAATATCAGTGTATTTAATATTGGAGTTGCAAATATCGTAGATAAAGCTTCAGGAGCTTTAGTTGTTGAAACGATATTGTCTGATAATGCACCTGCAATAAATGTATTTACTAAGATCAAAAACTTTTTCTTAAAACCAGAGGATCAGGTTAATGTACCAAAAGAAAAAATAGAATTCCCGATAACAAAACTAATGACAGGGGAAGAGGCTAAAGCATTATTGAAGGATACAAGTGCTCTTCTGAAAACACAAGCTAAAGCAGAGGGGGTTCTATTAGAACAAGGTAAAGCAGAGGGCGTTCCATTAGAACGAGGTAAAGCAGAGGGCATTCCTCTCGAACAAGCTGCTAAAGCCGTGGTTTCCACTACTATGGAAAGTTTTATAACTGAAAAAGGTAAAGCTTTCAGTGATTTGTTCAGTATTGTTGGAAACTTGAATATTCCGGAAGATATAAGAGATGCAACGAACAAACTGCTAGCACAACGCGTCACGAAGTCAATGCTTAATAATGAGCTTATGATGAATAAAGAAGATTTACAAGATGTAGAGCGTATCAATAAACATTATAACAAAGTTTACAACAAAATAATTGATGTCCTAAATCTAGATTTACAAGACACTTCAGAATCAGTGGCTAAAGTTCTCAAAGAAGCGGCAAATATTAAGACAAATGTAGAGATGATGAACCAATTACAGCAAAACCATCAATTTGTTCATCTGCCAATTATTTTGAATGGTCAAGATGTCAATAGTGAGCTCTATATTATGAATAATCGAAATAGCAAAACGTCGAGCGATGAAAGAGTTACAGCATTATTACGTCTGGATTTAAGAAATCTTGGACATTTGGATATATATGTAGCTAAGACCGAGAACAACGTCGAAGTAACTTTCTACGTGGATAAAGATGACACTCAAGAAGACCTTCGAGATAATACATATCAGTTAGTCAATAAACTTATCACTGAATCCTTTAATGTTCTAGGTATTGGCATTATGATGAAGGATAAAGAATTTGATGTTTTTGAAGACTTTATTAACAGCAAAGATAACGAGGAATCAAAAAGATTTACATTTGATATGAGGGCGTGATTAAATGAATAATCAACATAAAAAACCTATTAAAAAAGCTGCTGCCATTAAATATGATGTTACAGATTCAGCACCGCAAGTCATAGCAAAAGGTAAAGGAATTGTCGCTCAGAATATTCTGGACAAAGCCGATGAATCAACTATACCGATATACAAAGATGAAGAATTGGCTGATACACTTACTAAACTTGATATAGGAGAGTATATACCACCTGAGTTATATAAAATCGTTGCGGAGATTATGATATTTGTATCGGATTTAGATGAAATGAGAGATAAATTAATTTGAAAAGGTTGAGATATGCACAATAGAGGTAAAGGGAATTTATACGAAGATAAAACTGTTCATACATTGATAGAAAAAGGATTTGTTATTCTGGATCGGAATTATTTATGTAAATTAGGTGAAATTGATATTATTGCAAAAGATGAAGCTGTATTAGTTTTTATTGAAGTGAAATATCGAATGAATGATAAATATGGACATCCAAGTGAAAGCATTAATTATTATAAAAAGAAACATATTCTAAATACTGCCAAGTGGTATGTTAAAGAAAAAAGATATTATGACAGGGCTATCCGCTTTGATGTTGCTATATGGTTTGAAGGTAAATTAGAGTATTACAAAGGAGCATTTGACTATAATGGATGACCTTGTAAGATTTAACAATCTAAATGCATATAAGAATATTAACCATTGTTATACAACCAAACATAATGGCGTTAGCAATGGTGTTTTTACGTCTTTAAATAAATATAAAGGTAATGGTATTGTAGCAAAAAGTGATATAATTAGTGTGGACGGATTGATTACAAATGAGTGCTATGTATGGTAGCGAACAAGAGGAAATGATTGTCGGTATCGGGCCTTCAATCGGTCCGTGTTGTTACGAAGTAAATGGTGACATAAAAAAAGAGTTTAATTTATCCTTCAATGATGATATAATAGCAAAAGTTGTCAAAGCTATTGAGAATAAGTATTATATTGATTTATGGGAAGCAAATAAGTTGACATTAATTGAAAACGGCATTAAAGGGTCGCTTATTGAAACTAGTGAATGTTGTACAAAGTGTAATAGTGAACGATTTTTCTCGCACCGTAATATGGGAGTTGATAGAGGAAGCCAAGTTGCTATTATGGTGCTTAAGTGAAGAGGTCATTTGAATGGGTAAACATATTATTACAAAAATCGAACCAGATAGTCTGGCAATGGAGATAGATCTCCATATTGGCGATGAACTGATTAAAATGAATGGTGTGGATATTAAAGATGTTTTGGACTATAAATATCTCGAAAAGGAAGAAGAATTAGAACTTCTAGTTTATAGATTAGAAACCAATGAAGAATGGGAAATCTTCATAGAAAAAGATGTTTTTGAAGAATTAGGCGTTGAATTCGAGTCTGGCTTAATGGATGATTATAAATCATGCCATAATAACTGTGTGTTTTGTTTCATTGATCAATTACCGAAAGGTATGCGAGAAACAATGTATTTCAAAGATGATGATGCAAGATTATCTTTTTTACAAGGTAACTACATCACATTGACGAATATGAAAGATGAGGACTTTACTCGAATCATTGATTATCGTTTAAGCCCAATCAATCTTTCAATTCATACAATGAATATGGATTTAAGAATCGAAATGCTCAAGAATAGATTTGCTGAGAAGTTATTATCCTATATGGATCAACTGTTTAATGCGAGAATCACTATGAATGGTCAGATAGTATTATGCAAAGGTATTAACGATGGTAATGAACTGGAATATTCAATTAAGGAAATGATGAAGTATCTACCCTATCTTCAAAGTGTTTCAATCGTTCCAGTAGGTCTTACCAAATACAGAGCACATCTTGAAAAATTAGAACCATTTAGCAAAGAAGAGGCAAAAATTGTTATTGATTTGGTAGACAAATATCAGAAAATAGCACTTAGCAAACATGAGTTGCATTTTATACATGCAGGTGATGAATTCTACTTCCTAGCTGAAGAACCTATGCCGGATGCAATGACTTATGATGGTTATCTACAATATGAAAATGGTGTTGGAATGACAAGGCTCTTGATAGATGAGTTTGAAGAGTGTTATAATAACTATGATTTTCATAACAATATGGCCAAACATAATAAATATAGATCAGTAACTTTTATTACAGGAACGCTTATAGAAGGCACGATAAAAGAATTTAGTGAAAATATGAATAATAATGATAAAATTCAAGTGACAACGGATGTATTAGCGATAACAAATGACTTTTTCGGTCATAGAATCACTGTGTCAGGTTTGGTTACTGGCGGTGATATTGTTAAGCAACTAGAATCGGTTGAACTTGGGGATATCGTTTATATTCCCAATAATATGTTAAAAAGTGACGAAGAAATTTTTCTTGATAATATGACACTTAAAGAATTAGAAAATAAGCTAAATAGAACAGTTGTCCCATTACCATTAAAAGGAGAATTTTTATTTGAAGCTATGTTAGGTAAGGAGATAGATTATGAGTAAACCTATAGTTGCAGTAGTTGGACGGCCCAATGTTGGTAAATCAACGTTGTTTAACAGACTTGCAGGTGAGAATATATCCATTGTTAAGGATACGCCTGGGGTAACAAGAGACAGAATTTATGCAGATGTCAGTTGGTTGAAATATGACTTTACACTCATTGACACTGGAGGTATTGAACCTAATACCAAGGATTTAATGTTAGGGCATATGCGTGCTCAAGCAGAAATTGCAATTGAAACAGCAGACGTTATTATTTTTATGGTTGATGTACAAACAGGTCTTCAAGACAGTGACAATAAAGTTGCTGATATATTAAGACGATCTAAGAAGCCAGTCGTGTTATGTGTTAACAAAGTAGATTCATTTAAGAAATATCAATATGATGTTTATGAGTTTTACAATTTAGGACTTGGTGAGCCGTTTCCTGTTGCATCAGCAAATGCTCAAGGACTTGGAGACATGTTGGATGAAGTTGTCAAACATTTTGATAATGATGGGGAAGCATCAGAAGATGATGAAGATATCCCTAAAATTGCAATAGTTGGTAAACCTAATGTTGGTAAATCATCATTGATCAACAAAATATTAGGTGAAGAAAGACTTATTGTAAGCGATATACCAGGTACGACGAGAGATGCCATTGACACGTTGGTTAAATATGATGACAAAGAATACAGATTGATTGATACTGCAGGTCTACGTAGAAAAAGTAAGATTAAAGAAGATTTGGAAAGATATAGTATTGTTCGAACGGTTGCGTCTGTCGTCAAAGCTGACTTAGTTATCATGATGATTGATGCTACAGAAGGTATTACAGAACAAGATGCAAAAATTGCCGGTATTGCTCATGATAGAGGTAAAGGTATAATCATAGCAGTTAATAAATGGGATGCACTTGATAAGGACGATAAGACCATGTATCGATTCTTAGAGGATATACAAACAACATTGGCTTATATGACATATGCACCCATTGTATTTATATCTGCGTTAACCGGACTCAGAATCAACAAATTATTTGAAACTATTGAGATGGTCGTTCAAAACCAAAATCTTCGTATATCAACAGGTGTTATGAATGAAATATTATATGATGCAATGGCTATGAATCAACCGCCATCAGATAAAGGAAAACGTTTAAAAATATTCTATATGACCCAAGTGGCAGTGAAGCCACCCACTTTTGTTCTATTTATTAATGATAAAGAGCTTATGCATTTCTCTTATACTAGATACATTGAAAATCAAATAAGAGAGGCTTTTGGATTTAAAGGAACACCTCTTCGACTTCTGAGTAGAGAACGAAGGGAGAAATAATATGTTTCGAGTTGTAAGTTTTGTTATTGGTTATTTTGTAGGTTGTATTAATTTTGCATATATTATTGGACGCTTTAAGGAGCATATTGATATACGGGATTATGGTAGTGGTAATTCAGGCACTACAAATGCTATACGAGTAATGGGCTGGAAACTTGGAATGGTTACTTTTATCGGAGATTTACTAAAATCATTTTTGGCATATTTAGTTGTATCATTGGTTACAGATAACCAATTTATGGGACTATATGCCGGCTTTGGGGCTGTGTTTGGTCATAATTGGCCTATATTCCTAAAGTTCAAAGGTGGTAAAGGAATAGCTGCGACTCTGGGACTGATTTATGCAGTTGACTGGAGAGCGGGACTTATAATTAATATCGTTGTTGGATTAATCATTTATTTAACTAAATATGTTTCACTAGGATCAATTATTCTAGTTATCATGATGCCGATATCCTTCTTCATATTTAAAGATGGGAATATTGAATATGTCGGTATAGGGATTATCCTTATGACAATTGCTGTTTATCGACACAAAGCAAATATAAAGCGTTTAATGGTAGGTAATGAGAATAAATTAGGCTCAAGTAAACAGTAGTAAAATATCAATAGGTATATAATGACACAGGAAAGGTGTATAATTATGAAAGTAGCAGTTTTAGGTTCTGGTGGATGGGGTTGCGCCCTTGCTAAAGTGTTAGTAGATAATAACCATGATGTAACATTGTGGTCAAAATTCGAAAACGAAATCGCAAAAATCAAAGAGTTGGGTGAAAATCCTGATAAATTACCAGGTATTAAGCTACCAACTAGCATAAGTTTAACAAGTGATGTTGAATTAGCCATTCATGATATGAACGTCTTAGTTATTGCTGTACCCTCAAGTTTTGTGCGTTCTACTTGTGAGTTATTGAAACCTTATATTACAGAGGACCAAATAATCGTAAGCGTTGCAAAAGGTATTGAAGATGGTACACTTATGTCACTTGAAGAAGTTATACATGATGTATTGCCAAATAATTCAGTAGCTGTGTTATCTGGCCCATCCCATGCTGAAGAAGTAGCAAAAGGAATTCCGACTTCAGTAGTCGTAGGTTCAAAAGATGAACGTATAGTGAAAATCATTCAAACTCTCTTTATGAATCAAAATTTCAGAGTATACGGTACTTCTGATATTATTGGAGTTGAAATGGGTGGTGCACTAAAAAATGTAATTGCACTAGCTGCCGGTATATCCGATGGACTAGGTTTTGGTGACAATACCAAAGCAGCACTTATGACTAGAGGGATTTCGGAAATAAGCCGATTAGGTATAGCTATGGGAGCAAACCAAATGACGTTTAATGGACTTTCCGGGATTGGAGACCTGATTGTCACCTGTACATCTATGCATAGCCGAAACAGACGCGCAGGGATTTTGATAGGGCAAGGAAAAACCCTTCAGGAAGCATTAGATGAAGTGAAAACGGTAGTTGAAGGTGTTTATTCAGCAAAAGCAGCACTTGATTTATCAAAGAAGTATAATGTTGAATTACCGATTATTGAAAAAGTGAATGCAGTCTTATTTGATGGCGCAGATCCGGCTCAAGCAGTTGATGATTTAATGAATCGTAAAAAGAAATTCGAAACTCTGGATTAACCCTTGTCTTTCCCAAAAAGACGTGATATAATTGATTTATTAATAAGATGATTGTAAAAGAGTGGACCCCCTGTCCACTCTTTTGTTTGAGTATGAGAGGATGTGATGATATGGCATCAAAAAAAGATGTTGAAAACATAGCATTAAGACTTGTAGAAGAGATTACAAGCGAACACGGATTTGAATGTGTAGACGTTGAGTTAATAACTGAAGTGGGACATTTATATCTAAGAGTATATGTTGATAAGCCTGACGGAATAACTATTGATGATTGTGAAATTGTTAGTAGAGCACTAGAAGCTAAGCTTGACGTTAAAGATCCAATTAAGGACCCTTATATTCTTGAAGTAAGTTCGCCGGGACTTGACCGCCCCCTAAAGAGAGACAAAGATTTCGAAAGACACATAGGAGACTTAGTTGAACTTAAACTTTATAAAGCAGTTGATAAAGTTAAAGACTTTACAGGTGAGTTAAGTAAATATGATGAAGAAACTGTAACAATTATTATTGACGAAGCACCTGTAGTGTTTAATCGTAAAGATATTGCGATGATTCGTCTTGCAATTGTTTTTTAGTTTTAGATGAAGAGTGTAAAATCGAAATTCATTATAAGGAGGATACAGTATGAATGCTGAATTTATTCAAGCATTAGATCAAATTGAGAAAGAAAAAAGCATAAGTAAAGAAGTACTCCTTGAAGCAATAGAGAATTCTTTATTAACAGCATGTAAGAACCATTTTGGTACATCCCAAAATATTACAGTTACAATTGATAATATTAAGGGGAATGTTACAGTTCACGCAGAAAAAGAAGTAGTCGAAACTGTAGAACACAAAGAACTACAAATTTTATTATCAGATGCTAAAGAGATTGACCCTACACTTGAAATAGGTGACTTGGTTAAAATCATAGTAACACCTAATGAGTTTGGCAGAATCGCAGCTCAAAAAGCGAAACAAGTTGTTGTCCAAAAAATTCGAGAAGCTGAAAGAGATTTATTGTTTAGTTCATATCAAGAAAAAGAAAAAGAAGTCGTTACAGGTATTATTCAACGTAGCGTAAAGGGCAATGTTATAGTTAATCTAGGTAAAATTGATGCTATATTAGCAGATAAAGAACAAGTGCCAGGCGAAAGTTATCCACTCAATGAACGACTTAAAGTTTATGTGATTGAAGTTAAACCTGGAACAAAAGGTCCTAAAATCTATGTTTCAAGAACACATCCGGACCTTGTTAAGCGTTTATTTGAAAACGAAGTACCTGAAGTACACGAAGGTGTCGTTGAAATAAAATCAATATCAAGGGAAGCTGGTTCAAGAACAAAAATTGCTGTCCATTCAACCAAAAAAGAAGTTGATCCAGTTGGTTCATGTGTCGGACATAATGGTTCTCGTGTTGGTGTTGTCGTTAGTGAATTAAACGGTGAGAAAATTGATATTATTCCATGGAGTGAGAACATAGCAGCATTTATTGCTTCATCACTTAGCCCATCAAAAGTAGTTCAAGTAGCTGTTGATGTCGCTGAAAAAAGCGCAAAAGTTATAGTGCCTGATTATCAGTTATCACTTGCTATTGGTAAAGAAGGACAAAATGCTAGACTTGCAGCTAAATTAACCGGATTTAGAATTGATATTAAGAGCGAAACACAAGCGGCCGAAGTTGGTTTTATAACTCCGGAAGAAGTAGCTAGTGAAGCTATCTTAACTTTAAATATTGGAAGAAAAGTAGCTTCAGAAGATGTTTTGCCTTTTGACCAATCATTATTTGAGGACTAGGATTTATGGTTAAGAAGATTCCTCTCAGAAAATGTACCGGTTGTGGTGAAATGAAAGATAAAAGAGACATGTTACGTGTTGTCAAAACAAAAGATGGCGAGTTTTTTTTAGATACTACAGGTAAGGCGAATGGACGTGGAGCCTATTTATGTACATCCGTTAAATGCCTGGATAAGGCTCTTAAAAACAATGGTTTTGAAAGATCTTTTAAAATGAAGATACCACGTGAAATTGCTGAAGCTTTAAAGGAGGCAATGGAAATTATTGAATAAATCATTAAATATGATAGGTATGTGTCAAAAGGCTGGAAAGATAGCAGCAGGGGAGTTTTCCGTTGAGAAAGCAATCAAAGAGGGAAAAACACACCTTGTTATTATTGCAGGAGATGCATCAGATAACACAAAGAAAAAATTTACAAATATGAGCAATTATAGAAACGTACCTTTTCGTATTGACTTTACAAAAGAAGAATTAGGAAAAGCAATAGGAAAAGAAATGCGGGCAACGATTTGTGTATTAGATGAAAACTTTGCACAAACAATAGAAAAAACTTGGAGGTGATTGGATGTCAAAAACTAGAGTACATGAATTGGCAAAACAATTGAACAAAGACTCAAAAGAGCTAATAGATACTTTGAAAAAAAATGGTATAGTCGTTAAAAATCATATGAGTTCTCTTTCGGAAGAAGAAGAAAAAATGATTACCAAATACTATGCGGATGCTAATAAAGACATAAAAACTGATTCTAATCAATCAGTAGAAAATGTTGTAGAAGAACCTAAACAAAGGACAAACAAGAAAAAGCGTGTTGAAGAAGAAGAAGAAGTAAAAGCTGACGTTATATATGTTGGTGATGTAATAGCTGTCCAAACATTGGCAGAAAAACTTGAATGTTCAATATCTGAATTGGTTAAAAAATTGATGCGAAAAGGTATCATGGTTACAGCTAATCAAGAAATTAATTTTGATCTAGCTACTGACCTTGCTTTGGATTACGACATTCTAGTTGAAAAAGAAGACGAAAAGGATTTTATTGACGAATTTTTCAAAGGTGAACCTGACCTTGAGAAAGATCTTATAAAGAGACCACCGGTAGTTGTGGTAATGGGTCATGTTGACCATGGTAAAACATCCCTTCTTGATGCTATTAGAGAAGCTAAAGTAACCGAAGGAGAGCAAGGCGGCATTACTCAACATATTGGTGCATACTCTATTGAGCTTAACGGCGAACCGATTACATTTTTAGATACACCTGGTCATGAGGCTTTCACAGCTATGAGACTTCGTGGTGCAATGGCGACAGATATTGCTATATTGGTAGTTGCGGCTGATGATGGTGTTATGCCTCAAACAATTGAAGCGATAAACCATGCAAAAGCTGCTGGTGTTCAAATCATCGTTGCAATCAATAAAATTGATAAAGAAGGCGCCAACCCTGAGCGTGTTAAACAAGAATTAACTGAATATGGTCTTGTTAGTGAAGACTGGGGTGGAGACACTATTTGCGTACCTGTCTCAGCAATTCAAAGAACAGGTATTGAAACGTTACTTGAAATGATTATCCTTGTTTCTGAGTTAGAAGATTTACAAGCAAATCCTAATCGTAGCGCTCAAGGAACAGTTGTTGAAGCTCAACTAGATAAAGGCCGTGGCCCGGTTGCGACTGTGCTTATTCAAAACGGAACGCTTAAAATTGGTGATTCAATACTTGCAGGAGAAGCATTTGGTAAAGTTCGTGCCATGATTAATGATCAAGGTGACAGAGTGAAAACAGCAGGACCATCTACACCAGTAGAAATTCTTGGACTCGGTGAAGTGCCGGCGGCCGGTGACTCTTTCTACGTTACTAAAGGTGAAAGAGAAGCTCGTTTATTATCAGAGAAACTCAAAGCGAACGCTAGAGAAAAAATGATTGATAGCACACCGCACAAAGTTACTCTTGATGACCTTTTCCACCATATACATGAAGATGAAATGAAAGAACTTAGACTTATAGTTAAAGCTGATGTTCAAGGTTCTGTTGAGGCTGTTAAACAAAGTTTAATGAAATTATCAAATGAAGAAGTTGTTCTTAACATTCTTCATGGTGGTGTTGGCGCAATTAATGAATCAGACGTTATGCTTGCAAGTGCATCAAATGCAATCATCATCGGTTTCAATGTTCGTCCTGAAGCGGCTGCAAGAGCTGCTGCTGAACAAGAACAAATTGACGTGAGATTATATAGAGTTATCTATAATGCGATTGAAGATATTCAACTTGCAATGAAAGGTATGTTAGATCCTATCTATAAAGAGAAAGTTATCGGACATGCTACAGTAAGAGATACATTTAAAGTTTCGAATGTTGGAACAATTGCAGGTTCTTATGTGACGGACGGTAAAATGCAACGGAATGCATTAGTGAGACTTGTTCGTAATGGAATCGTTCTCTATGAAGGAAAGTTGGTATCACTTAAGCGTTTTAAAGATGATGCTAAAGAAGTTGCTACTGGATATGAATGTGGTATTATGTTAGAGAAATATAATAATCTTAAAGCAGATGATGTTATTGAAGCTTACATAATGGAAGAAATTCCTAGATAATACCAAAGATAAGAAGGTGACAAAATGAAGAAGAATAGTAATAGAATCATTAAGATAAACGAAGAAATCAAACATGAATTGAGTGCAGTTATTAGACAAGGCCTTAAAGATCCCCGTGTTGATAGTCTTATTAGTATCATTGATGTGGATACAACAGGAGATCTTAAACACTGTAAAGTTTACTTTAGTACTTTAGGTGACGAGCGTAAGCACCAAGAAACCTTAGAAGGACTTAAGAATTCAGCGGGATTTATTCGAAGAGAGTTAGCTAGAAAAGTGAATCTTCGTAATACGCCTGAACTACATTTTCATATTGATCACTCCATTGAGTATGGTGTGAATATGAATAGATTGATTAGTGAGGTGAATGCTCATGATAGACATGAGGATGAGCCTTCAGAAAAATAATGACTATTAATGAATTACTAAATATATTACCCTCGGGTGAACATGTGTATATCACTGGACATGTTCATCCGGATGGTGATTGTCTTGGTGCTTGCCTTGGTTTATACCAGGTGCTTAAAAACAATCAAATAGATGTAACCGTCATTTTAGAAGAGAGACCAGAAGTATACAATTACTTATCTGGTTTTAGTGCTATCAAAAACTATATTGATTTTCAACAAAAAAGCGCAGAAATACTTGCGAGTTCTTATACTCTAATTGTTATGGATTCAGGCGATTTGACAAGAATCGAACCTATTCAAAATCTTTTTGACCATGCAACAAGGACAATTAATATCGATCATCATGAGAGCAATAATCGTTTTGCAATGTTTAACTATGTTGATACTAAAGCAAGTTCTTCCTGTGAGATGGTAGGTCTTCTAATCGGTCTTAAAGAGGGCGATAAGAGACATTTGACATTCGAACTGGCTGAATGTCTCTATACTGGCTTGATTTATGATACAGGTGTGTTCAAACATAGTAATACAAGATATGAAACACATATAATAGCAGCACATCTTGTTGATATGGGTATTAATCACACATGGATAACAAACCATTGTTTCTTCACTCGTAACCTTAAAGCAGTTAAGGCTACTTCAATAGCTCTTAATAAACTTGAAATGTATTTGGATAATAAGATTGCCACAACACTCATAAGTGCAGTGGATTTAGAGGAACACCATTTAGTTAAAGATGACACAGAAGCCATAGTTAACATTCTCAATGAAATTAAAGATACATATGCCAGTGTTTTTTTCCTGGAATTAGAACCAAATAATTATAAAGTGAGTTTAAGATCAAATTCATTAATCAATGTTTGTAGCGTTGCGCAAAAATTTGGTGGCGGTGGTCATATTAAAGCTTCAGGCTGTAGTGTTAAAGGATCAAAAGCCGAAGTTATAGAAAATGTCCTAAAGGAGTTAGAACTTGAATATCGACGGAATTATTAATGTAAATAAAGAAAAGGGTTATACATCTTTTGATGTGGTAGCTTGTCTTAGAGGAATAATTGGAATGAGAAAAATTGGCCATACAGGCACACTGGATCCAGATGCGACTGGGGTTTTACCTGTATGTTTAGGTAAAGCTACTAAAGTTGTAGACTTTCTCACAGATAAACAAAAAACATATAAAGCGATTTTTAAAACTGGATTTGTCACTGATACCCAAGATGTTTCAGGTACTGTAATAGAGAAATTTAATGGAAGCGTTACATTGGATGAAGTTATTGCGACTTTAACTGGATTTGTTGGTGAATACAGTCAAATTCCCCCAATGTATTCAGCACTTAAACATAACGGTAAAAAGTTATATAAGCTGGCAAGAGAAGGTATAGTTGTTGAACGCGAAGCTAGAGCCAGAGTTATTCACTCAATCAGTCAGATTGAACAACTTAGCAATGATACTTTTAGTTTTGAAGTGACTTGTTCAAAAGGGACTTACATCAGGACGCTTATTTATGATGTAGGCAATAGTCTTAATGTAGGTGCAACTATGACTGAATTAGAGCGTACATTAGTTGAACCGTTTCGACTTGAAAATGCATATACGCTAAAAGAAATCGAAGAAATTGTTAAAAACAACAAAATAAATGATATAATAATGAAAATAGACGAATTATTTGAAACATACAAAGCATTAGTTGTATCGGCTGAATATGAAAAGGCCTTGTATAACGGTAATAAACTTCCTATCCAGTTACTCATTGATAAAGGGTATAAGGTTATTGAAAATGAAAGATATCGCGTTTATGATTCGAATAAACGATTTATTGGATTATATAAAATAGTTGACAGGGTTGATGAAGAAAAGATCATCAAAATACTTAAAGTAGACAAGATGTTCTACTAAAGAGGTGAAAAATGAAAGTTATTAAAGAGCTAACAAATGCATCTTTAAAGGATTGCGTTGTCATACTAGGGAATTTTGACGGCATTCATAAAGGCCATTTATTATTGATTGATAAAGCTAAAGAAATTAGTCGTGCAAAAGGTTGGGAGACGGTGCTGTTCACATTTTTTCCACATCCAACCCACGTTTTAACAAAGAATGAAGTTAAACTCATAAATACAGATGAAGAGAAACAGTATATTGCCGAAACAGAAGGTATGGATTATTATGTTCAGTTTCCTTTTACTGAAGAAACAGCTCTTATAGAAGCCGAAACTTTCATTGAAGATATATTGATTGGACATCTTGGAGCAAAGGCTGTAATCATCGGAACAGATTATTCTTTTGGGAAAGACAGACGTGGTGATGTTCAAATGTTGATAGATAATCAAGATACTTACGGATTTGAAGTCCATGCTATTGAAAAACTACGACAAGATGGTACAATTATCAGTTCTACTTGGATTCGTGACGCAATAAGCCAAGCAGATGTTGAAACCGCTAATATGTTAATGGGAAGAGAATATTTCATTACCGGAACTGTAATTAAAGGTCGACAACTTGGAAGGTCTATTGGGTTTCCAACTGCGAATATTAAACCTGAACAGCATAAACAACTACCGCAAAATGGTGTGTATATAACTAAGGTTGAGGTAAAGGGTAAAACTTATTACGGTTTAACAAATGTAGGCACAAAACCAACGATTGATATAAACCTTACAGAAGTCCTTGTTGAATCGTATATTTATGATTTTGATGAAGATATTTATGGTGAGACAATAATTGTCAAATTCTTTAAATATATACGTACAGAAGATGTATTTGAAACAATAGAGGATCTTATAATTCAAATGAAAAAAGATGAAGAAGAACTAGTTAAGTTCTTCAAGATAAAGTGATTTTTATAGGATTAATGAATCAGTCTTGGTTGTGATAAATAACAATGGGGGTAGAGGTATGAATGATTTTGTTAGGAAAAAATGGATGCTAGTCATATT
>Ga0314774_1001225_pt1 | contig 17009 bp, 12 predicted proteins | sample MetaGCBIA2018_FD_204515 | JGI IMG/M metagenome (GOLD analysis project Ga0314774, IMG submission 204515) | Cryopeg brine microbial communities from Beaufort Sea near Barrow, Alaska, United States - CBIA 2018 | ecosystem: Environmental > Aquatic > Marine > Coastal | place: USA: Alaska | collected... | reverse complement strand
GCCTGCTTTTTAGAATTTCAGGGATTAAAACTGAGTTATGAAATTAAAAAACAAAAGGAAGAATGGTAAGTTTCATTGTCAAATAAACGAAAATCCAATTGTTCAGTAAGTCAACCAGGAACACTGACCAAAATCTATAATATCAAAAATGACTATAATGAAACTGAAAAATCCAACATTGGATTGAATTAAATTATCCAGCGACATATATTGTCGCCTCTATTCCTTTAATTTGTGGGGTAAGAAATAAAATATTGTTTTCTAATAACTTATAACGAAATAAGTAAATAATTATGAACATACTCTATCTACAAGGACTCATAGGCAATTTAAAAGATGAAAAACGGGACATTCTTGAAAAATATGGAAAGGTATTCGCGCCGGATATTGATTATAACCTTAAGCATATTCGGCCGGAACTTATCCTCGAATCGCTTAAAGGCATCGAGATCAATGTAGTTATTGGCAGCAGTATGGGCGCACTAAATTCTTATTTAATATCCGATAGTATTGGTAGACCTGCTTTATTATTTAATCCGCCCTTAGCAAAGTATGTTGATAATAATCAAATTCGTGCGTATTATCTAAAAGGAAGCTCCTTTAAACAAATAGTCCTTGGTGGTGTGGATGATGTCGTTGACCCTAAAGAGACTTTAAACTTCCTGGCTAACCACATTCAAAAAGAAGCATTAGATATTAATATAGTACCCAGCTTAGGCCATAGAATTCCAACGGAACTTTTTGAGGCCCAAACAAAGATCTTCTTCTCCAAACTTTGATATTAAATCTATAATATGTCTGTACGCCAAACTATTAAACGCCATTATAAAATTATTTCCTGTCTAAAAAGAAGACCTATGAGTTTTGTGGAACTTCAGGATGATATGCTCCTTGATCACGATTCTATTGAAGACCAACTAATAAAATCGCTACGAACCTTACAACGAGACATCATAGATATCGCATCTATCTACGGAATTAAAATTGTAGCCGACAGAAGCTCCGGTAAATATTATATTAAAGATAATACTGAGAACACTCATTCTCAACGTCTCCGGGAGAATTTCGACTTGATAAATGCAATTCGACTTACCGAAAGTTTTGGAAAAAATTTAGTGTTTGAAGACAGAAAACCATTAGGCACTCAGCACATGAGCGGGCTACTTCATGCAATTCAGGACCGGCTGGAAGTGACATTCACCTATCTTAAATTCTATGACGATTCTATAAGTGAACGAAGATTAAAACCGATTGCACTGAAGGAAGCTCGAAACCGTTGGTATCTAATAGCAGAAGACTTGAAGGATACTACAATAAAGAATTTTTCTCTTGATAGGATTTCAAATTTTGTCATTACAGGATCCAAATTCAAACCACATAATGATTATGATATTATTGAGGAGTTCAATCACAGCTTTGGAATAATTAATGGCACTAATGAAGAACCAGAAAGGATTATTCTAGCCTTTACTCCTAATGAAGGCAGATATGTGAAATCCTTGCCTTTACACCATAGTCAGCAGTTGTTGGTAGAAAATAAAAAGGAGATCCAATTTTCTTATTTTCTTAAACCTACTTATGATTTTCAAATGGAATTGTTATCCTATGGGAATCAAGTAAAAGTAATAGAACCAAAGAATTTGCGGACGAGTATTAAAAGGAAACTTAAGGAGGCGATAGATTTGTATTAAGACGCCTATTTATTAATTGAAGTCAACCAGGAGCAATTTAGTTTAGGCCTACATTGAGATAAATGTAGAAAACCACATATCTAAACGTTATAAAAAGTTTATATTTAGTATTGTTTTAGTCCATACCTCCAAGATTTAAAATTAATTGATCTAACCAGCATCTACTTTGAAAAAACCTCGTCTGCTTACCAAATCCCGTTTTAAACTTGCCTTGGATTGCCCAACCAAACTCTTCTATACCCGTAAGAGTGAATATGAGAACCAGGCTGATACGGATTCTTTTTTGGAAGGCTTGGCGCAAGGTGGATTCCAGGTAGAGGAATTGGCGCGAATGGAGCATCCTAATGGGGTTGCGATAACAGGAGACGACTACAACTACCAATTAGTAGCAAACAGGACGAAGGAACTTCTAAAACAAGAAAACGTCTGCATTTTTGAACCTGCTTTTTTAATCGATGGACTTTTCATTCGGGTGGATATTTTGGTGAAAAAAGGAAATAAAATTCAACTACTAGAAGTTAAGGCGAAGTCTATTTCAAGTTCCAATCATAACTCCTTTATAAAATCCACTGGCTCCTTTGGAGGTTGGGATAGCTACCTCTATGATATTGCTTTTCAAAAATATGTGATGCAGTTATGTTATCCGGAATGGGAGATCTCATCTTCCTTAAAGTTGGTAGATAAAGATGCCACCACCAGTGTTGATGGCTTACATACTTGTTTTAAAATTGTTTCAAATTCCGACTTAAGAACCGGTATTAAAAAGAAAGATGGTTTGACCAAAGAAGATCTGGGAGACTCCATTTTATGTTCTATAAATGTCAATGAAGAAATAGATTTAATCCTAACTCAAAACCCGGCAGATGAAACCAGAACGTTCCCTGAATTGGTGAATTATTTTCGGGAGCATTATCAAAGCGACTCTAAGATATTTACTGAAATAGGTTCCCATTGTAAGGGTTGTGAATTCAAAGAAGATAATCCAACCGCTGAAGAAAAGAGTGGTTTTCACGAATGCTGGACCTCGCAATTACAATTGACAGTTGCAGCTATAAATCAGCCAAAAGTATATGATGTTTGGTTTAACCCTGCTAAAAAAGTGTTGGAGGAAGGAAAATTCTTTATGCATGAATTATCAGAGAACGACCTCAATATTCGCCCGGAAGCGGGAAAAATAAGCAGGTCTGAACGGCAATGGTTGCAAATTGAAAAAAACATAAACAAAGATCAATCACCTCATTTCGACCTGGAAAATTTACGGGAGGAACTGGCATCCTGGCAATTCCCCCTCAACTTTATTGATTTTGAAACCACTGCGGTAGCAATCCCATTTATGGCTGGAATGCATCCATATGAACAGCTGGCTTTCCAATTCAGTCATCATATCGTTTTTGAAGACGGTCGTGTGGAACATTATAATGAATATTTGAATACAGAAATTGATGACTTTCCCAATTTCGATTTTATAAGGGCCTTAAAGGATTCTCTTTTTATAAATGAAGGAAGCATTTTTAGATATCACAATCATGAGAACACCATTGTAAATGTGATCTATGACCAGTTGCGAAATTCCGATGAACCCGACAAACAGGAGCTTTTGGGATTTATTGAAACCATCAGTCATAATACCGGCAGAAATACAAAGTCCTGGTGTGGAAAAAGGGACATGATAGATCTCCAAAAAACCGTTGTCAATTACTATTACGACCCGGTGACTTATGGCTCTAATTCTATTAAGGCAATTCTTCCAGCCGTATTACATTCCAGCGATTATCTTCAGGAGAAATATCAACAGCAATTAGCCAGTTTAAACCTAACCAGTAAAAACTTTGATAATTCCCATATATTTCTGAGAATGGAAAATGGAAATCCTATTAGTCCATACAAGGCCCTACCCCCTATTTTCGAAGGTTGGGATAATGAGCAGCTCGAAGAAGTTGCAGACAGACTTTCCGAAATTAAAGATGGCGGTGCAGCACTGTTCGCCTATGGGAAATTACAGTTTCCGGAAGTAAAGCAAGAAGAGCGGGAAGCTATAAGAAATGGATTGTTGCGTTATTGCGAATTGGATACCCTGGCAATGGTGATGATCTACGAATATTTTAGAGAAGTGTGTAAGTAAAAATTTAACCTATGAATAAGATTATAAATTTTATCGGCTCATAATTAACGTAATTATGAGTTGAAAGGGAGTTTGAATCGGCTCATCATTTAGAATAATGTTTGCAATTGCTCGACCCCGTTTTTTAATTTTTCCCCATTTTTTTTAGTACCCAAAGTAATTTTCAGGTTTAATCACACATTTGAAACATCATAATTTCAGGCTCTATCCAATTGGATAATGAACCGTCCTCATTTACAATTCTCGTTTTGCATAAGTGTCCATCAAAACTATAATGGTAGACTATCTTCCCTTTACTTTTCAAAACTCCTTCCTGGGGCTTCTTTTTAATTCTTATTCTCCAGTTATGTCGGGTTCCTGGAAGATTAAAAATCAAATACTCCGGATAAATCCCGGTTCTTTCAGATTCCCGCATTCAGCCTTGTATGTGGTTGATTGCTAAAGTCATTTCTGTTTATTCTTCTATGTATTGTTGAGGAAATGTTGGGACATAATTTATGATTTTATTATTTTCTGGGTCAGATAAATTTAAAAAAGAAGTCCGCCAGTTTATGTCGCCAGACTATTTAACTTTCCACTTTTAATAATTGCCGGATTATTTACTGGAGATTTAGACTATAAGCGGTACTTCTGCCTTGTCCTTTTTTGGAAATAATTTTCTTTTCCTGTAGATCCTGCAAATCCCTGGTGGCTGTTGCTTTTGAAGTTTTGGTAATACCTATATATTTTTTTGCATTTATTCCTCCTTCAAAACCTTCGGGACCTTCTTTTAATACCCTGCGTATTACTTTCATCTGTCTGTCATTCAATTCGTTCCTGAACCTATCGAAAAATCTGGTTTTATATAAACTAAATTCTATAAGTTTTTCTGCAGCGATCTGTGCTTGTATGGCAGTACGTACAAAATAATTGATCCACGGACTTATTTCATTTGACCTTTGTGCCAGCTTTAAAGCAGCATAATAATCGTTCTTTTTCTTCTCAATAGCCTGGGAAAGACTTAAAAGAATTGGCCTTTGAACAGTTTGAGATAATGCCTTTTCCGCTATTGCACGTCCTATCCGGCCATTGCCATCTTCAAAAGGATGGATAGTTTCAAATCGTCATCACTAAAGTGACTCAGTTTTGTGTTTTTATTTATTCCAGGGAAAGTTGCCATTTAATTAATTTTTTGTTGTTATTATATAATCATTTCTATATTTTAATTAATTTGCATTTTTCTTAATAAAACGCTTCCAACTCCTTCTTTCCCTCAAAAACCTCTCTCAATACACTTTGCATTAATTGCTCACTTTGTTTTTGGCTTCTTTTCACTTGTTGCTCTAAAGCATCACATAACCCCATTAACGCATTTACCTTATGAACAATGGCTTTTTGTTCTTGTAGTGGAGGGAATGAAGTACTTATTAGATTCAATTTGCCTCTATTTAGTTTTATTTGCATGGGTGGTTGACCATTAAGATGTGGACTTAAATCTATTGAATTAATAAAAATCTCTAAATATAGTTTTGTATATTCATCCACGGTATCAACTACGTGAGCATGATTATTTACCCAATATTTTCCATGTGCCATATAGGCTACAGGTTTAGTTCTTCTTAAAAGGTTCCCTCCATCCTCAGCAATTAAAAGAAGAGATTTATTAAAAATAAAATCATCAATATGGTCAATAACACCTTGGGCACCATAATAATCGTAATCGCCTTGTCTTTTTGCTCTATCAGCTTTTGAAAGAGGTATTCTAAATCCGTCCATATTTATACTACTATCACCAAATCTTGACCAAACCCAACCTGCTGGTAATTCATAAGGAATTTCGTCTTTGGTAATTGGCGGTAATGGTTTTTCCTTTTTTATTTTCTTGTCTTTGATGAGCTGTGCTTTCTCTTTTTCAATACGCTTTAATAATTGATTCGCATCTTCAATATTAGGATTATTTGCTCGCCAACCTGCTGTAAATTTTCCTTGAACAGCTAATTGCAATACGGTTTCTCGTAACTTTTTAATGTTAGAGGTTTCGTTAAAGAAACTATAAAAATGTTCTTGTAAATAAGCCCATTCTTTTTTTGAATTGTTTGTTGCTATTTGTTTTAGAGCAGAAACAACAAATCTTTCTTTTAAAGTAATACGTTCAACAGTTAATTGCTCTAATTGCTCAACTTCTTTGAAGAGTGTTTCTACAATTTCTACTATAGCTTTTTGTTCTTCTAGTGGTGGAATTGGTATTGGAATTTCTCCAAAACTATTTATAGAAATCCCTCCAATAATACCAGTCATTCTACTTTGAAATTCTTTATAGAAAATAGGAGTTTGATATAAGGATAAAATGAAAATAGGCTCAATATCTCCATATTGTTCCAAAGCGTACAACTTATTACCGAAACAAATATCTTGATTTGTAATCCCACATTTTTTTCCAGCACTCCCACCTTCCGAACAAATCAAAGGAGTTTTTTTATGTGCGATTTTAAATTTTGGCTCATAAAATGGTATTTTTACACCATTATCGTAATTTAATTTTTCAAAACCATAATTTATATCTTTTGTGCCTAGATATGAAAAGCCTTCTTCCAATCCCTCATATTTAATTTCTTTAACAGCTTTATTTACACTATTACCATTAAATAAGTTCCCAATTTCAATTAATCTGCTCCATTCCCATTTTTTAGGTATTTGCAGATATTTTTCTTCATTTGTTACTTTAGAAGATGTTTTTCCTTTCCTTACTTTTTTTTCTTTAGTAAGCTTGGTTTTTTCTTCTTTAACACGTTTCAATAAAACAGTAGCAGTTTCAACATTAGGATTTTCTTCACGCCATTTTCCTGTTAATTTACCTTGCACAGCCAATTGCAGAATCAAACCTTTTAACTCTTGCGCATTTTTTGATCTAACAGTAAGTTCTCTAAAATGTTTCAGTAAGTGCATATTATTTTAAAGCTTCAGTTAACACATTTTTAATTTCATCTTGTATAGAAGAAATCTTCTTTTCAGTAGCTCTAAATTTTTCCAACAGCACTTCCGGGCTTGCTAAATCATCAGCTTCCTGGTGGGGATTTTTAATATCTAAATTGTAGCCTCGTTTTTTAATATCTTCTATAGACACTTTCCAGGCATATGGGCTTTCTTCACGTTTGTTCCACCATGCTTTTTCTAAGTCAAATTCTTTAATGTTAATTGGCTTGCCTTTATTATAGCTCTTTACACCCTCCGGATAAGGATGTTCGTAATACCAGATATCTTTAGTTGGTTTGCCTTTTTCAAAAAACAATAAGTTGGTTTTAATGCCTGTATAGGGGTTAAAAACACCATTAGGCAAACGTACTATGGTATGTAGATTACAACGCTCTAATAGCTCTTCTTTTAGGCGTGTTTTCATGCCTTCACCAAACAAGGTGCCATCAGGTAATACGATAGCGCAACGTCCATTATTTTTTAGCAACTTAATAATTAAGGCTAAAAATAAATCGGCTGTTTCTTTGGTTCTAAATTTTTTAGGGAAGTTGGTTTCGGTACCATCTTCTTCCACACCTCCAAAAGGTGGGTTGGTTAAGATAATATCCAACTTATCCTTTGCTCCCCAATCTGCATAGGGCTTACTTAATAAATTATCTCTACGTACAGCAGGCAAATCAAAACCGTGTAGCATTAAATTCGTGGTACACAGTAAATGTGGCAATGGTTTTTTCTCAATACCTCTAATAGATGTTTGCAGCACATCTCTGTCTTTTGGTGTTTTTATTTGCTCCCGCATATGGTCTATTGTACAGGTTAAAAACCCACCTGTACCACAAGCAGGATCTAATATACTTTCTCCTAATTGAGGATTCACCATATCCACCATAAACTGGGTAACTGCTCTTGGGGTGTAATACTCCCCCGATGAACCTGCAGATTGTAGCTCCTTTAAAATGGTTTCGTATATGTCATTAAACAAATGACGCTCTGTGGTGCTATTAAAATCTATTTGATTTATGACATTAATTACCTGACGGAACAAGGTTCCGTTTTTCATATAGTTATAAGTATCATCAAACACCGACCGAATAATGTGAGCTTGTGGGCTAATGGTAATATCTAAAGCTTTAAGGGAAGGAAATAGCTCGTTGTCTACAAACTCCATTAAATCATCACCTGTTAAACCTTCATCATCAGCTGCCCAGTTTTGCCATTTTAGTTTTTCGGGAATTGGAGATTCATAATTAGCTATGGTAATTGCCCATTCCTCTTCTTTATCGGAAAATATTTTCATGAAAAGCATCCACACCATTTGCGAAATACGTTGTGCATCTCCATCTACTCCAGTATCCTTACGCATGATATCGCGTATGCCTTTTATGTTTGTTGTTATTTTACTCATTTTTATATTCTTCTTTCAATTCTTTTAATTCATCTTCGTATTTCAAAAACTGTGCTTCAACTTTATTTACAATAGGCTCAATGTCCTTTAAAAAATGATCTAATTTTTTTTCAGCATTCTCATTCCAATCATCCATAACTTTTTCTAGATTCCAGCTTAAAACATCATTAAAATGACATTTCCATTTTGCACCTAAATTTTCCTTTGCTCCATCAAGTTCACTCAAAATTTCTACTATTCGCTTATCATATTCAAAATAATCCCTTGGATCAGAAACAGTTGTTCTAAAATTTAAGCTCTTACCAGTTCTAAAATCAAGCTCAAACAAAAAAGCTTCTTTGTTTGGCCAACCATTAGCGCGATTATAAAACAAAATAAGTTCTTCTATTTCTGGTGTAAAAAATCGAACATAGCCTTTATTTTTAGATCCAATTTTCCAACCTTTATTTTTTACCTTCTCACTTAAAATTTGATTAAAATCGTCCCAGTAGTCTGGTTTATTCTCAAATACGAAATCGAATAACTCCTTGTGATTTAGGTATAACTTTTTAGCTATTTCATTAGTTCTGTCATCGTTCATTATATTTTGTTTTATCAAAGTGATGTAGTCTTTTATATAAATTTTAATTGCTGGACTTAAAGTTTTCTTACGAAAATTAAGTCCATTTTCTAAGATTTCTAAAATTCTCGCATAAGAATATTCTATGTAGACCTCAGGCATAGAAGATTGATACCCCGAAGGTGTAAGAAACACAAAACATGGTACATGATCCGGAAATTCCTTTTCTATTATTCCCTTATATTTTTTTAATTGGGTAGCACTCTCTTTTGCCCAAATTTTATTTTCAATGCAAACAACAAAATTATCGGTTACAATTAAAACATCTATATTTTTCCATTCCCTTCGAATTTCTACCTCATTATTACTAATATTTCCAACTTCGAGTATTGAAAAGTTCTGAGCTCGTTCATCGATAAGAATATCCTGAAAAATCTTTTGCAGAACATAATCCCCCAGTCCATGATTTTCATTAGGATCTAGTAACCAGGCTAAAAAATTTGAGTGTCTAATTTCATAATCGGAAATTCCAAGAATTCTAAAAAAGTTTGGAGTTTCAGCTTTTACCGAGAGTTCATCGAATTGTGAATCGCTTAATAAATTAGAATATTTTTTTTCAATTTCTTTTTCATTCTTAAGGGCTATTATATCACTCATTTACGCTATACTGTATATTTCATTTTCTAATTCTTTTATGGCTTTTTCAAAATCTTGCTTCTTTCCGAAAGCTCTTACTAATTCTACCGGGGAACCAATTTCATTTAGCGGCTTCAACTTTAGTACAGAACCTTGTTCCATGGATATTATCCCATCACTTTCGTACTTTTCGAGCAACCCATTTAAAACATTTTTAGCTACCCCTTCATATTTGGCAAAATAGTTCCTTTTTCTCACATTATTGGCACGTTCCTGCCTTGTTAAAGGAGGCTGGTCAAAAGCGATGTGGCATATTAAATCAAAGTCATCCAAATCTTGACCAACATCTTCTCTCAGTGCTTCCAATAATACTCCATGTTCAGCCAATTCCTGAATAAGTTCTTCTTTTTTTTCTGAAGCCTTCCATTTTTGGAGAAAGTCATCCAAAGAAGAGAACTCTTTCTCTATATTCTTTCTGGAATAATCTTTTAAAGATTCAGTTATTAACTTTCCATTTTTACCATAGTATTGCACACGTTCATTAACTATAGAAACTGGAATTTGATTGACATAGTACTTTTTTACTTTCTCATGTGAATCGTCAATATCTATATCTGGTGTGGTTGGTTTGAAATCATCAGGATTAATTGGTCCTCCATCAATAGGAGGAGTTGCATCATCCTCGTCTGGCGGAACTACGGGTTCATCTGGCGTGGGTTCATAGATTTGAACTGGATCACCATCAAAATCTGGTCTGGCAAAAATATTCGTAGCTTTTCTAAAATCCATTATAGTAAAATAGACCTTGCCTTCAGCTTCCCTTATACGAGTACCTCTTCCAATAATTTGTTTAAATTCTGTAACCGATTGTATATTAGATTCCAATACGATAAACTTTACCATTTTGGTATCTATTCCTGTGGTTAACATTTTAGATGTTGTCGCAATAACAGGACAGCGTTCCTCTACATCAGTAAAATTATCCAGCTCCTGTTTTCCAACCTCATCGTCACCAGTAATCTTTACACAATAATTCCAATGTTTTGCAACAAGGTCAGCATTTTCATTAATGAGTGCTTGTCGCATTCTATTTGCATGATCAATATCAGTACAAAAAACAATCGTTTTAGCGTATCTATCCGTTACTTTTAAATACTCTGTTATTTTTTTGGCTACAATCTCTGTTCTTTCATCAATAGCCAAAGTGCGGTCATAATCCTTTAAATTATAGATGCGATCTTTTACCTCATTACCATATTTATCCAATAAACCTGCGGTTGGTCTCCACCCATCATCTACACTTGTTGTAATCCTAACTACTTTATAAGGCGCTAAAAATCCGTCATCAATACCTTGTTTTAGAGAATAAGTATAAACTGGTTCCCCAAAATATTCCATGTTGGAAACATCTTTAGTTTCTTTAGGTGTTGCCGTTAAACCAATTTGAGTTGCCGAATCAAAATAGGTCAATACATCTCTCCAGGCAGAAGCTTCAGCAGCACTACCCCTATGGCACTCGTCTATAACAACTAAATCAAAGAAATCTTTACTAAACTCTTTATATGCATTTTTATCCTCATCAGTACTTGTTAATCCCTGATAAAGAGCAAAATAAATTTGATATGATTTATCAATTTTACGATTCTTAATTATGTGCATGATATCGTTACCAAAAGGAGAAAAATCGCCATTTTTGGTTTGGGTGAGCAAGGCATTCCTATCGGCTAAAAATAATATTCGTTTTTTAATCCCAGTCTTCCATAAACGCCATATTATATTAAATGCTGTATAAGTTTTACCGGTTCCGGTGGCCATTACCAGTATAATTTTGTTTTGGCCTTTGGCAACCGCTTCTAAGGTTCTATTGACTGCATTTTGCTGATAATACCTTGGAGACATATCACTATCATCAACGTAATAATCTTTTTCAACTATTTCTTTGGCTTCAGGAGTTTCTATATTAGTAAAGTCCAGATATTTTTGCCACAATACTTCAGGAGAAGGGAAATTGTCCAATGATAGTTCCTTTTCCAGCTTACCTGATTTTAGTGTTTTATCATGAAAAATAAAGGAGTCTCCATTTGAAGTAAATACAAATGGTACCTGTAGAATTTCAGAATATTCTAAAGCCTGTTGCATTCCAGAACCAACAGGTTTCTTATTATCCTTAGCCTCAATAATGGCAATGGGAATATTTGATTTGTAATAAAGTATGTAATCTGCTCTTTTACTTTTCCCCCTTGTATATAGTTTTCCTTGAACTATTATTCGTCCATCAGTAAAAGAAACTTCCTCCCTTACTTGTTTTTTCATATTCCAACCTGCGTTTTGAATTGCAGGATTAATAAACTTGGAGCATATATCCCTTTCAGTGAGGTCCTTTTTATTCATTTGTAGAAATGTAGGTTAGTAATTCCAGTAGCAGGGACGTATGGAATGCTTGATGCGTAAATCTAAATATTTTCTTAAAGCTTTCAAGGGTTTTCCTTAATTACTTCCATATTTATTCAATATGGCTTTTGGTCGAAGAGAATTCTTAGATAGATCAAAAAAAAAGGGATTTTTATCATATTATTTTGCTTTGAGTGCTTTGAGTGCATTGGTTGATTTTTTAACCGTTTAGTATTTAAAGCAATGATAGTGATGGAGGGTGTCAAGATGTGTCGTTGAATATTAAAAATTGAATAATACTCACCTACCAATTCTTGAAACCCAGAATCCTAAACTTTAAAATTTCCAAAACACATTCCTGTAAAATTATATCCAATTCAAAAATGGTCTCTTGATGATTTCGAACTTCATCAATTTTCCTTGTACTTCAACTGTGACAGAATTTTAATCAATTCCACTCCCCCATTTCATAGAAAAATATGCTATGGAAGAAAGAAAATTTCCATCCAGGGGATTATGGGAGTTGGGATTAATGCAATGTAAAAAGCTTTAAAAGCCAGGATTAAAACAGATAAACCATTCCTGTTTAAGATCACCTTCTCTAAACAGGCTAAGCTTCCTTTCTCCAGTTCAAACTAATACCCTGGCAGAAAATTAGCCTTTCCGGCGGACAAATAGAAAACATTTGTCGAAAGATCATGATGCAGGAAGCGATTACTGGTACAAAAATTGATCCAAGGGAGATCAGCGGTTTTTGTGCAGTGGAACTTTTTGGTGGAGCTCCAAAGGTAAAAAGGATTGGGTTTGGGAGGTAATTTCTTAAATTTGAGGTTCAAGAAACCCGAAACGCCCACAAAGCCCATTAATACCGAAGTAGCTGAAAGTTATAAATCCAAGCTGGCAGTATACCACCAGCTTGGATTTATAAGATAGCTCAGGCATTTGGAAGATAGTCATATTCAGGAAAACTGGGTCGGAGAGGACTATACCGGTTTAACAGTATTGAATAAGGTTGAAAGATTTTCTCTCTTATCCAGTTATCGATAGACCAAACCTATTTTAAGATCATAACAATAGATAATAAATATTTAAAAAGACTTATTTATTTAGTAAATTATACCGCTATAAACAATTTGTAATATTATGGACGTAATAAATGAAGCCATCGAATTTGAGAAATCAAAAATGAGCAACATGTCTACCAGTGACAGAGTGGCTGCAACTAGAGAAGCCAAACGTTTAATACTAGCTTTAAACGAGATTTTTAAGGAAACAAAAGATAATGAAATCATGGAAATAATGAAAGGTTTAACCGCAAAGAAGAAAAAAATTGAAATTCGTTTAAAAGGAAAACCAAAGGCGACGTTTTAAGGTATGGAAATCAAAAACCTCGGTTGTTGGCATAATACATCCGTTTTTTAATAATCCCGCCGCAGGTTATAGATTTTTAAGCGGCGGGACTTGGTTAATTTGACTTTCGTATTACAAAATTGAAGGGGAATTTTAAAAGAAACAGCCAAGGTCGAACCAACTTGGCTAAAATTTATTTATGGGCAGATATGCCTTAATAATAGAAGAGGGTTATAGTATTTTGCCTCACTAAATTTGACTTTTATGGGTTTCCAAAGCGATTATTCCCAGACAACCAACTTGGTTTTTGCCTGGTCTTTTTTTTATCCAATTCCTGCATAAGTTCAAAAAGACCATTTCTCGACTTTTCCATAAATTATACACGTTCCATACATGCTTTTATCCTCTTGCCCTAATCATATATATTAACGAAATCAACGCATTTCTAATACCCACCTTTCTCTTAAATTTTCGACTTGGGCATTGATATTTTACCAGGATTTTGTTCGTGATTTTTCATTCCTTGGTCATGCCAATCTTTTTCTACTCCACCTCCCCCATGCGACAACCAAAACGCCCTATAATTTGGCGGGAAAATTGGGTTTGTGATCTTGTGAGAATTTAATATATTTGTAGTAAGACGAAGGGCTTTATTTTTGAAAAGTTCACAAATCGGTCAACAAAATTTCACAACTTACTGATTTATCCCAGTGATATCGGGGGTTTGAAAAAGACGAGTGATCCTGGTGCGATCACCTCAATACTGAGGATTTTAAACTTTTATTAGTTTGAAACCCTTTTTTATTTGCATACCATTTGCATAAAAATATTCCTAAAAATCTGAAATACGGAAGGAATGATATAGTTGGCTAAATACTATCTTTAACTCCTTTGAATTTATGCTATCATTTTTTATGTAGGTTTCTGACATCCATATCTCTGTCAGGGCAATCTTTATTAATAGCATATTTCAATAAATAAGTTGCCACTATATTTGCGCCAAAACCCTTTATATATTACCAGCCACCTTTCGCATCAACTTTAATAAGTATGAAAGCGATGGATGTAGCCATAGGCACGAATTGTCCTATATCTCCAGTTTTCTCTATTGTTTTTTGCATTCATATTACTTCCGGCGAGCCTATGTTTTAGTGAGCGATGTGCATTGATCGTACTGCTATAGTTACAAAAAGCAATAGCTGATTTTACTTGCTCATAGGATTTAAAATTTATATTTAAACCCAATCATATGATTGTCTTCAAAACTGCTGTATGTAAACTCCATATGTTCCTGCTGGCACCCGGTTGTGAAGAGTAAGTTGCTGCCCAAACCTATTGCTGCGCCAGCCATGACATCCAGTACATCGTGCTTTTTAGAATCTATCCTACTGGCTGCGGTAAATCCTGCAAGAACATAGGCTGGAATGCTGTATTTAAAACCATAGCGCCTATGTATATAGCCAGCACTATGAAATACTGTAGATGTATGCCCTGATGGAAATGAGTTATCATTGCTTTTATCTGGCCGTTGTTTATTCACACCTAGTTTTAATCCATAGGTTATACCTCCGGTAAGTAGCAATCCTTTGGTAAACTGCCAGGCACCTTCTTTATCTCCTATAATAAAACTGGATCCAAGCGTTGCGACCGGTAATGCAAACAATAGCACATCACCTATCTTCTGGATGGTGCCTACCTGTGGCTTGGTATCTGCCGTGTCCTGGGCAAGCGTGGGTTGTGAAAAAAGTAGTGTAAAGACGACCGTAGCTGCTACAATCGATGATTTTAAATTTTGCAAAAAGATAAGCATTTAGTTAGTGATCTTTGATTAAGTAAATATTGTCCTATTCGCGTTTTTGTTTTTAATTCTACCAAAGATGAAAACACAATATTTTTGAAATTTAAAGAGAACCTCAAGGAAATCTAAAATTCTATTTGTTGTAATAAATTGTCCATTTAGTGTAATTCTTGTGGCTATTGAAATTCTGTTTCAGAAAAACCAAATCATTCCCAAGGCCCCTACTATTGCGTACGAGTAAAAAAGTAGTTTGCTTTTTCGAAAGGGTATCAAGCTTACTTATTACTGCTGTCTCTTTTACATCCCAGAGCCTTTCCTTCCACAATTCATCATTTTCAAATCCCACTTCACGGTCGGTGGTATTGTGTGTAGATTTTAAAGTGATATGGGTATCGTTAGTATAAAATGGAATAGAAGTGATTAAATAATCATTAACGAGAATCATCTTGTTTTCAACATCTGAAACATTGTCTATAAAACGAACAATATCCCTTGTCGAGTTGGTAATGTTACTATTGTGAGCCATTACAGAAGTTGAAATCAAAATAATAGTTATGCCAAACACTCCGGCAAGAACAGGAGGTTTAAATGTTTTGTCATTCTCAATAAAGTAATAAACCATCGCAAAAGCAATGACCGAGATTAATGCCACGATCAAATTTATGGTCGAGACTTGTATAATCTCCGGCTTTATGAACCAGCAAACGATTAATCCTAGAAATAATAATCCCAGGAATATTGCATAAACTACATTAACGATATTTCTGGTTTTTTGGGTCGCCTCAAGAACCTCAACGGAAATGATAATTGCCAACATCCAGAATATTGGTAGGATGTACATTATTAATTTCGTGCTGAATGCCGAAAACAAAAGAAAAAGTACGATACTGGAATAGAGCAAGACTTTGGTTTCTGGAAGCTTTCGCAAAAGCGATTGTATATGCGCTTTAAATTTTGGCACAAGCGCGAGCCACCAAGGCAGTAATAGCGCAAACAGTATAGGGATGTAAAACCAAAACGGCTTCGAGCGGTTGAAGGAGTTTGAATTTACCCGCGACAATAATTGTTTCTGTATAAAATAGTCCCAGAGCTTTGGATTCTCAAGCATTACCATTGCATACCAACTCACGCCTATCGCAACACACAATAAAAATCCCAGAACGTGATGCACCGTGATGTGCATTCCTTTTTTTAAAATGATCTTGTTTATTATGATGTATACTAAAATAAAAAGGAGTGCTACAGGACCTTTGGTTAACAAAGCAATCCCTACAAGCATATAAAAAAGATAGAGAAATCCAACTTTATCTTTACTGCTATACACTTGCCAGGAATAGATTGCGCCAATTATAAATGTTGTGAGAAACGCATCGGTTGTCAGGTTTCGACTTGAGATCAAAACTATGGGTAACGAGAAATATACCAAACCAGCATTAAAGGCGATACGCTTGTTCTTGTACATCAAATCGGCAATGCGGTATACGAGTAAAAGTTGTATGACAATTGCAACTTGCAAAAAGAACCGTGCACCAAATTCATTTATGCCAAAAATGCGATATCCCAATGTTGTAATGAAATAGGTAATGGGCGGTTTGTGAAAGTGGAATACGCCAAGCAGTTCTGGATTGAGATAATCGCCATACACGAACATCTCACGGCTTATCTCTGCATAACGAGCTTCGCTCGTTTCAGCCAATCCATAGCTACCTAATCCTGCTATAAGTACCAAAAAAGCGGTGAAAAGAAATAGGAAATAGTTACGGTCTGTAGTGTTTTTTAACGTCAAAATTTAAATCTTTATAGAACAAAGATTCAAATAGATTCTAAAGCAATTTTAAAGAAGTATTGATTCCTTACGAAGAATTAGAATATTTCTTACGTACAGAAAAGCTCCCAGAAAATGGCCGAGAAGTAAAACCGGATCTCTTCGAAATATGGCATAAATCAAGATCATGAAGGATCCACAAAGACTAAGGAACCAAAAGCCCATAGGCAGTGAAGAGAGGGCACTGAAAAACTATCTCTTTTGAGGTAATCTTATTAAAGCGATCAAGCAAAATGTATTTTTTGACTTGGTCGCTTTTTTATTTGTGATTTTTTTAGGT
>Ga0314774_1001224_pt1 | contig 17010 bp, 19 predicted proteins | sample MetaGCBIA2018_FD_204515 | JGI IMG/M metagenome (GOLD analysis project Ga0314774, IMG submission 204515) | Cryopeg brine microbial communities from Beaufort Sea near Barrow, Alaska, United States - CBIA 2018 | ecosystem: Environmental > Aquatic > Marine > Coastal | place: USA: Alaska | collected... | reverse complement strand
GAATAAAAAGATCGACGGTGTTGCTACCGAGCTGAAAGCTCATCGTGTAGATATCGAAGCACATTGTGGGGTGTATGAGGTACGGGAAGAGTAGTTATTGTCAACATTAAAGATTTGACCCCGTATATGGTTGGGCGAATGGCAAAAAGTCAAGCCTGACCCCGGAGACTGACCCCAGAGACTCTCGGGATTTTGAAAGGAGATGTCAGATGCAAACCAAATCGCCGTATGAAGAAATGGCATTGAAGACGTTGCGGGAGATCCCTCATGAATCCTTGCCAGAGGCGATCAAGATTCTTAGGTCTCTCAAACAAAGCATTCTGGCGGCTCGGCACGAAAAGAGGAAAGAGGGGCAAGAAAGCGGGTTTTGCGGCGCTTGGCAAGATAGCAGAAGTGCGGAGGAGATCGTGGAAGACCTGCATGCACACCGAACAGGGTTCGGCGGGCGGGGAATCGAATTATGAACTATCTCCTTGATACCGACATTTGTGTTTATTGGCTGAAAGGCAATAAGAGTGTCGAAGAGAAAGCCATGCATGTCGGCCTCGACAATCTCAGCATATCGTTTATTACGGTAAGTGAATTGTATTATGGTGCTTACAAATCACATCGGGTCAAGGAAAATGCGGACGTAGTCGAGCGCTTTGAGGAACAGTTTGAAGTTGTAGACTCTGATGTCGGGATATGTAGCTCCTTCGGGAAATTGAAGGCCTCTCTGGAGAAAGAGGGCAAAATCATAGATGACGCTGATCTGTTTATTGCTGCATGTGCATTGACGAGAGGTTCGACACTTGTCACCAATAACGAAAAGCATTTTAAAAGAATTAAGGGATTGAAGATCGAGAACTGGACCGGGAAATAAGAGCTCTTGGCTGGTAAGGGCAGCCCATAGCTCGTGTTAAGGAGTGCCTTGGCGGATTGCGAATATCCAAATGTCAAGCCTGACCCGGATGTACACACTGCTTTTGCTGAGATGACTCCGCAAGTGCTTAAAGGGCTTTGTGGGGATGGGAATGGGTCTGGGGTGGTGATGGATGTGAAGGGGGTTTTGGTGAGGGATGAGGTTGAGAAGGTTGGGTTGGGGTATTGGGGGCTTTAAAGCAATAAAGCAACTACGTTGAGACCAGTGGCTGTAAGCTGTAGGCTGTAGGCTGTAAGCTGATAGCTGATAGCTGATAGCTGATAGCTGATAGCTGATAGCTGATAGCTGATAGCTGATAGCTGATAACTGATAGCTGATAGCTGATAGCTGATAGCTATTTTTTTAGGTTTATAAAAAAATTCATGCAATACGAAACAAAAAAACGCTCTGTCTTAAAGGCTCTCTCCTGGAGAACCTGGGCAACGATTACCACAGCGATTATCGTGTTTGTTTTCACCGGTGAAATTGCCCTGGCGATTACCGTCGGTTTTCTCGAAGTCTTCGCCAAGATGGGACTCTACTTCTTTCACGAACGTCTCTGGCAGAAGATACATTTTGGCAAAAAGGAGATTCCTTCCTTTGTGCTCTGGTTCACCGGCTTGCCCGCTTCTGGGAAAAAAGCTGTGGCTGACCGGGTCTACCAGGAACTGAAGAAAGATAGCTTTAAGGTCGAACGACTGGATAGTCATGATGTTCGTCCACTCTTTCCTGAAACGGGCTTTTCGCTGGAAGAAGTCAACCGTCACGTCAAACGGGCTGGGCATCTCTGTTCAATGCTCGAAAAAAACGGGGTCATAGTGATTGCTTCCTTTGTCTCCCCTTATGCAATAAGCCGGAACTTTGCCCGCAGCGTAGCGACCAATTTCGTTGAAGTTTATATGAAGTCGACTGTTGAGGCGTGTGAACAACGTGATGTGAAAGGGCATTATGCCAAGGCTCGCAAAGGTGAGTACCAGCATTTCCCAGGAGTTGATGCGGCCTATGATGTGCCTGAACATGCAGAGATTACGCTAGAAATTGATCATGTTACGGTGGATGAGGCGGTCAAACAGATCACCGATTATTTGAAGAAAAAATATTTGAATAACTAAGAGAAACAGCTTTAAGCCTTAAGCTATAAGCTGTAAGCAAAAGACAAAATGTTAGGTCCAAAACTTACAGCTTACGACTTACAGCTATAACCAAAGGTTATCCCCATGAAGATCGAAATGACCCATCTGCGGCAGCTTGAAGCCGAAAGTATTCATATCATGCGTGAGGTCGCCGCTGAATTTGACAATCCGGTGATGCTCTATTCCGTTGGCAAGGATTCTGCGGTGATGCTGCATCTGGCCAAGAAGGCATTCTTCCCGTCGAAGATTCCGTTCCCGCTGATGCATGTCGATACCACCTGGAAGTTCAGGGAGATGATCGAATTCCGCGAGCAGATGCGCAAAGAGTATGATTTTGAACTGCTGGTCTACACCAACGAAGAGGGGGCGAGCCAGGGGATCAACCCGTTTACCCATGGGAGCGCCCTCTACACCGACATCATGAAGACTGAAGGGCTCAAGCAGGCTCTTGACAAGTACAAGTTTGATGCCGCCTTCGGCGGGGCGCGACGCGACGAAGAAAAATCGCGGGCCAAGGAGCGGATCTTCTCCTTTCGTAACGAAAACCATCGTTGGGATCCCAAATATCAACGACCAGAGCTCTGGAATCTCTACAACGCCAAGGTTAAGCCGGGGGAGAGCATTCGTGCCTTCCCGATCTCCAACTGGACCGAACTCGATGTCTGGCAATACATCCACCTTGAGCAGATCCCCATCGTGCCCCTCTATTTCTCCAAGCCGCGCCCGGTTGTCGAACGGGACGGCATGCTGATCCTGGTTGATGACGACCGGATGCAGCTTAAAGAAGGGGAGCAGGTCGAGACCAAATCGGTCCGGTTCCGTACCCTGGGGTGCTATCCACTCACCGGAGCGGTCGAATCGACTGCCGCCACCCTCCCTGAGATCATTCAAGAGATGCTCTTGACTCGAACCTCAGAGCGGCAAGGTCGTTTGATAGATCATGATTCCGCGGGATCGATGGAAAAGAAGAAACAAGAAGGGTATTTCTGATTCTCACCACAGAGACACAGAGTTTCACAGAGAAAATATTTAGTTCTTTTGACTTCTAACTCAGAGTTCTCAGTGCCTCAGTGGTAAAAGATCAAATGGTCTAAAGGCTTTGCACCACAGAGACACGGAGTTTCACAGAGAAAATATTTAGTTCTTTTGACTTCTAACTCAGAGTTCTCAGTGCCTCAGTGGTAAAAGATCAAAGGAACTAAAGACTTGCACCACAGAGTCACTGGGTTTCACAGAGAAAATATTTAGTTCTTTTGGTTTCTAACTCAGTGACCTCAGTGTCTCAGTGGTAAAAAAATGGAGGGGGAATATGGAAAGTGTATATCCAGAATCAGAATTGACCAGCCGGATCATTTTGGCTGCTGTTGAAGTGCATAGACATCTTGGACCTGGTTTGCTTGAATCAGCTTATGAAGCATGTCTTTGTCGGGAACTGTCCCTTCAGGGAATTGATTTTACGAGACAGATGGTTATGTCTGTAACCTATAAAGGCGAAGATATTGATTGTGGTTACAGGATGGATTTGGTCGTACAGGATCGTGTGATCATTGAACTGAAGACTGTTGAAAAAATACTGCCCATTCATGAAGCCCAGCTTTTGACTTATTTGAAACTGGCTCAGAAGAAGGTTGGATTGATTCTGAACTTTCACTGCCATCTTATGAAAGACGGTATTAAGAGAATGGTCCTTTAAATGCTCAAACCACAGAGTCACAGAGGCTGTTGGGTCGATTCTCTCAGTGCTCTCAGTGTCCCAGTGGTAAATGAAGGTCCGTATGGCCTAGGAAGCTTGCACCACTGAGTCACAGAGATACACAAAGGGAGGAGATTCTTAAATGATTTTACAAATCACAAGGTCTTCGATCTGGTTTTAACTCAGAGCCTCACAGTGGTAAAACAGAATAAGGAAATTAAAGTATGTCACACCAATCTGAAATGATCGCTGAAGATATCCACGCTTACCTGAAGACTCAGGAAGAAAAATCGATGCTTCGCTTTATCACCTGCGGCAGTGTCGACGATGGCAAAAGTACCCTGATCGGTCGTTTGCTCTGGGATTCGAAGATGATTTTTGAAGACCAGCTCGCATCGCTTGCGGTCGATAGCAAAAAAGTCGGCACCCAGGGGGATGCGATCGACTACGCCTTGCTGCTGGACGGCCTGCAGGCCGAGCGGGAGCAGGGGATCACCATCGATGTCGCCTACCGGTTCTTCTCCACCGACAAGCGCAAGTTTATTGTCGCCGATACACCGGGGCACGAGCAGTACACCCGCAATATGGTCACCGGTGCTTCCACCGCCGATGTCGCGATCATTCTGATTGACGCGCGCAAGGGTGTGCTCACTCAGACCCGTCGTCACAGCTATCTGGCATCGCTGGTCGGGATCCGCAACGTGGTGGTGGCGATCAACAAGATGGACCTGGTCGATTACTCTGAGACGACCTTTAATACTATTAAAAAAGAGTACGTCGAGTTCGCCAAAGAGCTCGGATTTGGTGAGATTTGCTGTATCCCGCTGTCAGCGCTTGAGGGTGACAATATAATTAATACCAGCCGTAAGCTTGAAGCTGTAAGCTCTAAGAAGGGTCAAAAACTTCCAGCTTCCAGCTCAAAGCTTCCAGCTTGCAGTCCAAAAACCCCCTGGTACACCGGCCCGAGTCTGCTTGAATATCTTGAAACGGTTGAACTCGGTGACAACTCCCGGACCAAACCGTTCCGGATGCGGGTGCAGTGGGTCAACCGTCCGAATCTCGACTTCCGTGGTTTTTCAGGCACCATCGCTTCCGGCATGGTTCAGCCCGGCGATACGGTCGTGGTCCCCTCATCGGGACAGACCAGCAAGGTTGCCAGAATCGTCACCCTGGACGGCGACCTTGAAGAGGCGATTGCTGGTCAGGCCGTGACCATCACTCTTGAGGACGAAATCGATTGCAGTCGTGGCGACATGCTCTGCGACCCCGAACAGCGTCCCGCCTACGCCGATCAGTTTGAAGCTCACCTGGTCTGGATGCATGAAGATACACTCCTTCCTGGGCGCAGCTATCTGATCAAGGCCGGCTCCGCCACCGCTCCGGCCACGGTGACGGCCCTCAAGCACAAGATCAACGTCAACACTCTGCAACGTGAACCGGGCAAGACCCTGGAGTTGAATGAGGTCGGCATCTGCAATATCAGCCTGACCAGGCCGATCTCCTTCGACCCCTACCAGGAGAACCGCAACACCGGCAACTTTATCCTCATCGACCGCTTTACCAATGCCACCGTCGGCGCCGGGATGATCGACTTCCCGCTGCGGCGTGCCACCAACATCCATTGGCAATCGATCGATATCAACAAGCAGAGCCGCTCTGAGCTCAACGAGCAGACCCCAAAGGTCCTCTGGTTTACCGGCCTCTCCGGCGCCGGCAAATCGACCATCGCCAATCTGGTGGAAAAGAAGCTGCACAGTCTCGGCAAGCGGACCTACCTGCTCGATGGCGACAACGTCCGCCACGGACTCAACCGGGACCTCGGCTTTACCGATGTCGACCGGGTTGAGAATATCCGCCGCATTGCCGAAACCGCCAAGCTGTTTGTCGATGCCGGTCTGATCGTGCTCACCTCGTTTATCTCGCCGTTCAGGAGTGAACGGAACCTGGCGCGTGAACTGCTCGATGCGGGTGAATTTATCGAGATCTTCGTCAATACGCCGCTGGAGGTTTGTGAGCAGCGCGATCCGAAAGGGCTGTACAAAAAGGCGAGGGGAGGGGAGCTGCCGAATTTCACCGGGATTGATTCCGATTATGAGCCGCCGGAGAACCCGGAGATTGTGGTTGATGCGGGGACACGTCCGGCGGAAGAGTTGGCTGAAGAGATTGTCCGTGACCTTTTGGCGAAGTAGTGGTAATTTGCGCGATTGCAGCGCTGGGTTGGGAAATTGAGTGGTTTATTCGAGTGTTGTTAAAGCGGGGAGGTCAAGAGTAATCAATTTTTCGAGGCAATTTATGGAAAAGTTTAAAGAACCAATCTATGTCACTAAACCTTTTTTGCCGCCTCTGGCTGACTTCTGTCAAGGTCTTGAGGAGATCTGGGCTAGCCAGTGGCTGACTAACAATGGTCCCCAGTTGCAAAAGTACAAAAGGGCTCTGGGGGAATTTCTGGCCGTAGAAAATCTCTCCCTCTTTAATAATGGTACCCTCGCCCTGCAATTAGGTTTGCAAGGGTTGGAAATCACCGGCGAGGTAATTACCACGCCCTTCAGTTTCGTGGCTACGACCCACGCCCTGCATTGGAACAAGATCAGGCCGGTTTTTTGCGATATAGAGCCCGAGTATTACACTCTCGATCCGGAAAAAGTCGAGGCTGCGATCACTCCATGGACGACGGCGATCCTGGCCGTGCATGTATTTGGTTATCCCTGCAACATGGAGGCGCTGGCCGACATTGCACGGCGGCACAATTTAAAGCTCATCTATGATGCGGCCCATGCCTTCGGGGTCAAGGTTGAGGGACAATCCATCGCCAATTATGGCGATTTAAGCATGTTTAGTTTCCATGCGACCAAGCTCTATCATTCCGTCGAGGGCGGCTTGTTGGTCTTCCCCAATCCCGCCCTGGGTGCTCAGGTCGATTATCTCAAAAATTTTGGGTTCAAGAACGAAGTCGAAGTCGTCATGCCTGGCACCAATGCCAAGATGAACGATCTTCAGGCCCTAATGGGACTCCAGGTTCTGAAATATGTCCCTGATCTGATAGCGAAGCGGCGGGCAATATCCGACCTTTATCGTGAACGATTTGCTGATGTTCCCGGCATTCATATGCCGCCGATCCTACCCGAAAATGTCGATTTCAATTATGCTTACTTTCCTGTTGAGATTGACGAAAAGGAATTCGGTATGAGCCGGGATCAGCTCTATCAAAAGCTAAGAGAATACAATGTCTTCAGTCGGCGTTACTTTTATCCCTTGATCTGCGACTTTGCCTGTTATCTGCACGTTCCGGTGGCCGATCCGTTGACTGTTGCCCGGGGTGTCGCCTCCCGTATTCTGACGTTGCCCATCTTCTTCGATCTGGAACTTGGTCTGGTTGAGAAGATCAGCGACTTGATCGTTTTTATACACAATGATTGCACAACGCAGAGAGGATGTTTATGACCAACGTCCGCCCCTATCAGATGTATTTTGACAACTTTTCCGCAGGTCAAATCTTTCACCATTATCCGCACAAGACCGTCACTGAAAGTGACAACAACCTCTTCTGCCTGCTGACCATGAATCACCACCCCGTGCACAGTGATGTTGAATTCGCCGAGCAGAGTCAGCACCAGAAGATCCTCGTCGTAGGCACCTATGTCTTGAGCCTGGTGGTTGGCATGACCGTCCCCGAAATTTCCGGTAAGGCTATCGCCAACCTCGAGTACGAAAAGATTCAGCACAACGGGCCGGTCTTTGTCGGAGATACGATCCGGGCCGAAACCGTAGTGTTAGAAGTCACTCCGTCTAAGACCAAGTCAGATCGGGGAGTTATCTATGTGGAAACCACGGCTTACAATCAGAAAAACGAAATAGTGTTGACCTTTCGTCGGCGTGTATTACTTCCCCGGAGTTAGTTCCCCCTTTGGTCAGGAGAAAGTGTTATGGGCAAGCCAAGTAGTGGTTCAAGTGTGATTCGTACGTTTCTTTTCGCTCCCGGGCATCTGCCGCATTTGATTAAGAAAGCGGCCCAGTCTAATGCGGATTGTGTTGCCCTCTGTCTTGAGGATGCTGTGCCGCACAACGAGAAGAAGAATGCCCGAAAGACTGTTCGGACAGCCCTCAACGATGGACTCTTTGCCCATAAGGCGGTCTTTGCTCGGATCAACCCCATCCATACGGGGATGACCCTGCTGGATCTTGAAGAGGTTGCCTGCCAGGAGTTGGACGGCTTTGTCTACCCCGTGGCGCAAACCGCAGACGACATCCTGAAATTTGATGCGCAGCTCAGCATGATCGAACACAAGATGGAGCTTGTCGACGGGCATTTTTCCGTCATCGTCCTCATTGAAACGCCTTTGGCGGTTCTCAATGCCTACCCGATTGCTACGGCTTCAAAGCGGGTGGTCGGGATCATGTTCGGTTGTGAGGATTATATGGCGGAAATGCAGTCACGTTACTCGGAGCGAGAAATGTCTCTCTTCACTCCCCGTTCCATGGTTGCTATAGCTGCCCGTGCGGCTGGCGTGGAAGCCATCGACACGCCTTATGTGCAAGTTTACAATAGTAAAGGGCTCAAAGACTTTGCCACAATGGGACGAGACCTCGGCATGTCGGGGATGTTGGTGATGACGCCGCGCCAGATCGATATTGTTCGCGAGGCTTACACCCCGACGCTGGAAGAGATCGAAATGAGTGAAAAGATCGTTCTGGCAGCTGAAATGGCGCAAAAGGAAGGTCGAGGAATCGTGGTGGTTGATGGAAATTTTGTTTCTCCCCCCACACTCAAACAGTCTAAGAAGCTTTTGGAGCGGGCCGCCGCTATCGCTCGGCTGGAGTCTTCTTCTTGACCCCAGAACAATTTGCCCAATTAAATATTCCGCACAATACCAAGTCAGAGAGGAACAATTATGGCGAAGAAAATAGTTATTCTAGGAGGTAGCGGCATTGGCATGATCGCTTCGTCTATTATCGACAAAACACCTGGGCTTGAAGTTCTTGGTTTCTTAAATGATGTCATCCCGGTCGGTAGCGAAGTCGGGAAATACAAGAAAATCAATGTCATCGGCACATCTGATGATATTGAAAAGTATCTTGATGATGAGGATGTTTCTATTTTTGTTGCCTATATCGGTATGACCCGGGAGAAGGAAATTTATGAAAAGCTCAATGGTTTCAAAATCCCTTCGGAACGTTTCATTAGCCTGATTGATCCCACGGCCATCATTCCTAAAGGCTACTGCTCCATCGGGGCCGGTGTCCTATTCTCGCCCCTGACCCAACTAAGTCCAGATACCACTATCGGAGACAACTGTATTCTTCTGCCCAACTCTTTTGTCGGTCACGACAGTACTTTGGATCGATTTGTCTCTGTGGCCAACAACGCCGCTGTAGGCGCTAATGTCCACGTTGGCAAGGGCGTCCATATTGGTAGCAATGCGACAATCCGCGAAAAAATTACAATTGGTGAGTTCAGCTTGATCGGTCAGGGCTCAGTGGTTTTGAATGATGTCCCGCCCAACTCCATCGTTGTTGGCAATCCTGCCCGGGTGTTGCGGACTAAGCAGGGTTAACTTTTGAAATTTATGCTTGGCTCAACAAAATGACTGGTGATCTAAAGTCCAAGGCAATGCACGGCTTTTTCTGGAGCTTTTGCGAACGCATCGGTCAGCAGGGGATACAGTTTGTCATCACCATCATTCTGGCCCGTATTCTTCTCCCGGAAGAGTTCGGCCTGATTGCCTTGCTGACGACAGAGGGTTGGCGTGGTCCGACCACCATGGGATGATTAGCTGCTGGCAAAAATGGATGTAGAAACCATGAAGGCTGTGTTGCTTGGCATTATGGATGTGTTCCAAAAACCACTCGCAGCATATGGCATGCTCTTTAATTACAATATTCCATTCCTTGATAAGGTTTTAGACAAAGTGATCTTTGTGCAGATCAAACGCGATCCGGTCACTAATGTTGCCTCTGTACTGGAAGCGCGAAAGCGGCAGCTTGGAAGCGAAGAAGAGTGGTATTCATTTAAAATTCCAGAGTACGAGCAACTCAAAGGGCAGGCTCCTATGATGCAGGCAGCAGGCCAGGTCCATTACATCAATAAGGCTGTGACAGATGGTTTGGAAGGCGTTGACCAATCCAGGAAACTTGTCGTTCAGTACGAAGATTTTTGTGATAATCCCGGCCGCGTGTTTGCTGAATTAAAAGAAAAACTAGTCGTAAATGGCCACACAGTCGAACAGGACTACAACTTACAAGCTAGGTTCGAGGTTACGCGTAAGGTGGATACAGATGCCAATATCATTACAGCTTGCCGTAAGTTCTCTGGCGAGTGAACTTGGCCTTATTTTGTTTTAGTGGACTATGCGGTTCTAGTGATAATTCAATAGCCAAGATAAACATGTTATTTAGCATTTGGAGCAAAAATCGGAGCCTATGTAATTGCGGAAGACGGCGTGTTTATAGAGCAAACTGCCATTCTTATCTCAGGTGAAGCAGGTTCAGTCGATAAAGGTTAAATCGTTGGTACAGGCTCAGCTGTCCTTAATGGTGCCCCGGAAAAATCTGTTGTTTCCGGTAGCCCTGCGATAATCTTGAAGCAAAGATAACTCGGCTCTTGGGGGGCGATATGAATCTGAATAATCCTGAAAATTTTGCTACACAGTTTATTGGTGAGTATTTCCAATCGGACTTCGGCAGCTTGTCCAAACGCGACATCGAAATCTTGGTGTTTCATCTTTTGCTGAAGGACGGTCGTTATGATCTGCCGAAAGATATGTTCAAAGCCTGCCGTGAATTGAAACTAACTGAAACCAAAGTTCGCAATTTGTATCAGTCGGCTCAGCTAAAATATGCCCTTTACGATGAAGACGAAGCAAAAGCACGTTTTATTGAACTTGTTGGTGAAGGGTTGATCGAGCGCAAAGGCGACAAGCTGGTATTTATTGTTCGCGATCCTTTGCTACGCCAATATTTCGAAGAGTGGGTTGCCGAGCAAGGCGGCTTTACTGACAGTTCGTTCAATAAAAACCTGGTCACGGTTCATCGGCAGACCCTTGAGGCTATTCTGGGGTTTCTGGCAATTGGTGACATTGAGCAGATCCAAAATCATTTCGTGGGTGAAACAGATCTCTTTGCCCAAGCGACTGATCGGCCCGGGTTGATCAGGTTGTTCACGGAAGAGTTTTTCAAAAGTGCTGGCAAGGAAGCAGGTGCCTTGTCGGTAAAGGCCTTGGGTATGGGGTTAAAAATTCTGCTGCTGGGCTAATTGCTCGCCATCAATTTCTGGACCTTGCTGTCCACGGTTTAAAACAAAGAATGTGGGATTGAATTAATAGATGATTAAATATAATGGTACGTTTTACTTTCGATTAAGATATGACCCTCTCTAAAAAAACCACCACCGGAATACTCTGGAATTTTGGCGAACAGCTTGGGCGGCGTGGTGTCGGCATCTTGTTTACGCTGCTGCTGGCGCGTTTTTTGGTGCCCGCCGATTATGGTTTAGTGGCGATGATGGCGGTTTTTCTAGCGCTGGGTTCGTCGCTTATGGAATCGGGCTTCAAGCAGGCACTGATCCGCAAGCAAGGAGCAACGCAAACAGATTTCAACGTCGCCTTTTATGCCAATCTGGCGCTTGGGGCGGTGTCTTATATCTTGCTTTTTGTGGCCGCACCGTTTATCGCAGACTTCTACCAAGAGGCCAAGCTGATAGCGCTTATCCGTGTGGCGGCTTTGGCGGTGCCGATCAACGCCTTTCAGGTGGTGCAAAGCGCTATTTTAAGCCGTGCACTGAACTTCAAGGCTCAGCTTCAGGCCACCATCCCAGCCTCTATGATATCAGGTACAGTGGCCGTGGGTTTAGCTTATGCAGGTTTTGGCGTGTGGGCATTAGTGACTCAAATGCTTTTGGCGGCGCTTGTGACCACGGTACTTTTGTGGCGCCTTCAAGGATGGCGGCCGACGCTAAGCTTTAGCAAAGACGCTCTTGGTAGCATGTATAATTTTGGCTATAAGCTGTTTTTATCTGGCTTGCTCGATACAGTGTTTAAAAACATCTTTGTCATTGTAATTGCCAAATTATTTAGCACGACCTTGGCGGGGTACTACTTTTTTGCCGACAGAATCAAAGAGCTGATTATCAGCCAGCTAGTCACTTCCATACAAATGGTTACCTATCCCGCGCTGTCTACCATGCAGGATGATAACGAACGTTTAAAAGCAGGGTATCGCAAGGTGATTAGCGTCACCACCTTTTTGCTTTTTCCTGCCATGGGTTTTATGGCCGCGTTGGCGGAACCGCTTTTTAGAGCGTTGCTGCCGGAGCAGTGGTTGCCGGCGGTTGTTTACTTGCAACTGATGTGCATTGCCTCACTGCTTTTGCCGTTGCATGCAATAAACTTGAATATCCTCAAGGTCAAAGGGCGGTCAGACCTCTTTCTATACCTTGAGATTATCAAAAAGCTGATGGTCGTTCTTATTTTATGCGTGAGTGTTCAGTTTGGGATTATGGGAATTTTGATTGGCCAGATAGTAAGCTCGGTATTGGCTTACCTGCCCAACAGCTATTTTTCCGCCAAGCTGATCAACTACCCGGTTCGCCAGCAGATCGCCGATTTTGCACCAGGCCTGGTGCTTTCCGCTGCGGTGGGTGGCGCGGCCTATGTGGCTGTGCTTATTTTTAGCTGGCCCGCGATAGTGGAACTGCTGGTTTTCGGGACTTTGGCTGTCGCGCTTTATTTGCTGGTAGCCTATGCCTTAAAATTTCAGGCCCTGATGTTGGCAATTCAGTTAGTACAAAAACAAAAAATGAAATGAATAGAGGTGGATTTGTGAGAGTGCTGCGAACTGAACAAGAAATCATGCAAAACTGGACAGGTGATCTTACCAAGCCAGCTGTCAGTATTACCTGTATCGCATACAACCACGAGCCCTTTATCGAGGATGCTCTCGAAGGTATTTTGATTCAGGAAACTGATTTTCCTTTTGAAATACTCATCCACGACGACGCATCCACTGACCGCACTGCCGATATTATCCGCGAATACGAAGAAAAATATCCCAACCTGATAAAGCCGATTTATCAGACCGAAAACCAGTTTTCCCAGGGGCGGAAACCGTCCATGATCGTTTTCCCTCTTTGCCAGGGGAAATATATCGCTTACTGCGAAGCCGATGATTATTGGATCGACCCGAAAAAATTGCAGATTCAGGTCGATTTTTTAGAGGCCAATCCCGATTATGTAATATCTGGTCATGATGCATTTATTATTGATGAAAATGGTAATTATGTAAAAGATTCGAAACTGCCAGATGGCCATAAGCGTGATTTTTCTGCAGAAGATTTAATCCTTGGCAATGCTTGGGTATTGACAATGTCTTGGGTGTTGCGCAATGTTTTTCATGATCATGTCCCCGAGAGGGGCATGGTCACAAATGGTGATAATTTTCTTGTCTCTTTATTGGGGCACTATGGAAAGAGTAAATATCATTCAGACATTAAGCCCTCGTGCTATAGAATCCACCAGGGTGGCATTTGGTCAATGTTGAGCCAAGTTGAAAAAAGGGATTCTCAAATCAATACGTGGTTTTGGATGTATCGGTATTATTTGCGAGTGGGTGAAAAAAAATACTCCGATCACTACTGGAGAAGATACCAATGCCGTGTCATATCTGCGACAGCTACTCGCTTGATATTTAAAGAGTTGGTTATTCAAACCCTTTTTCTACGAAATTTAAAATCTATACTCCGTGCTATCCTAGTTCGAACTGGCTTAAAAAGATAGAGTGTTGGGTCGGATCAAGTTAATGAAGTATGCCGGGGGACGGACCAAGCCAACCACTTGTTTCCAAAAGATAACTCCTCCTGGATTGTCTGGCTCATATGAGACTTAGACGCCTGCTTTAAATTTGGAAATGATATGTTTTGCAATAATTAATAACACCGGAGGGGGATATGGCATGAGCAAACCGGCACCTTTTGCCAGGTCACGTTTGGCACATTACGCATCGTTGTCACAAACGGGAGTTTTTTCTTAAGTTCACCAGAGATCGGCGACGGTGGATTCATTGGCTTTTTGAAGCGAAACGTCGCTATGGCTTGTCGGTGTTGAATTACACCGGCACTTCAAACCATGTGCATTTGTTGTTCAGAGATCGTGGCAAACAAGAATTATTGGCCAGCATGCAACTGGTCGCTGGATGTGTTGCGCAGGAATACAAACGCAGAAAAAGTCGTAAAGGTGCTTACTGGGAAGATCGCTATCTGTTGCAACGGATGGTCACCTTATTCAATGTCTCCTCTATATCGACTTGAATATGGTTCGCACTGGGGTTGTGAGTCATCCAAATGATTGGAGAGAATCCGGTTATTCAGAACTGTTGTCGAAGCGACAGTGTTACAGGGTTCTTGATATCCAAAGCCGGGGATTGGTGCCTGTCCCCCTCAGAGGTTGTCCCTTGATCGTACACATGAAATCCTTCATTAAACACCTCTGGCTCACGAGTTGGCCTAAACTGGCGGTCGCATTTTTCGGTGTTGTTGTATATTTTTTTGCCGTCAGTTTTCTGGAAGATGCCCAAGGCCTACTTGTCAGCATCGCTGCGGGTTTGATATCCATTCCAGTCATCTTCCTGGCCTATGATTTGTGGAACGAAAAAAGTCATCGTCGGGTGAATGAGAACGCGTATCACTATGCTGAAAACGAAATGGGCCAGATCATGCTTAAAATGAAACGGCACATGGAAGAGCTGGTGTATGGTTATTGTGTTTATTTTGATTCTGGTGATGTGGTTATTGATGACAGTGATTTTTCTAATCATATTATCAGGATGAATGAAACATCGAAAATACTTCACGATGAAGATGGCGAACCATATCAGCTCAAAGATCAGATCGAAGACTATGATGAAGATGAAGTCGAAGATCTTTATGAAATAGACAAGAGCGAAATCGTTCCAGTTATGGCGGATGTCCGTTACCTGGGCTATCAGATTGTGGATTTTGGAATTGATGATATTGTCGAAGATCTCAATGAATTGTTGAAGAATTATTTTGTCATGAAGAGATTGGATGACAATGAGAGTTCTGTGATCGTGCATCTGCTTGAATCCGCAAAGATGCTGCAATCTTTTCTGGAATCAACGGGACATGCTCTCTTTTTGCCCTCGGATTTACATGTCTCCGGTTTTACCTGCAAGGTCTCCAATAAACAAAGTGAACTGGGCGATTTCTCGGTCTGTTCATTATTTTATACCGATACAGGCGAGCATGTATCTTCAGAAAAATCAAAACTGCAGCGGGTAGATGACGTCCCCTCTCAAGACCATCCTTATGAGCAGCTTTTGGATGAGAAGCTGCTGAAATTCGTGGATAAAAAACGTCTGATGGCGGTTTATGTGGTCAATCCTGATCATTATATCCTGCTGGGCGATTTGATAACCGAAATCCTTGTCTGTATCCATGACTGGCGGGAAACAAATGCCGGTGGGGTTGTTATCGACTATACCTATAGCCGCATGAAACGTTTGTGAATAATGAAAGTTTTTAGGAGCAACAGATGGAATGAGGTGAGCAATAAGTTAGTCGATTGAAAGACATCGCCTGCTCTGGATTGCCCTTTGTGATTTGCAGGGTAAAAGTCTGAGCCAAAAGAAAGGCTCAGGCTTTATGGTCAGGAGGATCATGTTCGGTATTATGGCAGGGATTTTATTGGGCGGCTCAAGGAGGCGGGATTTGATGTGCGGAATATCGCAAAAACCGATTTGCTTGATAAGCATCGGGTCGGACCAAGTTAACTCTATAATATAGCGTTATTTTATGGTGTTTTTGAGGCTGTGGGCGACCTTAGAAGGTCATTTAGGTGGCAAGAAAGACAGGTTTAAGGGATAAACTGATATGGCCAGAGCCAACCGACATCATATTCCAGGGCAAGTCTGGCATATTACCCATCGGTGCCACAAACAGGAGTTACTTCTCAAATTTTCCCGTGATAGGACAAGATGGTTACAGTGGCTGTTTGAGGCAAAGAAGCGCTATGGTCTCCATATCCTCAACTACGTAGTCACATCAAATCATATCCACCTGTTGGTTGTGGACGGTGATGTTGAGGTGGTACCACAGAGTCTCCAGCTCGTTGCAGGTAAGACAGCTCAGGAGTTCAATAGAAGAAAAAATCGAAAAGGTGCTTACTGGGATGATCGATACCACGCAACGGCGGTAGAGCCAGGGGAACATTTTTTCAGATGTCTTGCATATATTGATTTAAATATGGTAAGAAATGGAGTCGTTCACTATCCTTCGGCATGGGCTCACGGGGGATATAATGAAATTCAAAACCCACCGAGAAGATATACGCTTATTGACCGAGAACAATTAATCGCCTGCTGTGGCCTGGGGTCAGATGAACAACTTCGCAAAGAGCATCGTCAATGGGTGGAAGAATCCATCTTTAATAGCAATGGAGTGGCACGCGAACCAGAATGGACCGAGAGCATTGCTGTGGGAAGTAAGTCATTCGTCGATGGAATCAGAAAACAACTACAACCAAGACTAACGGGGCGTAAAGTTAAAGAAATCGGCAGGCATTACGAATTGAGAGAACAAGAGACTGCTTACAATCCTCATTTCACCCCTGAAAATACCCGTCTAAGCACTGAAAATATGTTTTATTTGGGGATAAATGACGAATAATCAATGTGATAGCTTGGTCCGACCCCAATCACAGTAAAATAATAAAATAATAAAATAATTGTAATAACTTAAAGTTAAAAATAAATGCAACTTCTTTGATTTAAGTTGATAGCCAGTTGTTAAAACATATTTCCTTTAATTTAACGTATAAGTGATAGCTAATGAATTTCTATGATTTTCTTTCTGAATTTATTGATACCGTAAGAAAAAAAGATGGTTATATAAACCATTTTAAAGGGGGGCATAATGGTTTATATAACGACCCTGAGACACCTATAAGAAATACTTGCCATTATATTAAAATAATATCTTTTCTTATGAGCTCATCTAAAGAGATGCAAGTCAAATATTTAGTTGAACTTGAAAGGTTTGAATCTTATATTTTAAATAATTTTTTTTATGGTTATACATATGAGTGCAGAAATAAAAAAGGGAAAGATTCTGCAAATGGCATAATAGGAACTGCATGGGTTGCTGAAGGACTAAGTGGTGAGTGCCACAACATCGTGCACATATTTTAGTGCCACAACATCGTGCACACCCAACTTGACTTATCTTAGTTTGTAATCAAATTCCTCGATCTGGATTTTGTCCAGAAAGAGTTTCAATC
>Ga0314774_1001221_pt1 | contig 17035 bp, 10 predicted proteins | sample MetaGCBIA2018_FD_204515 | JGI IMG/M metagenome (GOLD analysis project Ga0314774, IMG submission 204515) | Cryopeg brine microbial communities from Beaufort Sea near Barrow, Alaska, United States - CBIA 2018 | ecosystem: Environmental > Aquatic > Marine > Coastal | place: USA: Alaska | collected... | reverse complement strand
CTTCAATAACAACTCTTCAATAGAACTACATGCAATACGCCTATGACCTCCGGCGGTCTTCCAGGCGCGTAAAACTCCACTCTCAACCCAAAGCTGTACCGTGCTCAAGGACACGCCTAATTGCTGTGCTGCCTTTCGGGTAGTAAGGAATTTTTCAGACGATTTCATACTCTTCACTCTGCTTATTTTAGATTTTCAGAAAACATTAAAACATATTAAATATATTAAATATATTAAATATATTTACCATATTTACCATATTTACCATATTTATGGTATTATCGAAATCAAGAGAGGATTTAATAGATCATTTTATGTCTATAAACTCCTGTCTAGTTCGAAACGTGGATTTTGCTAAATCATAATCTCAGGCCATTTGAACGGCTGGGCGCTCTATCCATACATAGGCTAAATTCTATTTTAAGCCTGAATCAAAGAGTAGCGGGGCTTTGCAAAAGCAAGTGTTATCCAATACTAATTAAGTTTAAGGAATTTGTTATGAACACATACACAAAAATAAAATACATCCAGGATTTCAACAAAAAAGCGTTGCTGGGTGCGCTAGTGGCGGCCGGGCTGGCACTAGGCAGTACCGGTGTTTTTGCTGCTACAGGAACAGGCAACTCTACCGTAACTGCAACAGTGACCAATACATGCTCGGTTTCAGATTCAACACTGAGCTTCGGCAGTATCGCTGCACTGAATACCACTGCAGACGTTACCGGAGATACAGCCGGTTCTCTGACAGTTGCCTGCACTACCGGCACAACAGCTCCCATAATTTATTCAACTACCGCCCGGACTATGAGCGATGGGGCCACAGCACCCTCTACCTTAGCCTTTAATCTCAGCCAGACTGCCGGGGCTTCTACTAATGACCTGCCTCTCACCGCTGCTACGGCCGTAGCAATGACTGGTTATACTGCAGATGGCTCCGCAATAGTTGTGCCGATTTACGGCAGGATTCCGAGCGCCAGCTTTGCTGGAAAACCTGCTGGATCCTACACCGCAACCATCGTTATCAGCGTCGACTACACATAATGTCAAGCCGACTCGCTTTCGCGCGCTGGCTTTTGCTTGCCGGCGCTGCGTTTGCCGGCAGCGTACAGGCCATTAACATCTCGCCGGTGCTGATCGAACTGACGCCTTCCCAACGGGTGGTATCGGTGACGATCAGCAATCCGTCGGATCAGGCGATGAACTTCCAGGTCGAAACCCTGTCCTGGAGTCAGCCGGACGGCACCAATCATTACCAACCCACTGAGGATCTGCTGGTCGCACCGCCGATCGCCGAGATCCCGCCGCAAGGCAGCCAGATATTCCGTGTTACACTGCGCCATCCTTTGTCTGGTACAGTTGAACAAACCTACCGACTGGTACTGGCAGACATCAGTGAAGTGTTGAACCCTAAATCAGGCATGCTCGCCATCCGTTTTAGACATAACCTGCCGGTGTACGTCACTCCGCCGGGCGAGGACGTGGCCAAAGCCGCGCCTCGCTGGAGCCGGTGTACTGGCGCCGCGGGCAAGGGTTGCGTGCGACTGGACAATGACGGCAGCCGCCGTATCCGGGTTTCAGCGTTGACCGTCGCAGGTCAAGGCTGGCAGCAGAAAGTCCCGGGCGGCGCGGTGCTCGCTGGCGCCTGGAAGCAATTTAACTTCGACCTTGCCTCCGGTCTCAGTCCGTTGGACAGCATCACAGCCAAGACCGAACAAGGGGAGATATCCGCCAACCTGCCCGCGCGGTAGCAACGGCATGTTATCCTCTGATTTGAACCAGGCCGCAGATGAATGTCAATTGTAACCACAACTTACCCGACGCCAACAGCGCAAGGCCCTACGGGAATCCGTTGTGCTTTGCTGCTCGCAGCGTCACTCATTTACTACCCGGCGCATGCGACGGCGTCAACAGGGACTTCCTTAACTGGCAGCCAGGATCACGTGGCTGACAAAACCGTACTTACCAAACCCAACCAAGCCAATCGGCCGCAGACCCTGTTGCTGGATGCGACAATCAATACTCGGAAACTAACGGATATCATCCGCGCTGAAAAACTTGCCGACGGCCGCCTCGCCTTGCCGGTTGAGGTCTGGAACGCTGCTCGCCTGCGCCCGGCCGGCGAGAAGCTGGCGCTGCCCGATGGCTATGAAGGCTACGCACTCGATGCCGTGCCGGGATTGCAGTACAAACTTGACAGCAGTAGGCTCACGCTGAATATTACCGCCCCTGCGGAAGCCTTTGAAGCCAATGCCTTCGACGGCGGGCGTGTCGGCCAGGCTCCGCTCAACCAGGCGCCGCCGGGCGTCTACTTCAACTACAATCTCACTGGCACTCGATCTAACGACAGTAGCCTCAATTATGGCGCCTTTCTGGAAGGCGTGGCCTTCAATGGCTTGGGCTCGCTGGTGACCAACGGCGTGATGCGCGGCGATGAAAACCACCGCCAATTGATTCGCACCGACACCTACTGGCAGACCGACCTGCCCGATTCCATGGAAACCCTGGTGCTAGGTGATACCATCAGCAGTGGCGGCGCCTGGAGCCGCCCGGCCCGCTTCGTCGGCATCCGCTGGGCGCGTAATTTTGCCTTACGGCCCGGCTACTTCAGTTTTCCGCTGCCATCGATTTCCGGCTCAGCGGCGCTGCCTTCAACCATCGATGTGCTGGTCAACAACCAACGCCAGCAAAGCCAATCGGTTGAAACCGGACCGTTCACACTCACCAATGTACCGGTCGTAACCGGCGCTGGTGAAGTCAATCTGGTGGTACGCGACCTGCTTGGCGTCGAAACACTGGTAACCCAGAGCTACTACACATCGCCGCGCCTGCTGGCGGAGGGTTTGTCGGATTTCTCCTTCGAAGCCGGTTTGCTACGCGAGAATTATGGCAGCCAGAGCAATGACTACAGCTCAGCCTTTGCCGCTGGCACCTGGCGCCAGGGTTTCAACAATGCCTTGACCGGCGAGGCGCGGCTCGAACTGCAGCGGCACCGCCAGGCAGGTGGCATCGAAATAGCCGGCTTGCTCGGCCATTTCGCCGTAGCCCGGGCTTCAGTCGCTTATGCCAGAGCCGGTGAAGAGCAAGGCGGCCACTATATACTGGGGCTGGAGCGCCGCTCTCTGGGTGGCTCTGGCTCGTTGCAGAGTGAACACTTCGACCGCGGCTACGTCCAGTTTGGCGCATCCCCTAGCGAAACCCGCCCGCGCAACCGCATAACCGCCGGCTTTGGCATGCCGCTGTTCCGGGGGACCTCGGCCGGCGTCAGCTACATCAGCCAGTCGACTTGGGACGGCAACCAGTTTCAGCGGGCAAGCGCCAACATCGGGTTTTCGCTACCCTGGAACATACACCTCAATGCTTACGCCAGCAAGCAGCTAGATGAAGATAAGGGCTGGAGCGGCGGCCTCAACATGATCCTGCCGCTGGGCTCGCAGCGTACCGTCTCGACCAGCAGTATCCGTAATGCCGACGGCCGCATCAGCAACACCCTGCAAGCCAGCCAGTCGGCTTCTCAAGGTCCGGGACTGGGCTGGCGCCTGCGCGCCAGCGATGACCCCAATCAACAGTTACAAGGGGGAGGCACCGTCAACACAAACTACGGGCAAGTAAACGCCAACGCCAGCATGGGCAAAGACGGCACCGCGCTACGCCTGGGCGCCAACGGCTCGATCGGCTGGCTGCAAGGCCTACCTTTCGCCACACGCAATATCGGCCTCGGCAGCTTTGCCGTGGTCAAGGTGGGCGACCTAAAAGATGTGCCGGTATACCGCAGCAACCAGATCGCCGCTACCACCAACAGTAGCGGCCTGGCACTGGTGCCCAACCTGTTGCCGTACCAGAAAAACCGGCTCACCATCGACCCCGGCGAATTACCTTTCGATGTCGAAATCAAGGGTGTCAAGAAGCTAGCAACACCTTATGCGCGCAGCGGCATGCTAGTGGAATTCCCGGTGCGGCATTCGCACAACGCGCTGGTGGTGTTGCACCGACCCGATGGAACTCCTGTACCGGGCGGCGCGCGTGTCACCGCCAGTCCCAGCGGACTGAAGTTTATCGTGGCCAGGCGCGGCCAGGTGTATCTGACCGATCTTACTACCGACAACCGCATTGCCGTACAATGGCAGGACGGCCACTGCGATCTGTCCATCACACTGCCCGCCGACGGACACGCCGAGCCGCGCATCGGCCCCCTTATCTGTGGAGACCAACAATGAATAAATTATTACTTTGGGCAACCCTATTGCTATTGAATATGCTCTGGCTGCCAAAAGCATCTGCCGCCTGCTCTGTTGGTAATTCAAGCCTCGTCTTCGGCAGTATCAACACGCTGACTGATAATACCGTCGACAGCACCGGCACCATCACCGTTACCTGCGATGTGTCAACACCCTACACCATCGCACTCTCTCCAGGCGGCAGCGGTACCTATAGCCCGCGCCGCATGGCCAGCGGCGGCAACACTCTGGATTACAACCTCTACCGCGATTCCGGCTACAGTCAGATCTGGGGCGATGGCACCGGCGGCAGTTATACAATAGCCGACTCGGTCTCCAAAGATTATACCGTTTATGGCCGCATTGTACTCTCCACACAGCGCGACGCGATGGTGGGCAGCTACAGCGACAGCATTATCGTGACCGTCACTTATTAATGACAATGCGGCTTAGGAACGTGCATGAAATAACTTTGGCGCTTGAGACTCCCTTGCCGTTCGCCCCAAACCCTTCAGCTACGTTCATTTCATCGCACCCTTAGAGGACTAGTGAGCATCCACAAAGCTCAGCTCTTCATCGGAAAAAAAAGTTTTAATGCCATGCGCTTTCTCACTTCTTCGTACCAGCCTATTTTCTTGCTCTATTCCAATTACCCACACAAACCGGTTAAGAGCCATTAAAAACTTATGGTGACTACGAAATGATTCAGGTTGTTTAGTCACTTGTAAATAGTCTTCTCTATTAACATAAAACGCACTCGGGGTTCCACGAGGGATTATTTCTGTTGTCATATTGTCCTCCACAGTTTTATAAAATCAATGAGTTCATATTAGATAACGGGTAATCTCATCTCAAATGGTAAATCATGATTACTAAGAAAATTCTGCTTTCACGACGTTTTTCTCAAGGTTCAATTCTTCTATCGCCTGAGCCAAAAACTGATCTCCAATCTTATAGTCATGTAAAGACTGGCGCATTTCATTAGCCTCTGCTGTCTTAAAGTCTCTGCTATACAGTGAAACCCTATGCATAATCGCTTGAATTTTTTCAGCCCCCTCATCCAATAAAAAAATTTCCTGAAATAAGCTTGGACCATCTAGACCTAAGCTCTCCAAATCAAGTTGTTTTAAATCACTCAATGCCGAGTCTTCACCCAGAACACCTCTGTATAACAAGGCGGATAGATTTTTATTTAGAGTGTTTTCTTGCTTAAGTAATTTAAGACTTTCATCTGAGCTAATTGGCTCTAGTTTGTCATGGTAGAGGAAAAGCCCCATAAGTGAACGATGGCGACCAAGAATGAGTTGCCGTCTTTCTTTTTGGGTAAGTCCCTCTTGAGAGGCGAGTGGTGCTCGCTCTTTTCTATACGTCTCAAAACATATGGTATGACTGCTATCATTTTTCATAGTTACCTGCCTTAATTTTGCTCGTAATACCTCTTTAAAACAGAGGTGTAATGGATATATAGGACTCAACGTATCGCCATCGTTCAGTTAAGTTCTGCCGTATTCGTTTTTTTTGATTCAGAATGCCATGTCCAAAGCAGAATCAACCCGGCACCCATTAACAGTAATGCTAGTTTTATGGGTGTTTGTGTGGGTTTTTCTTTTAATGCGCTTAACTCCTGTTCTGTACATGAAATGCTCGGTTGATAAGCTAATAGTCCTGAAAAAAGTCCTTGATTGGGATAGTGTAATATACCTTGATAACATACCACCCGCTCTGCCCCATTAAGCGGGATATTGTAAAACTGAGCAATCTGCTTTGGGGTAATTGAAGCATCTGGCTTCGGCGTTAATAGGCTTATTGTAAGTAGAATAATTCCAACCATTAGGAGAATGATGGAATAGGCCATCACGGCGTAATGACCAATTAAAGTACCTTTAGTTAGATTGAAAATCCATTTCACTACACTTTCATAGCTTTACATCTACGTACCCCATCCTCCCTAAACCTATAAAAACTAACTACTTATAACACTTACGCTATGTACAACAAGGTACATTCAAACTGGTTTAGTCTTGAAAAATTAGAAAACTAGTTTATATTGCAGTGACAAAAGGACTTTATTCCGGAAAATAAACCTTCCAGTAAAACTGGTATTTAAGGCATCATCGATGAGCATACTGAATCGCTCCAACAAGCAATCCATAAACCTCTGGCTAGAGGTAACTACCGGACACCCGGGGATGCAGGAAAAAGTACAAGCCCTTCAATCATTTCTACACGCTCCCAACAACGCATTCCTAGCCTTAAACATTTTGTCTAAGCTTATAGATATGGAGAGCGATCTTAATGACGGTTTGCCTAAGTATCAAAAGCTCAAATTACTAATCGACACCGCAAAATGGTGCTCCTCAGCTTTTAGAAAAAATTTCCCCGAAGGTACTGAAGAATTTAGTTATCTTGATTTAAATGCATTCATGAAAAGCGCATTGGTTCAAAAACAGATTGTTAAAAGCAAAATCAGTAAAGATGACTTTATTCGCCAGTCTGTTTGGCATGGTTATTTTGATGAGTACCCTATCTACACATGCTTATTTTTCCCTTATGTTGATAGCACTGAACTATCTACCTCATTCAATCTAGCCTTAAAAGTTCATCAATTTCTCAAGATCCAAGCCCTGAAACTCATTGCTGAAACAGTTACGCAAATGACCACAAGTCGATTAAGAGACTTAGGTAGAGCGCTTCGGAAGTTAATACAAACAAATATTTATCAGCACTTGAACACATCAGAATACAAGCGTGTTCAATCAGAGTGCGACCTAGTGAGCTTCTTAAATAAAGATTACACGCCAGAAAGCGATACACATGAGGCCTCACCACTAGTGGATAACTCATCTTTCATTCAACATATCACTGAAGATGACAAGCGCTGGATAATGGAGTCAAGAACGAGTCTAAAAAACTTTTTTTCAATTTTTTGTGGCACTCCCAATAATTCTAGAAAACCACAAGCTCGCGGCAAAGATAATCAAGAAAGAGCAAAATATAACCGTAAATTCGGTTTGGTTTTGAGTAGCGAAATTAAAAGCCGTCACCAACTAGAAAAGCTCGAGCTTGACTCAACAAGCTTTGATTTAAACGCAAGGGTTATCAAAGAGAGGTCAATAAAAGAATCAGGCAATGCTGATCCAGACTCTTTCTTAGAGGATAATAGAAATGATGATTTAGAGTGTGAAACTCAAACACAAACCTTAATTTGGCCTCAAACTGCTCCCTGCGAGTTAGACAACCCTATCGCATCTTTAAACAACACACAGCGCATACTCCCCCACATCGCTTTAAGCAATCAACAACTTAAGGCAAGGATTCCCAAAACTCAAATCACTACCCTGCTAACACTTATCAAAAGAACATCCACACTGCTTGAACAAGGCATTCAAATAATTGATGATGACCATATACTAATAACGCAAAAAGCCATATTACTACTTCTAACAGGACGCATAATTCGGTATATTGAAACCAAACCAGATTTCTTTCTTAAAGAAGACAGCATATTTATAAACTCACAAGCGACAACTATTAGAGTGGCTTTTCCACAGTATAAAAATCGAAGTAGTTTTGTTGCTAAAGAATTATTCATTGATTCAGACATCGAAGATCTAACTCTGCATCTACCGAATACTGTCACCCAGCTCATCAAACCAATTTTTGATTCCGCTAAAAAAAGGTTCATAACAAACTCTAGTACTCTAGATTTGTCAAACCACTCAAAAATAGACTTAGCTGATCAAGACTTACACTTCAACGACCTTAGGCAAGGAATCCAAAGAAGCTATTCGGAAGCATCTCAAAGTGATAGCTGGTTACTATCAGTCTTCACCTGGCAGACCAGTGGTCTTGAAAACACTCAAAAGCATTATGCATCCATCCCTTTACGACAAGCACAGGCTATTTTTGAAAAACACTGTCGAGATTACCTTGGTATAGAGCTACCTGGTTATCAGTATAGAAACTTAGATAATCAACGAATTGGCTCGCCTTATTTTTTAAACAAGCAGTCTTACAGAGCGATTAATAACGAGCTATGGAAGAACTTTTTACCTTTAATTAATCAGGTGGAATTCAAGAGCCTTTCCAATGAAGAGTTGGCCTTTCGATTTAACTCTTTAGCACTTTATGTTGATGCTTATGGCGCATTTTCCTGTGCCATAAGAAATATAAGGGATCCAATTATTCGCCTTGAAGAAGTAAGCCTTGATGGACTGTACCGTGTAAACGACAAGAATAAATTTGATGGTTTTAACACACGAATAACATTCGTTCCTAATGAGCTGCAGTCGATGCTAGAAATATATGGCGCTGTTCGTAAAAAAGTCCTAATACACTTAAATAAAACCAAGATGCTAGTCGATAGAGATAAAAATATAGTTAAAAACAACCGCTTGTTTTTTATTAAAAAAAACTCTAAAAGCAACAAGCTACAGATTAAAGTTTTTACAAGAACCCTGTGTCGAGACGAACTATATTGGCAGGCTATCAATGATGAGTCTTTAATCGACCTTAATATTGAGCTTAAGATGTACAGCTGGCTACGAGAACTAAAAACAAATGTTAACAGGCATTACCTAAGAGGGCGTTTGTTAGAGTTAGGTGTTCCCGGGTATTTCATTGATGCCTACATGGGCCACTGGCACGCCGGCACCCAACCCTGGGGGAAAATGAGCATCTTTGACAAGTCATCCTACTTTAGGATCATCCGGAAAAACATACCGTCCATTCTTCGTGAACTGGGCTTTTCTTCTAAAAGAGACCATGGATGAATAAGCCCTTAAAACAAAAACATGATTTTTATCAAAGACGCCGCTCTTCAAGTCGCGTTATGCTACGCCAAGAGCTTAAACAGGAGCGTGCACAGGAACTGATTAAAAAAGGGAAAAGCCGGCGCGTAAAACTACAAGAACAAAAAGCCTTCTCTGGTCAAATAAAAGCCTTTTGGGCCGGCGAGTGGAATGCTGCCCTGTTAATACATCCAAGCGCTCTAGCAGAGCTTTCAGGCTTCATTGATTACCGGTTTAAAGAGGCGCTAATACTCTTTAAGAAGACGACTAAAGACCCAATCGAATACTCTGCTGATTCCTTGGTAGCCTGGTTATTTTATCAATGGATATTACTTGCAAAAGGAAAACAAAGCACAGCACTGATTCCTGCACATTTACCTCATTGGCTAAGATATAACTTTTTATTTCGTATCAACATAGAAAGTTTAACTCACTTCCTTATAAAGGAAAAAAAAGACTCTACACAAGCAGCCAACAAAGCGTCTACTCTATTTAAAAAGGAAAGCGCTCAATTAAAAGCAAGCTTTAGTAAAGCACTTGGTGAAGGCCTTCTTCAATACGCTCTTGATCAAAACCCGGGGGAAAATCGGTTTTCACAGATAGAAGAGCTTTTCACTGCAGCTAACCTATTAATTGAATTCGGCAACCATATTGGGATATGGGATCTATGCTTTATTAACTCTGTAGCGGTTCCCTTCCATGAAGACAACCCACTGGCAGACATCAACGAGTGGAAACGTGCTCTTAGAATGGAGAGAGCACTCGAAGCTATCAATAAAGCTCACAAAACACATTTTAAAAATCAAGAGTTTATGCATAGCCGTCTTGTTATAAGCTTGATGTTTGATAGTTATATCCTGCACGAACACACTCTCAAGGCGGCCATTGAAGGCCTGAACACTCCTAAACAATTAAATAGACTGAGTGGTCAAATTGTCATGCCTGTTACTCGTCCTCAGCACCCTGATAAAACCGTCTTTATTTCACCCATTACTGAGATTTATTACCGGCAATATCTGGCTATATGTAAATCACAACAACGGCCGATAGACTTGTCTTTAACCTTTCCTAGTCAAGAATTTTACGATGCCATTGGCTTTTCACCTGAGACGCTTAAATTAAGAACATTTAAAAGCTGGAAGCATAGTGCATTGGCTTATTTTCAATTAAAAGAAAATCTCAGTGGCCTCCCTTTAGCTTATTTGTCTGGAAAACTACAAAGTCACACTTTAAAACCTCATGTCTTTAAACGTTTATTTGGACTGGACTTCGTTGTGCAAGAACCACAAGGATTTTCTCCAGAGAACTTCTCTCAACATGACCGATTGCCAAGAACGGTTTTATGGTCAAAACTCCGTGCCTCACTTAGCATTAAACACATTAAAAAATCACAAGAATACAATACTCGACAAGGTATAAAACAACAGATTCTAGAAATCATTAACCACCCAAATTTTTCAGAAAACGAGTCTCTTATCGCACACTATGCTCTTAGTTTAATCGATAAAAGCCACGGTAAAAAGCCCCTTAGTCCGACCACTATTTTGACGCATATTGATGCGTTTGGCCTAGCACTTACTTTAAACACTGGAAAGCTAGACATCATTCAATCCTCAGAGAAGCAACGTCAAGATATTTATCTAAACGGACTGGAAACCAAGGGCCTAAACCCCAAGCGTTACTTGTTTTATCTTATGTTATTTGAAAACTGGCTTATCCATGACAAGAAACTTAAAGCAATTCCTGATTATGCCGAGATTTTTTACGACATCAAAAAACCGGAATTCTCTGTTGACGCCAATATCATAAGTTTTGATGAATATATAAACACAAGAGAGGAACTGCTTCGAGCCTACATTAAATCAAACGGTAACGAGCTTCGTTTCTTGCAATCCGTGATTTTGTTAATACTGGGCTTCAAATTAGATTTACGGCGTAGTGAAGGCATACTCCTGCACTCTAAAGACTACATCTATGACCCAGAGTCACCGAATCTCTTTGTAAAGCCCCATGAAAAACGCAGTCTAAAAACTAATAATGCCGTAAGAACCTTCCATATCGAGGAACACTTAGATCAAACCGAAATCGGTATCTTTAAAGAGTATTTACAAGCCATCGAAAGCAAAATTGGAAAAGAAACCACCTATCTTTTCCCTGACAAGAAAACGACTCCGTGCCCTCCTGACAGAATCCTAAAGCCGTTGCTGGAGACGCTAAAAAGCGTCACTAAGGACAGTAATTTTAAATTCCATAATCTAAGGCATTCCAAAGCAAGTTGGGACATGTTGGCCATTCATAATGCGCAATTTGATTTAAAGTTAGAAGAAGTGTTTTTTGAGCACATGCCCGCTACAGCAGAGTTTTTAATGAACTCAACAAAAAGATGGTCACAAGCGGTGCATACTCCTGACAGTTATCATAAAGCCCCCTTTTATTTACACCGTCAAATGGGACATGGTTCGCTAAGTACCACTATGAAGAATTACATTCACACCATGGACTTTGCGATTGCAGGGTTGCAGCGTCGTCAAGCGGAGTCTATTGTGACCATTAAGTGGGCAAGCCAACTTGGCGTAGCTTCTAAAACTATACTTTATGAAAAAATCAAAACAACCCCACTTCAAAGCTATCTACTTGAAAAGATTTTTCCATGGGCGTTTGGTGAGGACGATACCACTTTATCTGAAGTGAAAAGCCCAGCAACCAATGGTAGCCCCTCCAATCAACCAAGATCAAATGACTCTGAACAGGAGGCTCTTAACCGCCATACGCTTATACCTCTAGAGGAACTTAGAAAACTAAAACCATTTCGATTATTTGAGCTCTTTCATCGTGGTGAACAGGACGATACTAAAGATGGTTTAAAAACACTAGGGTTAAACGAAGAGGAACTTTTTAAAGTCAATCAACACTATATTGACCATAAAGTTTTTCGAATGAAATTTCCGACTCAAGAAGCGTCACAAAAACGACTTATAGGAGAATTTTTAAATCTACCATCAAGCTGGCAAAGTGCAATACTTGATGAAAGTTTCTTCAATGACGAGGCCTTTTCAAATCAACGAGATTTACTTGCTAGACTCATGGAGCGAACGACTTTGAAAATGGATGATTCCCAAAATCCACTTTCAACCATTAAAGAGTTAGACTTAATCTTTGGAAGCATTGATGAGGCAAAGCCAATCGTTACGCTCACGCGAGAATTAGAACTGCCTTTTAAATGTAAGTTCATGAACCCAAAAAAAGGGGAAGTGACATGGCAAGACTGGCAAACAGAGCTTCAGCTTACTGAAAAAGAGATCAACTCTGACTCTGTTGTCAAAGCACAAGTAGGAAATTCCTGTGGAAGGTTAACCTTAAGACTAATACGAAACAATAAAACAGGTTCCAAGAACCTTGAAGCCTACTTAATGCTTAACTTAATTCATAGCTATACTGCATTTACTGTGGTTTAACCCTCTATTTTTAGCTTCGGTTATAAATGGGGGGATTACAATGGACAATGTCTTATTCACCGGATTCGAAATTAACATCAAAGGCCTTAACCATGGCCTTTGAATCTAGAGGAAAGCCAGAAGGTCTGATGTACCATTCTGATCAAGGAACACACTATACAAGTGTTAAGTTCCGCCACTTACTATGGCGTTACAAGATTAAACAGAGTTTAAGCCGTCGAGGTAATTGCTGGGACAACAGCCCAATGGAACGCTTCTTCAGAAGCTTGAAAACTGAATGGGTGCCAACGGGTGGTTATCAAAACTTAACTGAAGCTCAAGCGCATATAGGAAATTACATTGTGGGGTATTACTCACAAGTAAGACCTCATCAATTTAGCGGTGGTAAAACACCAAATAAGACGGAGCAGATTTACAGGCTAAATTGCTCTAAAGATGTGGCCACTTTTACTTGACCACTACACACGAGGGATTACAGTCATGCTATTTCTGCTGGCCTTTTTTCTTACAAGTAGATTACCATTATTATGTGAATTCAAGTCATACAAGATTTTGTATAAAATGCATTAATCAATAATAATCTTATTACCCGTTATTAATGAATCAATAAACTCCTGCGAGGTTTGATTCATATTACTCATATAAACCCCTTCGATTAATATTTCTTGATCTGCATTTAATTTATCATCACCCAAGGTACCTTGGGTATTTAAATATAGAACAACACCCTCATCACTGTCTTCAGCCATCATAAAATCCGTAATATTAAGACTGCTTTCACCTTGTAATAAATCTGCTAAGTTCAAAACATCTCCGCTCGCAAGATCAAAATCTTTTACAACATCTAAAGAGTGAGCCCCAACGGTTCCAGGATCGGCTAGATTCCAAGTAAAGGTATCATCTCCCTCACCACCAATGAGTACATCATTCCCCTGTCCACCAATTAAGGTGTCCTGTCCAGCCCCCCCTCTTAACAGGTCATCGCCTGCGCCACCATTAAGAGTATCATTGCCATCATACCCATAAATATGCTCATTTTCAGCACCACCGCTTAATATATTAGCTGTTGCATCGCCTTCAACTATATCTGAGTTACCTTCAAGGGTATTAAGTGCATCAACCGACACCAAGTTACTCACTGCTTCACTGCCAGTTAACCCCTCACTGTCCGTAGCGGTAATAACGGTTGAATCTAATATACCTACTCGAACATCAGTTGCTAATAAGCTAAATGAATCATCAAACTGAACAGTTGCAAGCAGCTCGTTAATTGCCATGTTATCAATATCTCCACCATCCAAGGCTGTAATGGTTAGAACAGAAGAGGGTGCTACAATGCCAAAACCGCCAGTATCATTGATAACACTAACATTTAGGCCTAACTCTGCCGCAAGTAAGTTAGATGCCGACAACTGCACTTCAGGTAAGTTAGCACTTAACGTTGGTCTATACTCTACAACCACTGAACGTAAATTATTATCGGCATCAATGGCTGTTAAATCCTGTTTATCTAACTTAATAAGATCCAATGCACCGGCACTCACAAGACCTAATAGGGATGAGGAGTAAATTTGAACCATTGGACTAGAATTGTTGGGGTTAGCAACAGGTGTAGATGCTCCCGTACTATCAAAACTAACTTCAGTTGCTACCGAATCCCCATCGGAATCGGTAAGGACAGCATTAACCGCTGTTGTACCTCCCAATAAATTAGTGTCTGTCGTCGCATTATCCGTGACTAAATTACCAAGGCTCAACAAATTTGAAATAATGTCCGCATCTAAACTATAGTTGCCGACTAAATTCACATTTGTAAACACAATTTCTTGATCAACCTGACCCACATCATACCCGCCTAAAAAACCGCCAGCCGAGCTAATATAAAGCGTTGTATCACCTGTCGCAACATCGTATTCAAAGTGTAAATAATTTGTTAAGTTACCTTCATAATTACCAACAACGCCTTCTCCTTGCAATAAATTACCTAAATGAATAATATCGCCGCCCGATGCAACCGAAACAAAGTTAAAATCGGAAATAGTATCTATATTTGGAACTAAAATACTACCTTCGTCACCGCTTTCCCATCTAAATATATCCGTTCCTAAACCGCCAGATAACGTATCATCACCTGTACCGCCCATAAGAATATCACTGCCTTCTCCACCCGATAATTGGTCGCTACCAGCGCCACCTCTAAGTAGGTCACTGCCACTGTCACCCGTTATGGTGTCATTGCCTTCATGTCCATACAAACGATCATCCTGATTGGCCACGCCTACCAGAATATCATCACCATTTGTACCCTCCTGAATAGTTGATGATGGGGTAGGACTAAGCAGATCAACATTTAGAAGATTGGTAGCCGACACGCTTGTTGTCAGCCCATCAGCATCCGTTGCTGAAATTGAAATACCACTTAATAAGTCAAGCGTTAAAAGAGATGCACTAAATGTGACTGTACCTAATAACTCATTCAATTGCTGATTATCAATTTCACCAGAATCTAATGCTGTAATAGTCAATACAGAAGAAGGCCCTAGTATTAAAGTACCTGGGTCATTCACTATTGAAATACTCAGTCCTAATTCATTCGCAAGAGCCTGCGATGCATTAAAAGTATCCGCAGCCACACCAACCAACGCTTGGTAGGACACAACAACTTGTGAAATATTATTATTAACATCGGATGCGGTAAAAAATTGGCTTTGGCTTAAATCAACCAACCCTAGTAGATCGGCACCCGCAACACCAAGTAAACCTCCAGATTCATTCACACCAACATCAGGAGCCACATTAGGCTCAGGAGAAATCAGAGGCACCCCTGTTGCATTATAGCTATAAGCACCCGTATCTAAATTAACAACCAACACTTCACCTTTTATCGTATTAATCGTTAACTCATGAGAAACACTATCAAAATTGTAATTAACCACAAGCTCAGAGGTTCCGCTACTGACTACGCTATTAACAGAATCGTATTGAAATGTTTGCCCATCAACCGTAACAGTCGAAACACTACCTCCATCAGCACCGAATCCGCTAACCAAAGAACCACTGTATGCCTGGGGTGTAGCCGTCACACTAAACAATGCGGCGTCAGCAGCAACCGGCATATCATCTTCAACATTAATCGTTAGAAGCGAAGGACTACTTGAATTGCCAGCGGTATCTGTTGCAGTCACTGAAAACCCAAGTGCCAATACATCTTCAACACTTTCAATAGCATGATCAATCGTATTAGACAATGTAAAGCTATAGTTTCCTAAAGTGTTCAAACTTAAACTCGCTACAGTATTTGCCCCTGCTACACCTGTCAAAGTGTAAGTATCCCCAACCATACTGCCAGACCAAACAATTTCAGTTCCGGAAGAAAACACGCCTATCGGCCCAGTAATAAGTAAATCGCTAACGCCACTTTGAGCATCAACCATTGTCATAACCCCCGATACAGAGGTCATATTAGTTGTATCTGCAGGCGTACCTTGAGTATCCGCTATTCCTGAGATGAGTCCTTCTTCTGATACACTCGCAGTAGCGTTAACCAGCGATGGTCCTGTGCTATCTATTGTCACTAATTGGGTATCAATAGAACCAACGTTTCCAGCAACATCAGTAATTCTTACATCATATACGTAATCACCATCACTCAACACTCTAGCATCAACATAACTCCAAGTGTTCGTTGTGACATCAACCGCATTCCATGTAACACCACCATCAAAAGAAATCTCTGCCGCCTCACCCGCTGCCAACCCAACAGACAGTTCACCACTGACTGTTAAGGTTGCATCGCTAGTAATATAATCACCTAATTGGCCCGTGTCTGTTGAAATGTTTGTAATGCTAATAAGCACCTCGGAGGCGGTTGTGTCGAGCACCGTCGTATCACTCACGCTTCCGAGGTTACCCGCAGGGTCGGTGACGTTCATGGTCACGCTTAAGCTGCCGTCATTCAGTCCACTGAGGTCTTGACCGGCTATGCTCACCACGCCGTTGGCGTCCACGCTGATGTCCGCACTCGCCACCGTTAAGGTGGTGGTGCCGTCACTGATTTGGACACTGTTGACCGTCGAGCCCGCTTCGACTTGACCGAGCAAGGCGACGTTGCTGGATTCCGCACTGTTGACGTATTCGTCTCCGCCATCGCTGAACGCGATGCTGTTCACGCCGTCTCCGTCACTTGGGGCCGTTTGGTCTAAGGTGATGTTGCCACTGCTTGTGGTGATGTTGCCTGCAGGATCGGTTGCGGTCACTGTCACCGCGTGCGTTCCTTCCGCTAAGGCCGCGAGCGCGTCGTCCGCTAGAGTCCAGGTGCCGTCGCCGTTGTTGATCGCGGGGTACTCGACTCCGCCTACGCTGACCACCACACTCGCACTGGCATCACTCACGGTTCCGCTTAACGCCGGCGTGCTGTCATTGGTGAGGATCGATTCGACGCTCACGCTCGAGGCGGTTGTGTCGAGCACCGTCGTATCACTCACGCTTCCGAGGTTACCCGCAGGGTCGGTGACGTTCATGGTCACGCTTAAGCTGCCGTCATTCAGTCCACTGAGGTCTTGACCGGCTATGCTCA
>Ga0314774_1001220_pt1 | contig 17037 bp, 16 predicted proteins | sample MetaGCBIA2018_FD_204515 | JGI IMG/M metagenome (GOLD analysis project Ga0314774, IMG submission 204515) | Cryopeg brine microbial communities from Beaufort Sea near Barrow, Alaska, United States - CBIA 2018 | ecosystem: Environmental > Aquatic > Marine > Coastal | place: USA: Alaska | collected... | reverse complement strand
CGCAAATAATGCAGACGAATTCCTAGGTGCTCGGTCGCTAGGTTGGTGAACCTCAGCGCGGCCGCCTCGTGCGTCACCCCAAAGGCGTCGCGGAAGTCCTCGATCGCGATGGTGCGCTCATCCTTCGCAGCCTGCAGGAAGTCGACCGATGCGCGTCGCGGCATCAGACACGCGGCTGCGTAATAGCTGGCCTCCAGGCGCTGGCGAAGAAAGTTACTGTAGCTCGCGGGCTGCGTGTGTCCGAGCACTACATGCGCGACCGCTTGCAACGCGAGCGACCTCAGCCCATGCCCACCGGGGATAGAGGCCGGCGGAATATAGATGCGCCCATGCTCGAGGTCCAGTACCGAGCGCGCGGAGTGCGGCAAGTCGTCGACGTGGATGATCGACAGGCCCACGCGCGCCGCCATCTCCGCGACCGTGCGGTGCGTGAGCGCACCCCCCGTATGCCCTACCGTCGCCGTAGCCGCGTCCGCGAGCGCCTCGATGTCGGGGAGGTAATTGTTTTGCTCGCGCAGCCACCACCGCATCTGAGTATTCGCGCGCCTGGCCTCTTCGGGAGTCGCAATAGCCAGTCGCGCGCGCCGGTCGAGTTCGCGGTGCAGGCCGACTATCGCCCGCAGCGTCGCGTCGCTCATCCCACGAGTGGGCTTGATCGCGGGCAGGCCCAGCTCCTGGTAGGCCGAGTTCGATTGAGCTTTATGAAGATCGAGTTCGAGCGCAGCCCGCTCGGTGGGTGGGGAGTCGTCCAGGAGGTCGGCTATCGCAACATTGAACGTATCTGCGAGGGCGGTGAGGACGGACAGTCGCGGCTCGCGCTTGCCGTTCTCCATCAGCGACAGTTGGCTGGGCGCTAGGCCGATGCGGTCGCTTAACTGGTCGAGGGTGAGGCCCGCTTGGCCGCGGAAGTGTCGGATTCGCAGTCCGACTGTGGCTGTATCAGGCATTAACTTCTCCCAATCTAAAGAATCGTGTTTCTTTCGAACTATGATGCCATGACTTACGCCAAAAATCACCGTAGCGTTGTATATGAGAGAAAATTCAACTGTGATTAAAGGAGACACGATGACTGCCACCCAGGTCACCCACCGCACGTCCCAGCACGCACCGAGCCTCGCCGACCCGTCTGTGGTCGCCTGGGTCGAGCGCATCGCTAAACTCACCGAGCCCGACGCGATTCACTGGTGTGACGGCTCCGAGGGAGAGCGTCAGCAACTTTTCGACGGCATGCTCGACACCGGCACGCTGACCGCACTGAACCCCGAACTACGCCCCAACTCATATCTGGCGCGCTCGAACCCCGACGATGTGGCGCGCGTCGAATCACGGACGTTCGTTTGCCCCGCTGACGAGGCCGATGCTGGACCCACCAACAACTGGGTCGAGCCAAGCGAGATGCGCGACACCATCCAGGAGATTTTTGCAGGCTCGATGCGCGGTCGCACCATGTACGTCGTTCCTTTCGGGATGGGCCCCATCGGCAGCCCCCTGGCCCGCTACGGCATCCAACTCACGGACTCCCCATACGTCGTGGTCAGCACCGGCACGATGACGCGGATGGGCTCGCGCGCATTGGATCGCATCACCGAGTCGACGCCCTGGGTGCCCGCGGTGCACTCGGTCGGGGCACCGCTGAGCCCCGGCGAAGTTGATGCCGTGTGGCCCTGCAACCCCACTAAGTACATCGTGCACTTCCCACAGACTCGCGAGATCTGGTCCTACGGCTCCTCTTACGGCGGCAACGCGATTCTCGCGAAGAAGTCGTTCGCGCTGCGCATCGCTTCCACCCTCTCACGCTCCGAGGGTTGGATGGCGGCGCACATGCTGCTCCTCAAGGTGACCGATGCGAAGGGCACGGTTTCGCATGTAGCGGCCGCCTTCCCCAGCGCGTGCGGAAAGACCAACTTCGCGATGATGACGCCCAGCGTGGAGGGCATGAAGGTCGAGACCATCGGCGACGACATCGCCTGGCTCGCGCCCGACGACGATGGGAAACTGCGCGCGATCAACCCTGAGGCTGGCTTCTTTGGTGTCGCGCCAGGCACCAGCACCGTGACCAACCCCATCGCGATAGCCACCCTGACTCGCGACACGATCTTCACCAACGTGGGGCTCACCGACGATGGCGACGTGTGGTGGGAGGGACTGACGGAAGAGCCGCCGGCTCATCTCATCGACTGGAGGGGCCAGGACTGGACCCCCGCATCGGGCTCCCCCGCCGCGCACGCCAACTCACGGTTCGCCGTCGCCGCATCGCAGTGCCCCACCATTGCGGACGACTGGGAGGCACCAGAGGGCGTGGTGGTCGACGCGATCATCTTTGGCGGTCGGCGCGCCTCGAACATCCCGCTCGTGGCACAGGCTCGCAATTGGGAGCACGGCGTTTACATCGGGGCGACCCTCGCCTCCGAGCGCACCGCCGCCGCAGAAGGCGCGCTCGGCGAATTACGGCGCGACCCGTTCGCCATGCTCCCCTTCGCGGGCCTGCACATGGCCGACCACTGGCAGCACTGGCTGGACCTGGGTCGAGTGCTCAGCGCCACGGCGACTCCCCCGCCAATCTTCCAGGTCAATTGGTTCCGCAAGGGCGCCGACGGCTCGTACCTGTGGCCTGGATTCTCGGAGAACTCACGCGTGCTCGGGTGGATTCTCGCGCGGGCGCATGGCGAGGTGCAGGCTGATTCGAGCCCATTTGGACGAGTGCCAAGAGACGGCCAGATTGACTACCAGGCCGCCGGCATCGACCAGGCCGCCTGGAGGGAACTGTTCGCGCTAGACGGCGCCGCGCTCGGTGCTGAGGCAAGGGACACTGCGGAGTTCCTGCACCGCATGGGACCGCGGGTGCCCGAGGCAATGCACGTGCAGCATCGGCTTATGGGTGACTCGCTGTCGAACGCCCGGCGCCGTTCCGCCGAGGAGCGGGGCGCGACGCAATAGGACAGCGAGACGCCGGCGGCCACACGGCTGTCTGGTGCCCGATTTCTGCGCTTGATCCAGGTCAAGGCGCGGTGGCGCGGTTCTTCGTAGATTGGTAATTGACAGCCCCAGATGGGGGCCAGTCAGTTACTGGAAGGAACCACCATGACCGCCACGACTACCACCAAGACCACCCTCCGTGCCGAGGGATTTTCGTGCCCCTCCTGCGTCGACAAGATCGAGAAGCAGGTAGGAAGACTGGACGCCGTCGAAGCGGTGAAGGTCCACTTCGCGTCCTCGCGCATCGAGGTTGACCACGACCCTGCGCGGATCAGTGTCGACGAGCTCGTCGCGGCAGTGGCAAAGGCCGGCTACAAAGCCCGGCCCGCCACCTTCTAAGCCCCGGCAATCGCAACTCAAGTGGACAGGGGAGAGCCCAAAATGAACAAAGTACACGCATGGTCCCGCGGTAGTTGGGCCATCCCAACGGTGTCGGGCCTGGCAATCATGGGATCGTTCGCTACGGCCCAGATCCTGGACTCAGCGCGTGGGGGAGACGCCTTGATGGTCGCTGCGGCCGTGGTAGCGGGCTCCCCGGTGATCTTCAAAGCGTGGAGGTCCCTGGCCGCCCGGGTGATAGGGATAGACCTGCTGGTCTCCATCGCCGCAATCGGTGCCGTCGCGATCGGCAACTATTGGGAAGCCGCCGCCGTGACTTTCCTCTTTGCAGTGGGGCATGCGCTTGAGTCGGCAACGCTGAACAAGACCCGTTCGGCTTTGACCGCGCTGGTCGCGGTCGCCCCCGACGTCGCCATCGTGCTGCGTGACAGCCATCAGGTCGAAGTACCAGCAGGTGAAGTGGCGAACGGGGAGACCGTCATCGTCAAAAACGGCGCTAAGGTACCCGTCGATGGGATCGTCAGCGACGGCGTCGGCTCCCTAGACGAGGCCTCGATCACAGGTGAGTCCATGCCCGTCGAGAAGACCACCGGCGACACGGTGTTCGCGGGCACCATCTCGACAGGTGGATTCCTGCAGGTCGAGGCAACCGGGGTGGGCGCGAACACCACGCTCGCTCGGATCATTCACCGCGTCGAGGACGCGCAGGACGCCAAGGCAAAGACTCAGGCGTTCATGGATCGCTTCTCAGCCTGGTACACCCCGGCCATTATCGTGCTTGCCGTGGTTCTTGGGCTCGCTACCCGAGACATCGTCCTCGCTTTGACCCTCCTCGTGATCGGCTGCCCCGGAGCGCTGGTCATCTCCATCCCCGTATCCATCGTGGCTGGCATAGGCCGCGGCGCCAAGGACGGGATCCTTATCAAGGGCGGGGAATTCCTCGAGACCTCCGCGCGGATCAACGCGGTCTTTTTGGACAAGACGGGCACGCTGACGGAAGGTCGACCCGAGCTGACCGACGTCGTTGCGCTCGACCCTGCGATGGATCGTGATGACGTGTTGCGCCTGGCCGCTCGCGCCGAGGCCGGCTCCGAGCACCCTCTCGCGCGGCCCATCATGACGGCCGCCGCTCACGCGGGGCTGGGTGTCACCGGGTTCCCCGAACACACCGAGCCGATCACCGGCAAGGGCATCGTGGTAGTGCTCGACGGCCGACGCGTCGTGGTCGGCAACCTAGCACTATTGGCCGCCGAGGGCATCCGGGGCCCCCTCGTCGACCGCGCTGAGATCGTTTCCCAGGAATTTGCCGCCGCTGGACGTACCCCCGTGGCCGTCGCCTCCGACGGGCACGTGGTCGGGATCGTCGCGGTTGCCGATCAGGTGCGCCCCGATGCGCCAGAGATGGTGCGCCGACTGCACAAAGCTGGCGTTAAAAAAGTCATCATGCTGACTGGTGACGTCGAACAGGTGGCCCGCGCGGTGGGCGACCGGGTGGGTATCGACGAGGTGCGGGCCGGCCTTTTGCCCCAGGACAAGCTCGAAGCCGTAGCCGACCTGCAGCGGCAGGGGTACATCGTCGCGATGGTCGGCGACGGCGTCAACGACGCACCCGCGTTGGCTACCGCTGATATCGGTGTGGCCATGGGCGCCGCAGGTACCGCGGTCGCGATCGAGACCGCAGACATTGCCCTCATGACGGACGACCTGCTCAAACTGCCGCAGGCGCTCACACTGGCCCGACGCACCGTGAACAACATGCGGCAAAACATCACAATCGCGCTGTTCACGGTGGTCGCGTTGCTCGCCGGGGTCCTGCTCGGCGGAGTCACCATGTCCATCGGGATGCTGGTACACGAGGTCTCGGTGCTGGTGGTCATCGCGAATGCGATGCGGCTGCTGCGCCGGCGCGCAGAACACGATCAACGGGACGACCGGGACGAAGCAGTGCGGGACGACCGGGACGAAGCAGTGCGCGACACCGGCGGCCACGACACGCCGAGTCAATCACTTCGTAGCGTCAGTTAGCTCGGGCCATCGTCCTGAGCAATTCTGGTTCCCTCAGCACGATGGTGCGGGCACCTTCGTGGTCAATCACCCCCGCGTCCTGCAGTCGGCGAAGTTGCCTGCTCAGCGACTCGGGGGTGGTGTCCAGCAGCGAGGCAATGTCCTTCTTCGCCAATGGCAGGCGCACCAGCACCTGGCCGCCACGGTGAGTGGTCGGCAGCGACAGCAAGTACCCCGCCAGCCGCGACCCCACATCCCCAGAAATTATCGCTGCCAGGCGGTCCTCCGTCTCGCCCAGGCGCTGACTCACGGCCGCCAACATGCGTAGCCCGATGCTGGGGTGCTCTGCCACCAAGCGCTCCAGGTCCGCGTGCCGAAAGACACACAGGCTGCCTGCCGACAGTGCAGTAGCGAAGTGGTCCGGGGGGCCGCCATGCAGGAACGCCGCCTCCCCCACAAAGTCCCCAGGCCCAAGCACTCGGACGATCTGTTCGTGGCCCCCCACGCTGAGCCGGGAGAGTTTCACTCGCCCGGCGTGCACCACTATCAACTGCGAGGCGTCAGCGCCCGCCGCATAGATCTGCTCGTCCTTGCTCACTCGAGTGGGACGGGCGACTCCAGCAACCTTGAGCTGCGCGGTCCGGTCTAGCCCCTGAAACAGCGGCACTCGCGCTACACAGAGGTCCCCGCTTTGCCCATGGCCCGCGACGGGACCGATCGGCCGTTGCTCACGCTCTTTCACAACCGGGTACCTCCAGACCCAGTATCTCCCACTCAGGTGATTAACTGATCATGCGGGTGAGCGCAGAGGGTCCGCGCAACATCGGCGATAGCAGTAGGAAAGGTGCGCCATCGATGACGACCAAGAAGACCAGCAGCACTGGATTTAGCGCCGAAGAGAAGGCGGCTATGAAGGAGCGCGCAGCTGAGACCAAGCGCACCAAGAGCGCTGAAGCCGACGCCGCGGCGTGCGCACAGAAGATTGCCGCGATGGCGCCCGATGATCGTGCACTCGCAGAACAAGTGCACGCCATCGTGATGGCGGCGGTGCCAGACCTCGCGCCCAAGACCTACTACGGCATGCCTGCGTACGCCCGCGATGGCAAGGTCATCTGCTTCTTCCAGGAGTCCGGTAAGTTCAAGACCCGCTACTGCACCCTGGGGTTCCAGGAAACCGCGAACCTCGACGACGGGCAGATGTGGCCCACCAGCTTCGCAGTTCTCGCCATCGGCGATGCCGAGCACAAGGCCATCACGGAACTCGTCAAGAGGGCAGCCAACTGAAAACGCTCTCGGTCGTGCAATGACGGAACCCACCCCGGGACGGTTCCGGCTTGTACCGATGCTCCCGCGTGATGCCGACGAGGAGGGCCGCTCGGCGGCGCCGCTAGAGCTCTTTTTCGACCTGGTGTTCATTGTCGCGATAAGCCTCGCCGCGTCCGAGCTACACCACTCCCTGGCGGAGGGAAACATCGCCTCGGGGCTTCCCGCCTATCTCTTCGCGTTCTTCGGAATCTGGTGGGCGTGGATGAACTTCACATGGTTCGCCACCTCGTTCGCCAACGACGACTGGCTGTACAGAGTGCTCACGTTTGTGCAGATGGGTGGTGTCCTCATACTCGCCGCGGGCATCCAGCTCGCGTTCTCGGATGGCGACTATGTTCTGGTCGTCTCGGGCTACGTCGTGATGCGCATCGGGATGGTCGCGCAGTGGCTGCGTGCCTCGCGACGCGCAGGCGAACTGCGCCAGACCACCTTGATCTACGCGTTCGGCATCAGCGCAATCCAGGTGTTGTGGGTGTTGTGGCTGTTCATTCCCGTATCACCGCTATCGACCGCCGGGTTGCTCATCTTGATCGTTGCCGAACTCTCCATCCCCATCGTTGCCGAGCGAGGCGCAAGCACACCGTGGCATCCGCATCACATTACGGAACGCTACGGCCTCTTCACCATCATTGTGCTCGGGGAGAGCCTGCTCGCGTCAGCCAACGCGATCATCGAGGTATTGCACGGCGAAGAGGACTTGACGGAGCTCATCGCGTTGTCCGTGCTCACGTTGGTGGTGACGGCGTCGCTGTGGTGGATCTATTTTTGGCCCCCGCATCATCGTGAGATCAGTACCTTCGCCCGCTCGCTGCGATACGGGTACGGGCACTACATTGTGCTCGCGGCCGCAGCCGCCGTGTCTGCGGGTGTCGAGGTCGAAATTGATTCCATCACAGGTGAGGCCGCGATCGGTGAGACGGCCGCGTCGCTCACCGTCGCTATCCCCGTTGCGATATTCATGCTGGTGATTTGGTGGATCGCACTGCGGGAGAGCGCAAACCGCGTGGTCAACATCACGCTGCCCGCGGCGGTATTCCTTGTACTCATCGACCCGGTGGTGCCGATTCCGATTGCGATCACGTCATTCGTACTCGTCATCGTCGTGGTGATCTTGGTGAGAAACCCGCCAATCGACGCGTCTGAAGAGCGGGGGCATGTCACCACGTGAACCAGGGGGCGTCAGGTGGCTCGACATCCGCGTCGGACGCTGCGCGAAAAGCTCATGGGGCGAGCACATTCACGACGATCCTGGCCGCCCGGTCTCCGGACACCAGCGCCCCCTGAATCGATCCCGTTTCTCGATGGTCCCCGGTCACGAGCACACGGTCGTTCGTCCACGTAGGGCCGTGAACGGTGAGCGGCGGCGGCTGGGTGGGGAGCGCGTGATTCACCACGTGGTGGGCCAAGACCTCCCAACTCCGGGTTGACGTCTGATAGAGCCGCGCGAGGTCACTGCGCACGTCGGCCTCTCCAGCGAGGCCGTCTGGGCGGTCAAGCAAGGTCGTCGCCTGAACCAGGGTCTCCCCTGGCGGCGCGTACGAGGGCGCAACGTCGGAGATTACAGCCGTATTCCAGATTGGCCCGGCGGGTCCGCCACCGGATCGGGTGGCATCCACGATCAAGAACTTTCCTCCCTGCGGCCGGTCGGGGGCTCGAAACCACCAGGTCGTCACGCCGCGAGTGGCGGGCGCCGCCAATTCTGTGAGCTCCGCGACGTCCTGAGGTCCGACCGCGACCACTGCGACTCGCGCCCTGATTGTTTCGCTATCAGTCGTGACCTCGACGCCACCTGCCGTTGAGCGCAGGGCTCGTACTGTCGTGCTTACCTGAACAGGTTCGCCTAGCGAGGCAGCCATCTGTAAAGGCAAGGCTTGCATACCTGCCCGGGGCAGCCCAGGAGTGCCTAGCGCGAAGAAGCGCATCAGCATCCGTACGTAATTCGCGGAGGTGGCTCCTGTGCTGTCGGCAAGGACCCCAGCCAAAAAGGTGTCGAGCACGTCCCGACGCAACCGACCCGTAAGTCCCGCCTCGTCGAACGACTCGCCAAGCGTCTGGTCATGTGCGGAGCGAGAGGGGGTCGATGGGCGAAGCAATGTCGGTGCAAGCCAGCGGGCAAGCGCGAGCACATCTGACATAGGAGTGAGCTCGCTGCGCAGGGTAGCGAGCGCATGTCGTCGGTGGCGGATCGGATGAGCGAGGGTAGTGGTATTCAGTCCGGTGCGAACTGTCACGCCGACCCCGAACTTCTGCAACTCGAGCGCGGGCACGTTGATCCAGTCACGGACCGCGGTGTAGGCGGGGTTGAGTAACTGGAAACCTCTGTCGCAACGGAAGCCATCGATGCGTTCTGTTTGCACGCGACCGCCGATGGTCTGCTCTGACTCGAGCACGATGACGTTGCGGCCACTGCGTTGGACACGGCGTGCGCACTGCAGTCCCGCGAGTCCCGCTCCGATGACGATCACATCGGTGTCCATTTGACTCCATCCAGTTGGTTTCGATGCTGGCGCTGGCCAAGGTCCAGAGCAACCTGGGCTCAAGGTTAGATGGACAACGGCGCGCGCGGAAGTGCCTCTCGCAGCATCGGCCCGTGGTCCCCATCCCTATCGTAATCAAGTTCTGGCGAACATCGCGGTGAGCACGCTCGCGATCTTCCGCGCCATTCCAAATCCGGCCAAGCACCAGACCACCAAAGCGACGAGCAGCGAGACTTTGCCGATGACCTCAACGATCGGGAGGGCATCTATCCGTCCCAAGCTGATCGATGCGACCGCGAACATCCCCAGCGGGAAGACCATCGACCATAGCGTTGGGGTGTAGGTCAGGGGGACCTTGTGCACCCAGTGGCGCCACACGCCTACCCCCACCAGCATGGGGATCGTCCACGCTGCGAAGCACCAGAAGATGACGATTGTGCCGCCAATGATCACCCTTGCGGCGTCGACCATGGGGGTGGACGCCATATCGACGATGCTCACGCCGGCCACCACGGCGATGGCCAGGGCTCCCATGGACACCCAATACGGCGGTTCGAACTGTTGAGGGGTAAGCCCGTGATGGATAACTCGCAGCATCACGAACAGCGCGACCGCCATATATAGCGCAACGCCCACTGACCACGACAGCACCGCGAGTATGCCCACCCAGTACGCCGTGCCGCTCAAAAACGGCTGCGTCTGAGCGAGCCCGATCACGAGGGACTGACTGGCGACCGCCCAGATGAACCAGGTGCCGTTGGTGCGCTCGAGGATGGGCTTGCCGTCCCGTGCCATGAGCACCTGCCACGGCAGCGTGTAACCAAACACGAACCAAAGCGCCGCCGCTGCAAACACCAGTGGCACCGCAATCTGCGAGTATCCATCCAGCAGTAGGCGTACCGCAAGAACGTCGGTGCCCGCAACGATGGTGAAGAAGGCAAACACTCTTTCTGGGTCTCGCGTATCTGCGATCAGTTCGGGCCTAAAGGCAATCGCACGCCAGATAAACAGCGCCCATAGGATCACATAGCTGACCACCGCGATCATCATGAGCACCCATGAAGGCCCCTCAAAGCCAAGTCGCTTGAACCCCACGGAGATGATGCCGGTGCCCATGACCAAAGCGAAGTAGCCGGGTGAAAGCTGCGCGACCGCATGCTTTAAGGGTGCGAGGCGTCTATGCGTCGCTGTCGATGTACCAGCCATACTTCATGATAGTAAGATTGCTAAACGTGCAAGCGGAATTGTGCCACGTTCCTCGTGGCTACGGGCGGGGTGCCTGTCGCGCGGATCTCGCCACTGGTGAATTCAAAAGGTTCTGCGCAGATCATAGTGCGACGGTGTGTTTCAATACTCCTGCGTACTGTTCAGCGTCGGGCGGACGCAGTTATCGGAAGCGCGCGCTTCGGAGAAGGTGCCCTCATGAGGGAACTTCACAACCCGCTTCATTTGCACCGAACCCGAGATCGCGACTCCTTTGGCTTGCGTACTCGGCTCTTGGCGCTCGGAGCAACCTTCGTGCTTCTGAGCGCAAGCTTTTTCGGTTGGGTAGCGCCCGCGGCAGCCGACCCCGGCGATCCTTCGCCACTCGAGGCCAGTGAAACGGCTGACCGGTGAGTTGAATTCCGAACAAGATCCTCACGCCCGGCCCAAGCGCGTGCGGCGTACACTCGGGCCAGGAACTGCCCCTGGTTCCCCCCAATAGTGGGAGTCCGGATGTCCGGCATTACACCAAGTTCCCCTGCTGCCCAAGCCTCCCCGTCGAGCCGCGCCTCATTGGGCGACGGTCTGCTCACGCTTGGACTGCTTGCAAGCTCCTCGATGGAGAACGAGCACCGGCTACCGATACACCCCCGCCACCTGGACCGGATCGAGCCCGACGTGCGCGCGCGGATGATCGTCGAGCGTGGGTACGCCGATGCGTTCCAGCTGGAACCTGACTACGTCGAAGCGCGAGTGGGGAGGGTCGCAGAGCGCGCCGAAGTAATCGAGCGCGCGGACGTACTCCTTCTGCCTAAGCCGCAAGCGGCGGACGTAGCCGCACTTCCTGAGGGCCGCGTGCTGTGGGGCTGGCCGCACTGCGTACAGGACGCCGAATTGACGCAGATGGCGGTCGACCGTCGGCTGACGCTTATTGCTTTCGAGGCGATGAACCACTGGACAGCTGGGGGCGACTTTAGCCTGCACGTCTTTCACCAGAACAATGAGCTAGCCGGGTATTGCTCGGTGCTGCACGCCTTGACCCTAATCGGCTGGACCGGGGTCTACGGGCCACGGCTCAGCGCAGTCGTCATTGGCTTTGGCGCGACGGCACGAGGCGCGGTGACCGCGCTCAAGGCTCAAGGGATCTACGACATCCAAGTCCTCACGCAACGTGGTGTCGCTGCGGTCGGCTCGCCGATGCACAACACGCACATTACCCAACTCAACATTGACGGGCGTGCGACCCACCTCACCGAGATCGCTACCGAAGACGGCAACGTCCCGCTGCCAGAGTTTTTGGCCTTGCACGACATCGTGGTCAACTGCACGCTCCAGGACGTAGCGGCACCGTTGACGTACCTGCGCACTGCGGATCTAGCGGCCTTCGCGCCGGGAAGCCTGATTGTTGACATTTCATGCGACGAGGGAATGGGTTTTGAGTGGGCCAGGCCCACTACCTTCGACGAACCAATGTTCACCGTCGGCCAGGGCGTCAGTTACTACGCCGTCGACCACACCCCGTCGTACCTATGGAACTCAGCCACGTGGGAGATCAGCGAGGCGATCTTGCCGTTCTTGCGCACGGTATTAGAAGGGCCGACCGCGTGGGCAAATAATCCCACTATCTCCCGCGCGATCGAGATGCATGACGGAGTGATCAAGAACCCGAGCATCCTGAGTTTTCAAGGCCGCGAGACGACCTACCCGCACACTCCGACTACCTAGGCCCCCCACCGCTCCTGACCTCGGCAAGGAGCGGTACTCGCCCAACTCCTCGAAGGACGCTACCTTGGGCAGCCCCGTGGGCGGGACTGACGAGCATGAGCAGGCCGTCACGGACCACACCAGCGGGCCGCGCGGTCCCATTCGAGCTTGCGCGGTTCGAGCTTGCGCGGGACGTCAACACGCGATTCGACGCTCTACTTACTGGGTGCCTGGCAACGCTCGTGCTTCGACACCACGTCGGGCCATCAGCGTGATGTCGCGGTCAGCGCGTCGCGAAGCCACCGATTGCGCGACTCCAACAGGTGCGTCATGTAGCGCGTCAGTATCAGCCGATTAACAGCGGTACCGATGAATCCCGCGGGGGATTCGAATTCGACAGTGTCGAACATCGTGATCCCTCCGTCGGCCGCAACAAACCGATGTTCGTGCCGCCACGAGCGGAAGGGGCCAGTTACTTGCTCGTCAACAAACCGCGTGGGGGCGTCAACCTCAGTGATGCGCGAGGTCATCTTGAACGTCAAGCCGAAGTGCTTTGCCCGCCAGGTGACGGAATCGTCAAGCCTCATCACGCCGGAGGTGACTCCGGCAACCGCCTGTTCGTTCGAGCCGCCCATCGACGCGGTATGCGCATCAACGGAAAGGCTCAATTCGTAGCACGCCTCGATTGGCGCTGCAATCCAGGTCTCTAGAACCACGACCGGCATTGTCCGCACCTCCTACGCTCCCTACGAAGCATATCCGCCACTCATCGCCGCTCCAGATGCTGTGCCACTCGAGCGTTGGTGGCGGCGAATGGCCGATGCCGTGCGCGGACCAGCATCGTCCGTTCCGTACGATGCTCATCGTGACCCCTTTTCAGCGCGAAGCTAAGGCCTGATGCCGCCGCGCTCCCCGCTACCGCAGCGCCAAGGGCTTGATGCCGCGTGGCTACGCACGCCTGGAATCGGCTCCGAAGGCACACCACAGTGGGAGACGATGCGCGAATTCCTTATGGAACGCCTGCCCGCCAAAGCGCTGGTCGCGGAAATGCTGGACGCTGGTGAGTTCGTCGACCAGGCGGGACGCGCCTTGGGCGGGGACGAGGAGTACCGGCCACACTCGTTCGTGTGGTTTCACCGCCCGCTAGCACCTGAGACCTTAGTGCCGTTCCCTATCGAGGTTCTGGACGTGCACGAACGCTTTGTGGTGGTTGATAAGCCTCACTTCATGGCCACCACCCCGCGCGGCATACACGTGCAGGAGACTGCCCTGGTCAAATTGCGCCTGTCCCTGGACCTGCCTGAGCTCGTTCCCGCGCATCGGCTGGACCGTCTTACCGCCGGCGTACTGTTGTTCAGCGCGCGCCGCGAGTACCGCGGCGCCTACGCAGGGGTGTTCCAGTCGCACAGCGCGCTCAAGACTTATGAGGCGTTAGCGCCATACGATCCGGAACTCGAGTTCCCGCGCCGCCTCATCGGCAGGATCGAGAAACGACGAGGCAGCCTGCAGGCCGAGTTAGTGCCTGGGGAGCCCAACGCGGAGACACTCGTGGAACTCGTGGAGATTCGCGGCCAGCATGCGCGCTATAGGCTGTCGCCCATCACGGGCAAGACTCACCAGCTGCGTGTGCAGATGGCCGCTTTGGGGCTCCCGATCCTGGGAGACTCGCTCTACCCGACCGTCATGGACGTCGCCCCGGACGACTTCAGAGCCCCCTTGCAGCTCGTCGCTCGCCGCCTGCGCTTCATAGACCCGATCGACCACTCCTCACGGGACTACACGAGCACATCCGCGCTCGAGTGGCCCCTTGCCCGTTGAGTCGAAACTCCACCAGGTTCCGGTCGAGCGAAACGTCTGACTCGTCGCCCTATTCGGCCATGTTCCACGGCATAAAGGCGTCACGATAGCAGAGCGTCTGGAACTCATTCCGGCCAATCCGGATCGCCGACGAGCGCACCGTTCCGGTACGTCGCGCACAGCCTGAACGGATTTGGCGCAATGCTGTTGTCGAATACTTCCGCGACGTCGGCGACGAGCTGGACTTTGCTTGGGTGAGAGAACACCGTCTCAGAGATGAAGGACTTTTCTGTCGCAATCTTTTCTCGCCGCTCCGCCTCCGCGACCCGAGCTCCCTCGTACGCGTGCTCGGCCTGCGCATCGGGCCACCGCTCGGCTGCTATCTCGTAGGCGTTGATAAACGGCAGGTGCGTGGCAGGGCTCAGGACATCACGGGCGCAGCTGGTCTTCCCCGCGCCGTTGGGGCCAGCGAGCAGATGCAACAGTGGCATTAGCCGTGAGCCGGATGCGCGCGCTGTGCACGATCTGCTGCGGCACCGTGCGGGACGTGACCGCCGTCGCCGCGACGGCAGAGTCGTACACGTCGGCGGGAAGGCGCAGCGGCTGGCTCGTCCTAGTCATGACTCATGGGTAGCGCCGTGCTATAGAAGGGAGCACAGGGCAATCCAGTGGGAACAGGGCCGAATCTCGACGCGCCGGAGACAGTGGCGCAGATGTCCCGCTAGAGCAATGTGAATTCGAGGCTCCGGTCGTCACCAATGAATCCACTCCGGAACCCATCCGACTCTTTCGGGCTGTATGCGAAAGGCTTTACTCGAATACTCGAGCTAGGCCCTTCGCGTTAAGCGGTCAGTCTCAGCATCTCGGCCGCGCCTAGAAAGCAGTGCTGGGAAGATCCTTCTCACCATCGACGATCGCGGTGATGATCCGCGCTGCCACGAGGTCTGGATCCAGCGCCGCTGCGAATCGCGGCGCTGACCCGGCGATCGGGTGCTCAGACAGCGAAGTGCCAGTGTGGCCTGGGCGAGCATCTACGAGTCGGATGCCTGCGCGACGATACTCGCGCGACGCTGCGACAACGAAGGCGGCGAGCGCCGCTTTCGACGCCGAGTACGCCGCCACACCGGCGACGGGCATCTCGGCAACAACGCCGCTCAGAGTTACGATAAAGGGATCTCGACCATCTCGCGCCGAGGCCGCGAGGTAGGGCTCGCTCTGGGTAATGAGTTGGATCGCGCTGGTCGTGTTCACCGCAAATAGTTCGTCTACCGTGGCGGGGTCAAGGTCTGACGCAGCGCCGAAGGCGACAACCCCCGATGCGACCACTATCCCGTCGAGACGGCCGTGCTGCGCATTCGTGGCTTCAAGCACCTCGCGAATCGCAGAGGGGGCGCGTAGATCGTGCCCCGCAGACTTGGACGATCGGGCGACGATGGCGCCAGCGTCCTCCAGTTGAGTGGCGATCCGCGAGCCGAGCCCGCCGGTCGCGCCGACTACCAGAACAACCGCACCCTGAAGATTTGTCATGATTCGATCCTAGATCAGGTGCGGGCAGGCAGCCTAGCGCGAGTCGGTTTGCTGACGCGGGACGGCTGCGGCCATCCTCCCATCCTGCGAAGCCGGCATCTGTGGCGTCGATGGATAGATACTTATCGCACCAACAGAAACGGCTCCAAACGACGAAGCAAGCGGGGCCGTCTCAGAAACTTAGTGAGCTGAACATTAAAGCGGAACTCAACACACGCTCCGTAGCCGAATAACGTCTCAAGTACGGGACGCTCAGCACCGCCCCATACTCAGTGCCCAGTTCCGTCCGTAGCGTCCGCACCGCGGCCGCCTACTCCTCCGACGAGTACAGATGTGCTGTCGATCTCCCAGACCCCTGATTCGTTGCCCTAACACCATCCTCGTTTCCAAGATCTGACCTGTCCCGGCACCCTGGCGCCTGAGAGTCTCCGCGGGCGTAGTTGCTCTGTCGCAATCTCGGTCCACGAGACAGACCAACTAGCCGCAGTTCGGCATCTCGTACACCACTTGTTCTGCCCCGTGGCCATCTAACTCGGTGCGCTCAACCTCGCATCTCAACGTGCCCGAAGCCCCCGCATAGAGAACTGCCGCTGTTGCACCACATGCGATGAGGGCCACCACGGCTGCAACGGTACGTCGATTCCTCCGTGACAACTCGTCACCCTCCTCGGGCTTACACGACACTCCTAGGTAGTCGGATGTTACCAAGCGCGTTCCCGTTGACGGAAGTGGCCGCATCCCGAAGCGGCCTAATTCTCGCAGGGATCGGGCGCCGTAGTGCTCAAGGCCACCAATGTCGAGCGCGGAGCCTCGTGGGGGCTCTCGTCGACCGTTGGGTGCTTTCGGCGGGTCCGTTGGAGGTGCTGGGCTGGCTGAAGACCGCCGGGACGTCTGTCCAGACCTCGGCGCGAACTGACCGGCACGCTCATCTGCGAAGAGCCCGTTACCCGGCTCTCGACGCGCCTGGCATCCGTACGGGTGGCGGCCACGAGCACCGCGGCGGCTGACGCGGCATCGTTGAACGTTCGCGCCTCGGCGTACATCATCCAGTGCTCAGCAACCAGTAGGAGGTTGCGGTCGATCGGCATCGACGCACGGTGGTACTGGATGAACTAGTGCTCTTCTCGAAAGAGCGTCCCAGGGTCGCCCGAGCCGGCCCGGTCAGACGTGAACGTCTGACCAGCGACATCGACGGCTGCACCTCCTGCGGGTGGAGCGGTCAACGAGCCTGCCCGATCCACGACCCAGGGTCGTGGTGAGTGGCGCAGACCCTCAAGGAGAGAGACCACAAGACGGTCGTTGATCAACGCCACCACAGCGCGTACCATATGTGGTACCAGTCGAAAGAAGGAGGCCGAGATGGCCATCACCGCATCCGAGGCCCGCAGGGGCCTCTTCCCACTTATTCAGCAAGTTAACGATGACGCGACTACCGTGGAGATCACCTCCAAGGCAGGCTCGGCCGTCTTGATGTCGCTGACCGAGTACGAGGCACTGCAGGAGACGGCGTACCTGCTGCGCTCTCCCGCCAACGCACAGCGCCTTCGCGACGCTGACGCAGCGCTACGCGCCGGTCGCGGTGTCAGGCAGGAACTCGATCGCGCTTGAACATCGTCTTCGCCCCTCAGGCGTGGGACGACTACTGCCACTGGCAGAACACCGACCGTGCAACGCTCAAGCGGAT
>Ga0314774_1001217_pt1 | contig 17123 bp, 13 predicted proteins | sample MetaGCBIA2018_FD_204515 | JGI IMG/M metagenome (GOLD analysis project Ga0314774, IMG submission 204515) | Cryopeg brine microbial communities from Beaufort Sea near Barrow, Alaska, United States - CBIA 2018 | ecosystem: Environmental > Aquatic > Marine > Coastal | place: USA: Alaska | collected... | reverse complement strand
CAGCAGGATCAACCGTCGTAAAGACGGCTCCACCTCGCCTCATGCTTGGGGGGATGCACAATAAAAATCAAAGAACGAAGTCAAGGGAGCAGTGTGCCTACTTGACAGATGTTAACCATATCAACGGCTCCACTTCGTCTCCAAGTTTGGCGACGACTCAAATTCTACGCTCATTTTCCGCACCGAGGACGGCGCAGTTTTTCGCTCTGAATTTAGTGAAATAAAAGAGGGGGGTCTTGTAATTTCGTATATGTACCAAGAAGGGTTTTGAATGGCCCACTGGGATACGGAATCAGACCGATATGTCCATGTCAAACACTCCGTGTCTGCCATGCCGTCCAAATCTGATCCCTACCGGCTATTCGCCGGCGATCCCCATGGACTTCAAATAAGGAGATTTTAGCTACTTCAATATCTGGAGTAATGAGACTTAAATTAATGTTTTTACTGTGCTAAGATCAATTTCAATGTAAACAATCGTGTGATGATATATGGACAGTTTCCATGTGATAATTAGTTAGGCGAAAGCCGTAAAGGAGGTAACCGTGGATATAAAATGGAATAACTTGTCAGGCATAGGTTCAAGGGATTTTAAATGCGGGCATTGTGGCAACATCATCGCTACAGATAGAGGATATTTCCCAAGTGACCCTCTTGATGGGCTGAATGCTAGAATATATATATGTCCTCATTGCGCCAGGCCAAGTTTTTTTCACGGAGAGAGACAATACCCAGAGATTGCCCCTGGAAACGAAGTTGATCACGTTCCCGAAGCAGTTTATTTACTATACAAGGAGGCTCGTAACTGTGTTGCGGCATCTGCTTACACCGCTTCGGTGTTAATATGCAGAAAGTTACTTATGAATATTGCTGTTTCCCAAGGAGCAAAAGAAAATCTCCGATTCATTGAATATGTAGATTTTCTTGCAAACAGTGGGTTTGTGCCACCAAACGGAAGAGGCTGGGTAGACCACATTAGAAAAAAAGGTAACGAGGCTACCCACGAGATTGTGGTCATGGGTCACAGTGATGCATCGGATTTAATATCGTTCTCGGAAATGCTGCTCAAGTTCATCTATGAATTTCCAGCACAAATACCAAAACAATGAACACTAATGACTTTTTTATTTTACTTTTTGACGATCTCCATTCAATCGTTTAATAAAGTATTGATCGATTTGAAGATAGAATTTTGCCCCTTGCAGAATAGTATAAGAACCATGAGGTGCTCTCGATCTGAACCGTGAGTAACCGCGTGTTTGTTTCTCGGCCAACCGCCCGAGCCAACGAATGACAGTAGATTGACCGCCGTAGATTTCACCGGTTTCATAATCGACTTGAGCAGACGAGTCGAGATCGGAAAGAGGGGGGGGCTGTTTTGTAATTTCGTATATGTATCAAGGGGAATTAGAGTGTGCTATAAATAGCTAGTTTTCATACTGGATGTAAATGTATTTAGAACCCCCCGTGTTACTAAAACGGGATTAAGAAGGAGTGCTATCATGGTTCCACCGAAAGTATTCATTTCGTACTCGCATGACTCTGCGGAACATAAACAATGGGTCTTGGAGTTTGCTACCACTCTCAGGAATCGAGGGGTTGATGCTGTTTTAGACCAATGGAGTCTCAAGCCAGGAAGTGATCTCCCTGAATTTATGGAACAAAACCTTGAATCTGCTGATCATGCAGTAATGGTATGCACAAAGCGATATGTGGCTAAAGCTAACGCAGGTGAAGGAGGAGTCGGATATGAAAAGATGATAATGACATCTAATTCACTAACAAAAATATCTGATAATAAAGTTATTCCTATCATCAGAGAGAGCGGAGAGCCAAGAGTTCCAACGTTTTTAAAAACCAAACTCTATGTTGATTTCACAAGAGATGAAGACATTGAATATTCACTAGACGAGCTACTTAGAACGCTTCTAAATGCTCCGCTGTACGAAAAACCAGAAATTGGGAAGAATCCTTTTAAACCACTATCTGAGGCACGACCAGATAGAACTTCAGATGGGATAAAGGAGATAATGATTGAAATAATTGATTGTTACAATAACATAAGAAGAGAACACGTGATGTTTGATGAATTTCTAAACAGGACAAAGATGCCACGTTTAAAATTTGACAAGTATAGTAAGGCGGCGATAGATGAAGGACTTATTATTAGAAATAGAATCTTTATTCTGATAACGGATAAAGGGCGACAGTACGCAGAAGAACACGAACTTTTTTAACTAAACGCCACTGCGATCTCTCACGTTGAAGATTATATCTTCTTCCCAGTGCCCATCTTCGTCCGTACTGGGGAGCCAGTTAAGCGACACTCAAGAGCAAAATTCCACAGACAGACGGTCCCGACACCTACAGTGGTGGTCTTGCGAACAGAGGGTTAATTCCGTCGAACTTGCCAAAGACAAAAACAGGGTTGGGATAGAAACAGAGGGTCAGAACGGTGAATGTGAAGGGTCAACCGGTTCATATTTTGACTTGTCGTGTGTGAATTGCTGATCGAGGCGAAGTTTATCGAAATATTTCGCGATCTGGAGGAATACGGGTGTGCCACGGCGCATAGAATATGACGATTTACCGGCACGAGACCTAAACTTAGAGAATCCCCGTGTTCGTTTTTCATCACATCTGCCGAGCCAACGAATTACAGTTTTTTCCCCACCATAAAAACCGAGTTTTTCATCTTTAACACCGCAGCCGTTTAGCTGATCCGCTGGCATTTCCAAAATTGGAACGGGTTTTATATTCTTTGAGTTTCCCCAAAATCGGCCGAAGTTTGAAAAGCCGGGTGGAACGTGTTTTTGCGAGTCCTTATCGATATATTTTGTCAGATAATTAGCCGTTGCCATTTCCCAAGGAATCCAATTGTCGCCACGTTTCGGACCATGCCACCAGAGTTGATCAGCGTTGTCGGGGTCTGTTATACGAACCCAAGATTCTGCGAGTTTTTCCCAGGAATCGTTACCAGGTGGAACTGTGAGAAATACGTGAAAATGGGGAGCATCCCGTTTTTGGAATTCCAACAGCCAGAGAATGCCAATTCCTGGGAAGAGTCGGCGAACCACTTTGAGCCATGCCCGTAGATGACGTTTACATTCGCGGCCATCGATCGGCCATTCATTGTGATAGGTCAGCCCGAATTGAGACACTAGAGGAAGTTCCGAGTTTTCTGCGATGAAACGGAGGTTTGACCGTGATTTAGTAGAAAAGCCTTGAAGAGTCGAACCTGTTCGGTTTGGGGGTTTTTGATTTGGATTACCGTAGCCGTAACGCTTAACTTTCAGAGCCGAACGGTAGAGAATCAACGAATCATCAGCTTTAGTTTTGAGACCATGACCGGTGAATTCTAGAGAATCGCGGGAAGATATGGAAGTAGTAACAAGCGGGTTGCCAACCGTACCGCTGCGCGGGTCGGCAGCCAACCCCTTTGATTTCGTTACCATCCGTAAGTCTCCCTGGAGAAGACTTCACAGAAGGCGAGCTGACGGAGCGAAGCGTTACGGATAATCAGTAGACGATATTGAGAGGGAACCTTGCGAAGATAACGTGAAGCTAATTTAGATCGTTGTTGAGAGGTGAGGCAATCGACATAGAAATGATAGTCAGATAATCGCCTTTGTGTTTTTATTCCAGCGGGGTTCATGATCGAACCCCAGACGTAACATTAAACGTAACGTCGCATAAGATATATTATGTAAACTTTGCAAGAGATAGTTTTTTAATGGTTTGAATATATGGATAATAGAGGATTATAGAGGTTGGAAAATTGATTTGTCTGGAATTAACAGAAAAGGCAAAGGAGGCTTAAAACAACCCATGCTAGCACCTTGCCCATGCCGAGAAAGTCGCTTACAGGTCAAATTTGAGAGCCTACTTTTTGTGCAATATACTGAAATTATTGGAATTATGCAGAATATCTGAAATATTGATCAACCGGCGTTAACCAGCTCGAGTCGTCCACCCCAGCGTTGTTTTAGTTCTTGCCGAACATCCTCATACTCAGGCGCTGTCAAAAACCCGGGACGGTTAGCCAACTCAAAAGCATCCTCGTGTGCCTCATCGAGAATCCTCGCATCACGCAGCAGATTGGCGACCCGAAAATCTGGCAAGCCGGCCTGTCGCGTACCGATGAAATCACCCGGACCGCGAATTTCGAGATCCGCTTCGGCGATGCGGAATCCGTCGTTGGTTTCCGTCATCACCTGTAAGCGCTTCAGTCCATCATCGCTGACCTGGTTGGAACGAATCAGAAAACAGCGACTCTTCCCTTCGCCGCGACCAACTCGTCCTCTGAGTTGGTGAAGTTGAGCCAAGCCAAAGCGCTCAGCATGTTCGATGACAATGATCGTTGCATTGGGAACATCAATACCAACCTCTATCACCGTGGTTGAAACCAGGAGGTGAATTTGGTTCTCTTTAAATGCCTTCATCTCGGCATCTTTTTGCTCTGAAGTCATGCGGCCATGCAGCAGGCCAACCCGATAGTCGGCAAATTCCGACTGCAACTGTTCGGCGGCAACAGTTGCGGCCTTAAGATCGCTCTTTTCAGATTCTTCGACCAAAGGATAGACAATATAGGTCTGTCTGCCGGCTTTAAGTTCCTGACGTATGGCATTATAGACGTCGGCACGTCGGTTTTCCATGACCGCTGAAGTCTGAACCGGATGACGGCCAGGCGGCATTTCATCGATAACCGACAGAGAGAGATCGCCGTAAAGAGTCAAGGCCAGGGTGCGTGGAATCGGTGTTGCCGTCATGACCAAAAGGTGTGGGTGTTCCCCCTTTTGCCTGAGTACGGCTCTCTGCTTAACGCCAAAACGATGCTGCTCATCGACAATCCCGAGCCCTAAACGGTGAAACGTGACCCCCTGTTGCAATACCGCATGGGTGCCGACGACCAGATCAATTTCTCCCAATTCGATGCGGGCGTAAACCTCTCTCTTTTCTGACGGTTTTAAGGACCCGGATAAAAGAATCGCCTTGAGCCCTAACTGATCAAGATAAAGTTTAAATTGAGCAAAGTGCTGTTCAGCCAGAATCTCGGTCGGAGCAACGATGGCGACCTGACAGCTGTTTTCAATCGCAATCAAGGCGGTCATCAGGGCGACAATCGTTTTACCACTCCCGACATCTCCCTGTATCAGGCGATTCATCGGATGTGGCGACATGACATCTCGCTTAATCTCACCGAGGACACGACGCTGAGCCTTTGTCAGTGTGTAAGGGAGCAAGGCGGCGAGCGGTTTTGTGAACTGATGGTCGAGTTTAAACGGAATCCCTGGCGCGATGACCACTCCGCGTCTTTTCATCGCCATGCCGAGAGCGAGAAAGAAGAACTCATCATAAACCAACGCCAATCGAGCCGGGTTTCGGCCGGATTCGAGAAGATCAATACGACTATCGGCAGCCGGATTGTGGACAGCCTGTATCGCAGCTGCCGTAGTCATCAGCCCTCTTTTGTTGCGAATCGCTTCAGGAATGTGGGTCTGCAGGGAGTCTGCAAAACGGGTGACGGCGTCGCGCCAAACTTTTTGGGCTGTTTTCTGGTGCAGGCCTTCGGTTAAATGATAGAGAGGAAGGATGGTTCCAACACTTAAAGCTTTTTCTGCTTCATTTGTATCTATCGTACTGTTTTCTTTGATAAACTCCACGTCAGGATGGTGCGCTTCACGCAACGATCCGAACCGTTTGACGTCGGCAATAAAAAACGCTTTGCGGCCGACCGCAAAGCGTTGCTTCATCCAATTTTTTTTGTAGTGAAACCATTTGAGCAGGATCTGACCGGTACCGTCACTGACGATCACTTCAAACAGTTGGCGGCGAGTCGTGCGAGTCGTCTCCTCACCGGCGGCGAGAATCTCTCCACAAAATATCTCCCGCTCCCCTTCCCTGAGCTCAGCAATCTTTTTTATGATGCGTCGATCTTCATAACGCGCAGGAAGTTGAAACAAAAGATCTTCAATCGACTCAATCCCCATCTTCTGGAGTTTGGTCTGTACAGCTGGGCCAACTCCGTGTAATACGGAGACTGGCTGCTGAAGAGGTGCACTCTGGGCCGCTTTTAACATGCCGTCCCGTTCGTAGGCTACTTATCGAGAATCAGATTCAGTTCACGGATGATATCATCAACGTCAAGGCCATGTGCCCGGGCACCGAGTGTCAGGGTTTCATTGTCAACACCACCACACCCCATGCAGGCAAGATTGAATTTATTTTTGAGCATTTTACCAACTTCCGGGCTCATATTCAAAACCTGACCGAAGGTCATATCTGCTGTGATTTTTCCTTTTTTCATCTTGGTCACCTGTAGACAATATCTATAATTTCGTAGAGCTTAACTCCTGATGGGACTTTAATCGAAACTTCATCATCAATATGATGCCCGATGAGTGCTCTACCGACAGGAGATGTTACGGAAATCTTCCCCTCTTTAATATTGGCCTCTTCCTCTCCGACTATTTGATAAGTAAACTGTGCTTCAGTGTCGACATCCAGGATGGTAACGGTTGCACCAAAAACAATATTTTCAGCAGTGAGTTCGGCCGGATCGATCACCTGTGCCAAGGCAATCATGCCGTTGAGTTCCTGAATCCGTCCTTCGATCATCCCTTGTTTTTCTTTGGCCGCATCATACTCTGCGTTCTCAGAAAGATCTCCATGATCACGGGCAACAGAGATCTCATTAACGACCTTCGGGCGTTCCACACGGATCAGACGTTTTAACTCTTCCTGAAGAGATTGATGGCTGCCAGGGGTCATCGGTATTCGTTGCGACATTTGCTATCCTTTGATCATAAAATGACCGGGCGAGGTTAAACCCCGCCCGGCAGTATTAAACTTATTTCTGATGAATTCAGCGAAGATAATACCCTTGAATCGTTTCGACGTCAAGTCCTTCTCGTTGCATGGCCAGAATTCCATCGACTGCAGCGTGCATACCAGCAACGGTCGTAAAGTAGGCAACGTTATGCATTAAGGCTGTCCGCCTGATCGAATAGGAATCGATCACAGACTGAGCACCGAATGTCGTGTTGAAGACCATGGCAATTTCGTTGTTTTTCAAAGCATCAACGCAGTGCGGCCGCCCCTCTTTCACCTTATTGATTAATTCAACTTCGACACCGTTGTCGCGCAGATACCTTGCCGTCCCGTCAGTAGCAACAATTATAAATCCGGATGTTGCGAGTTTGCGTATCGAATCGAGTATTTGGTCTTTGTCTTCATCTTTGATACTCACAAAGACTTTTCCAGAGAGCGGCAGATTAACGCCAGCCCCGAGTTGAGCTTTAGCAAAGGCCCGGCCGAACTCCTCATCAATCCCCATAACCTCACCGGTTGACTTCATTTCTGGTCCGAGCAGGGTATCGACACCAGGGAACTTAACAAACGGGAAAACAGCTTCTTTGACCGAAAAATATTTCGGAATAATTTCACCGGAAATACCGAGTTCAGCAAGACTCTTACCGGCCATGACCCGGGCGGCAATTTTAGCGAGTGGACGACCGGTTGCCTTGGAGACGAACGGGGCGGTTCGACTCGCTCTCGGGTTGACTTCGATTAGGTAGACCTCCCTTTTTCTGACGGCAAACTGGATATTCATCAGACCGACAACGCCGAGTTCGAGAGCGAGGGCCGCTGTTTGCCGTCTGATCTCATCCTGAATTGAGCTATCAAGGGAATATGGCGGCAATGTGCAGGCTGAGTCACCGGAATGAATTCCGGCCTCTTCGATATGTTGCATGATCCCCCCAATAACGACATCCTTGCCGTCGCACAAGGCATCAACATCAATCTCGGTGGCAGCCTCAAGGAACTTATCGACCAGAACAGGATGGCCCGGTGAGACTTTAACCGCATAGAGCATATAGTTGCGCAGCGATTCAACGTCATAGACGATTTCCATAGCGCGTCCGCCCAGAACATAGGAGGGACGAACAACAACCGGATAACCGATTTCCTCGGCTATCTCCTCGGCATCTTCCAGCGAACGTGCGATACCATTAGCAGGTTGCTTCAGGTCGAGTTTATAGAGCAACTCCTGAAACCGTTCACGATCTTCGGCCCGGTCAATGGCATCGGGAGAGGTCCCGATAATCGGTACGCCAGCCTTCTCTAGAGCAACAGCAAGCTTCAACGGTGTCTGACCACCAAACTGAACAATTACGCCGACCGGCTTTTCAATATCGACAATCTCCAGAACATCCTCAAATGTGAGTGGTTCGAAGTAGAGACGATCGGAGGTGTCGTAATCGGTTGAGACCGTTTCTGGGTTACAGTTGACCATGATCGTCTCATAACCATCTTCGGCAAGAGCGAAGAGACCATGCACGCAGCAATAGTCGAACTCAATCCCCTGCCCGATACGGTTGGGTCCGCCACCAAGAATAATGATCTTTTTTCGATCCGTCGGCTGTGCCTCACACTCCTGCTCATAGGTTGAGTAGAAGTAAGGGGTAAACGCCTGGAATTCGGCGCCGCAGGTGTCGACCCGTTTGAACACAGGGCGGACTCCATACTTGATACGCTTTTGGCGGATGGTCGATTCTTCGGATTTCCAGAGTACAGCCAATCGTTTATCAGAAAAACCATACTGCTTGGCATCGCGCAACAGATCACTAAATGCCTCGCCACCCTGGCTGAGCAGATGTGATTCAGCGATAAGCTCCTCTTCTTTGTTGATGATTTGGCGAATATTTTCCACAAACCAGGGGTCGATGCCGCTCAGATTAAAGATCCGTTCGGTGCTGAATCCGGCCCGGATCGCATCCCCCATATACCAGGGGCGTTCCCAGTTCGGGACAAGGAGTTTGGCTTCGAGTTCTTTCACCTCTGATTTTGTCGCCTTTTTCGGCGCGCGACACGGCTCTTCAAATAGCCTGCTTTCTAAGCCAAAAGAGTCAATTTCAAGTGAACGCAGCGCTTTTTGAAACGACTCTTTGAAAGTCCGTCCAATCGCCATGACTTCACCGACTGACTTCATCTGGGTGGTCAGTGTCGCGTCTGCCTGTTGAAATTTTTCGAAAGTAAACCTGGGGATTTTGGTCACGACATAGTCAATGGTCGGTTCAAAGGAGGCGAGTGTTTCCCGTGTAATATCGTTCGTAATTTCATCGAGGGTGAAACCGACTGAGAGTTTGGCAGCGATTTTTGCAATCGGGAATCCGGTCGCTTTTGAAGCGAGCGCTGATGAACGGGAAACGCGCGGGTTCATTTCGATGACAACGAGTCGCCCATCGACCGGGTTAATACCGAACTGGATATTCGAACCACCGGTCTCAACCCCGATTTCGCGGATAATGCGGCAAGAGACGTCACGCAGGATCTGGTATTCCTTATCGGTCAATGTTTGAGCCGGGGCAACGGTGATCGAATCGCCTGTATGCACGCCCATAGCGTCAAAATTTTCAATAGAACAGATAATGACGACGTTGTCAGCCAGGTCACGCATCACCTCAAGTTCATACTCTTTCCAGCCGATGACAGATTCTTCAATCAATATTTCATCGGTGGGTGAAGCATCAATACCAGCGAGAATCATCGACTGGTATTCTTCCTTATTGTAGGCGATTCCTCCACCAGTGCCGCCGAGCGTAAAGGAAGGACGAATAATGACTGGGAAGCCGATTGATTCAATAATCTGCATCGCCTCTTCTTCGGTGTGGGCCAGACCTGAACGGGGAACCTCGACCCCAATTCTCGCCATGGCGGCCTTAAACAGAGTGCGGTCTTCAGCCATTTCGATCGCCGGGAGTTTGGCCCCGATCAGGTCAACACCATACTTCTCAAGCGTGCCATCTTTAGCGACAGCGACAGCCGTATTCAGAGCGGTCTGTCCGCCGAGAGTCGGCAATATGGCATCAGGACGCTCTTTTTCGATAATCCGGGTCAGAGACTCCGGGGTCACCGGTTCGATATAGGTACGGTCTGCGAAATCCGGGTCAGTCATGATCGTCGCCGGATTCGAGTTCAGCAAAATGACCTCATACCCCTCTTCCTTCAACGCCTTGCAAGCCTGAGTTCCGGAATAATCAAATTCACAAGCCTGCCCGATGATGATCGGACCAGCTCCGATAATCAGTATTTTTTTAAGATCAGTACGCTTTGGCATGATGTCCTTCTTTATTGCTATGTAGGAGACTTTACTTTAAATAATAAGATCCAAGTAACTATTATTAAGACGTTTTATGCTTTTTCATTATATCGATAAAATCGTTAAAGAGGTACTGAGCATCGTGTGGACCGGGAGAGGCTTCAGGGTGATACTGAACCGAAAATGCCGGTAGGGATTTGTGGCGAATCCCTTCGACCGTGCTGTCATTCAAATTGATATGCGTCACGACAACATCCTCACCCAGGGCGGCCGGATCAACAGCGAAACCGTGATTTTGGGCGGTGATCTCAACATTTGGCCCCTCGCCTCTTCTCACCGGCTGATTACCACCACGATGGCCGAACTTGAGTTTGTATGTTTTTGCACCGAGGGCAATCGACAGGAGTTGGTGCCCGAGACAGATCCCAAATAGCGGAACGTTCCCGAGGAGTTTGCGGATATTCTCCTGAGCGTAAACGATCGGCTCCGGGTCGCCGGGGCCATTACTCAAAAAGACACCATCGGGTTTCATCGCCAGAATTTCATCTGCGGGGGTGTTTGCCGGAACCACTATGACCTCGCAATTACGTTCTACGAAGTTGCGCAGGATGTTCCGTTTGATGCCGAAATCATAAGCGACCACCTTGTAAAGTGGCTTATCCTGCCCAACACTGTAACCGGTTCCAAGTGACCAGACCCCCTCGGTCCAGCTGTAAGGTTCTTCACAGCTGACCTCCTTGACGAGGTCGAGACCAACAATGGAGGGGGCTTTTTGTGCCTTGGCGACAACACTTTCCGGGTTCAGGTCAACCGATGAAACAATCCCAGTCTGGGCTCCCTTGTCGCGGATGTGGCGAACCAGAGCACGGGTGTCTATCCCCTGGATACCGACAATGTTATGGCTCTTTAACCAGGCATCGAGACTCATCTCAGAGCGCCAGTTACTCGGGAAGTCGCACGCCTCCTTCACAACAAACCCAGAAAGGTGCGGTTTGTCCGACTCGGCATCTTCGCTGTTCACCCCATAATTGCCGATCTGGGGATAGGTCATCGTTACGATCTCTCCATGATAGGAGGGGTCGGTTAAAATTTCCTGATAGCCGGTCATGCTGGTATTAAAAACGACCTCACCGATCGTCTCGCCGATTGCACCGAGGGGTTTGCCATGAAATACCGTCCCGTCAGCCAGTGCCAGAATTGCCTTCATAATCTTTGTAACTCCAATAATCTTAAATGTCTGTGGACGTCATGTGTCCGAAACTTATATCCAAATCTTATGCTGTTTTATTGAATAAGACGGCCACCGAGAATCGTAGCGACTGCGGCCCCCTTCATTTTGCGTCTGTCAAAAGCGCTGTTTTTACTTTTAGAGATTAAATCTTTAGCCGAGACGATCCACTCTTTGTCTGGATCGATGATCGAAACATCTGCCCAGGCACCAACGGTTAATGTGCCGACCGGCAGGTTCAAGACTGAAGCCGGACCAGAGGTCAGAAGCTCGATCGCTCGATTGAGATCGATGACCTGATCTGAAACCAGATCTAAGGTCAAGGGGAGAGCCGTCTCAAGACCGACGATACCGTTCATGGCTATCTTGAACTCAACGTTCTTTTCATCAATATGATGCGGGGCATGGTCTGTCGCGATGGCATCGAGGGTCCCATCTGCCAATCCTTCACGCACAGCTGCCACATCTTCGGTTGATCTGAGCGGCGGGTTCATTTTGGCGTTGGTGTTGTAGCCACGCACCGTCTCATCCGTAAGAGTGAAGTGGTGCGGCGCAGCTTCACCGGTCACTTTAACGCCGCGCTTCTTGGCCGCCCGAATAATTTCAACCGACCCCTTGGTCGAGACATGCGCCACGTGCAGACGTGCTCCGGTAAATTCGCAAAGCATAACATCACGCGCGGTTGCTGCATCTTCAGCGACCCAGGGAATCCCCTTGAGCCCGAGCTCTGTAGAGACAAACCCCTCATTCATCACGCCGTCGCCAACCAGGTCGAGATCTTCGGCGTGGGTAATAATGACCGTATCAAACGGCTTTGAATAATCGAGTGCGCAGCGCATGAGCTCACTGCTTGTGACCGGTTTGCCATCATCCGAAAAAGCGACACATCCCGCCTCTTTCATGTCCCCCATTTCGCTAATGCAGTCACCATCCAACCCTTTAGTGATACTGCCGACCGGAAAGACCCGGGCAAACCCCTCTTTTTCGGCCTTTTCGATGATATATCGAGTCACAGCCTTATTGTCGATAATCGGCTTGGTGTTCGGCATACAAGCGACCGAAGTGAAACCGCCGGCAGCGGCAGCTCTTGTTCCGGAGACAATATCTTCCTTGTACTCGTAGCCGGGGTCTCGCAAATGAACATGGATATCGATCAGTCCCGGTGTGACCAACATTCCGGTGGCATCGACAATCTGGGCGCCATCCCCTTTGAGATTTTTGCCGACAGCTAAGATCTTCCCGTCATCAATCAGAACATCCATTTCTGAATCTATGTTGTTTGCCGGATCGATGACGCGTCCGCCCTGTACCAGTAATTTCATATCAAACCTCTTTCTTACCTGCAGATTTGTCGATTTTATTCTTCACCGTGATCAACGCCACTGACCAGATAGAGCAACGCCATTCGGACCGCAACGCCGTTTTCAACCTGATTGAGTATGACATTTTGCGGACCGTCTGCAACATAAGTCGAAAGCTCGACGCCGCGATTGATCGGCCCGGGATGCATCACCAGAGCATCCGGCTTGGCCAGAGTGACATTGTTAGCGTTCAAACCGTAGAATTTTGCATATTCACGCACCGAGGGGATCAACGCTTTCCCTTGACGTTCCATCTGGATTCGTAACATCATGACAACATCGGCATCACGGATCGCTTCATTCATGTCAGTATAAACCGTCGCACCCAATTTTTCGATCCCGGGGGGGATCATGGTTCCGGGACCACACAACCTCACCTCGGCCCCCATTTTATTGAGAGCATAGAGGTTGGATCTGACGACACGACTGTGGGTGATGTCACCAACTATCGCGACCTTCAATCCTTCTATCCTCCCTTTATGCTGGCGGATCGTAAAGAGGTCGAGCAGCGCCTGACTCGGGTGTTCGTGCGTACCGTCTCCGGCATTCACCACCGAACATTTCAGTCGCTCGGCGAGATAATGAGCGGCACCGGAGGCCGAATGACGCATAACGATTATATCAGGATGCATCGCTTCAATATTACGCGCTGTATCTTCCAGCGTTTCACCTTTGGTGACGGATGAAGCCGATGCCGAAATATTAACCGTATCAGCAGAGAGTCTTTTGCCGGCGATCTCAAACGATGTGCGGGTTCGCGTACTGTTCTCAAAGAACAGATTGATAATCGTTTTTCCGCGCAAGGTCGGAACCTTCTTAATCTCCCGGATGTTGATCGCCTTGAAACTTTCCGCAGCGTCCAGAATCGTAACGATATCCTCGCGGGATAATTCGTTAATACCGAGAATATGTTTATGAGCAAACGCCATACCCGCCTCCTCTATTTAACTTGCGGCTTAAGTAAGTGAACTTCTGCGGCAGAATTATTATTCTTAAAAATCACATCAACCTTCTCTTCTTTCGCGGTCGGCACATTCCGACCGACAAAATCAGCCCGGATCGGCAACTCCCGATGTCCACGATCAACCAGAACCGCGAGTTGAATGTTTCGAGGACGACCAATGTCCATCAAGGCATCCATCGCTGCACGTATCGTCCGACCGGTAAATAAAACATCATCAACCAGAACGATAGAGAAGCCATCCAGGCTAAAAGGGATATCTGTCGGACCGACCGTTACAGTCCCCCGGGATGAGAGATCGTCACGATACAGCCCGATATCGATACTGCCGCACGGCACCTCGACCTGTTCGATTCTGGAAATCCTCTCCGCTAATTCTTTACCGAGGATATCTCCACCGGATCTTATTCCGACCAGAGCGAGGTTTTTCACCCCTTTATTCTGCTCCAGAATTTCATGTGCGATACGGGTTAGAGCCCGATCAACCGCTGCAGAATCGAGTAAAACTGTCTGTCCCTTTGCCATGAAAATCCCTCCTGCCCGATCTTGATCAGACACAAAAAAAGGTATCGCGCTGCAAGCAGCACGATACCTGAATAGATTTTTGTTGAGATGTTCTTATCATTTTTGCACCCTTGCTGATCTCACAGGATCAATTTAAAAGGGACTAAATTGTCACAAACCGATGAAACTATAACAATGCTCCTCAAGATGGTCAATAAAAAAACGGGCTATTCTCTTACTCGATTATTCGACCGATTCGGCTCCAGCGAACAGTGTTGCGACTCGAATCCCAGGACCAATATTTTATAAAAGCCAACCCTTTGATATTGGCCTCTGGCACAAAGCCCCAAAAACGACTATCGCGAGAATTGTCGCGATTATCACCCATTACAAAATAGCTGTCAGCAGGGACGGTTACAGCATTCATGCAATCTCTTACGGTCCCCGGTGCGTCTCTCTCCCAACTGCCGATAGCGCTGCAGCCAGGAATCGTGTAAGAAGAGGTATGACTCGCCCCTTCGATTTTAAACGGCTCACCATTTACGAAGACCTGTTTATTCTTGACTTCTACCTCATCACCAGGAATACCGATGACTCTTTTGATGAAATCTTTACGTGTAAAATAATTCAGTTTTTCATTCACAGTGTCGACCGGCCACTCAAAAACGATGACATCTCCCCGCTCAGGATCCCGGATAGGGAGAATACGTGTTTCAGTGAATGGAATTTGGGTACCGTAGATAAATTTAGAGACCATCAGATGATCACCGATAAGCAGGGTCTCTTCCATAGAACCAGATGGAATTTTAAAAGCCTGAATTACAAAAGTTCTGATGATGATTGCCAATATTGCAGCGAAAATCAACGCTTCGCTCCACTCCTTGTACCAGGGTTTTTTCAGTTTCGCTGATTTTTTTGGAGTGATGATGATCGTTTCTTCAGTCTGCTTCGCCATGTTGTTAATCTTTCACCTTAAGAATGGCCAAGAAGGCCTCTTGAGGAAGTTCGACGCTCCCTATCTGCTTCATCCGTTTTTTGCCCGCTTTCTGTTTTTCGAGCAGTTTTCTTTTACGCGAGATATCACCGCCATAACATTTTGCCGTAACATCTTTACGTAACGCCTTAACTGTTTCACGGGCAACAACTTTTCCCCCTATCGCGGCTTGAATTGCGACGACAAACTGCTGTCGGGGTATAAATTCCTTCATCTTTGAGACGAGTTCGCGCCCCCTGGAAATGGACTTTCCCCTATGGACAATAAGAGATAGGGCATCGACATCCTCGCCGTTGATCATAATGGTAAGCTTCACAAGATCACCTTTACGATAGTCGAGTGGTTCATAATCGAGAGAGCCATAACCGCGCGTAATCGATTTCAAACGATCGTAGAAGTCCATGACGATCTCGTTTAAGGGGAGCTCATAAACAACCATGACCCGGTCTGAAGTGAGGTAGCGTAACTCCCGCTGTACCCCCCTCTTCTCTTCGCAAAGCGAGAGAACACCGCCGACAAATGCGTTGGGAACATGAATCGTTGCAACGATAAACGGTTCATCGATATGTTCAACAAATTGCACTTCCGGGAGCTTATTGGCGCTGTCGACTTCGAATAGATTCTGTTTTGTGTCGGTAACCCGGTAGACAACTGTCGGAGCAGTGGTAATGAGATCCAACTTGAACTCACGCTCAAGACGTTCCTGGACAATTTCCATATGCAGCAGACCGAGGAACCCACAACGAAAGCCGAAACCTAAAGCGACAGAACTTTCAGGTTCAAAGGAAAAGGCCGAATCATTGAGGCGTAGTTTTTCCATGGCGTCACGAAGAAAATCGTAATCGTTTGTATCAATCGGATAGAGGCCGGAGAAAACCATCGGCTTAACTTCCTTAAAACCGGGCAGTGGAGCAGTCGCTCCATGTTTTTCGTGGGTAATCGTATCGCCGACCTTAGCATCTTGAACTGTTTTGATTCCGGCAATGATGAATCCGACATCACCGGCAGACAACTCATTTTTCTCCACTCTGTGAGGTGTGAACACCCCTAGTTTCAACACCTCATAGGTATGGCCACTCGCCATCAGTTTGATGCGGTCGCCTTTATTGATCTGACCGTCAACGACCCGGACCAGAACTATTCCGCCCTGATAAGTGTCATACCAGGAATCGAAGATCAGAGCCTTGAGCGGCGCAGACGAATCCCCTATAGGCGAAGGAATTTTTGCGACAATTTCTTCCAGGATCTCGTGAATACCGATCCCCTCTTTGGCACTGGCGAGCACAGCCTCCGAAGCATCAATGCCGATGATCTCCTCTATATCGGCCTTAACCTGCTCAGTATCAGCGCTCGGAAGATCAATTTTATTGAGGACCGGAAAGACTTCCAGATTCTGTTCAATAGCCAGATAGACGTTGGCCAGGGTCTGTGCCTCAACCCCCTGAGACGCGTCTACAACCAAAAGAGCCCCTTCGCAGGCTGAAAGAGAGCGACTCACTTCGTAGTTAAAGTCAACATGACCAGGGGTATCAATCAGATTCAGAACATAATCAAGACCGTCATCCGCCCGGTAATTGAGCCGCACCGATTGAGCCTTTATCGTGATGCCACGTTCTTTTTCAATCTCCATTTTATCCAGAAACTGTTCAGACATCTCGCGCGCAGTCAGAGCCCCGGTCGCCTCCAGCAATCTGTCCGCAATAGTCGATTTTCCGTGATCTATATGGGCAATAATTGAAAAATTTCGAATTCTACTTTTATCCATTATTTAAGTATTTCCATTCAAGAGTAAGATAACGTATCAAGATATAGTCATAGTGATGATTTGTAAAGACTATTACCCTTATTTGTTAGCCCAAGATAGTAATGTCCCCTTTGTCCAAGGTACAAATGTCCCCTTATTAAATTATGGAAGGGGACCAAATGGCAGAGGAACTATATTCAATGAGTCACAAAGAGCTGGATCGTCTCAC